>ERZ1292623.4566-Hain-H51-01um-R1-4566-length-11293-cov-5_pt1 | contig 11293 bp, 12 predicted proteins | sample MGYA00564398_ERZ1292623 | MGnify/ENA primary metagenome ERZ1292623 (study PRJEB36523, sample SAMEA6512633) | groundwater metagenome | collected 2019-01-07 | study: AquaDiva: Metagenomics assemblies of 32 groundwater samples
ACCCCGACACCTCACATTACCCCAACGCCAACGGTGACCCCAACGCCTACCCCAACTACGACTCCAACACCAACTGTCACTCCTACGCCGACTATTACACCTACTCCAACCGTCACACCGACTCCTAGTCCTGGTCCTTTGACTTGCGCGCCCAATTTCCAGGGTGCCAATTCGGAACAGAACGTAACAGTTTCAGCTACGGGTGGAAATGGGGGATATATCTGGACCACTGACAGCGGCAATCCAGCTAGTGGCACTGGCAATGTATTTACGACTAAATACTCCACAGCTGGGTTTAAGGTGGCTTCGGTGCGAAGTGCCGATGGCCAAAATGTAGGTTGTGTAGTTCAGGTATTAGCTGGCCCAACACCCACGCCAACGCCAACCGTTACACCCACCGTAACATCCAATCCATCTCCGCAAATAAGAGTTACCAAGACCGTCAGGAACATTACCCTAAATACCGGTGAATTTGACTCTGTTTCAGCACGTCCCAATGATACCGTCGAATTTATTATTAGTGTCAGCACGCATGGCAACACGGCAGTAAATGACATGCGGGCTTTCGATACCTTACCGTTTGGCTTAAGGAGAGTGGATGGATCGGTTACCGTTGATAATATCCAAAACTCCGACAGTTTAGTAACAGCAAACGGTATTCAGCTCGGCAACATCAGTCAGAATCGTATAATTAACATCCGCTTCCGAGCTACCGTTAATGAAGAAAGAGATTTCAGTTTTAGCACCACACCATTAACGAATAAGATTATTATTAATTCAAATAATGCCGGAGCGGTTGATGATACTGCCGTAGTAAATGTTACTCGCACCCAAACCGTAGTGGTTGAGAATTTACAATTAAGCGTTCAAAAACTTGGTAGAAACATTACACGAGGCGAAAACTCGGAACTATCTAATATTTCTTCCAATCCAAACGACACCATTGAATTTGTTGTTAGAGTAAGATCGTTTTCTAATGTCCGGGTCAACAATGTTATCGTTCAGGACGTCTTGCCTAACTTGCTTAGTTATATTAGCCGCACTACTAGCGTGGACAATCAAATTATTGCCGACGGCGTTAAAGATTCTGGCATCAATATAGGTTCACTAGATCTCAACCAACAAAAAATAGTCCGTTTCAGTGCTTTCGTAGCCGCGCCAGAAAGATTTGATTTTGGTACCACTCAATTGAGAAATGTAATTACGGTTAAAGCGGACAATGTTTCTCCATTGACCGCCGAACTACTGATAGCAGTTTTCAAAGGAAAAATTTCCGGCATCACTACTGTTGGCAAGGTGCCGACAGGAGGCGAAACCGTAGTAGTAGCTTCAATCATCAGTTTAATATTATCTGGCGGATTATTTATGTACGGCCACACTTACTTTGCCCAAAAGCGACAAATAAGGTCAATCATTGCTCGACATGCCAAGGATAAGAGTCGGTTAAATTTTATTTAGCCCGGGATAAATGAAACAGTTTATCTTCCATTTCGTAATAATTTTTGTGGCAGTCTTTTCGGTTTTAAATTCGCGTTTTGTGGCGGCCCAGATTAAATTTAACTTTTTTGACCACGAACGATTAGCGACTGTTGCTCAAAATGAAACACCATTACCACGGGCACCGTTAGCCAAAATGTTTTCAACACCGTGGCCAACACTTAGTATCAAGACTTATCCGCGAGAATATAACCTGGAAATTCCAACGATTGGTGTAAACGCTCCCATCATATTTGAATCCAGTGTCAATCAAGATATAATTTTCAAGCGACTTGAGGATGGAGTGGTTCACTACGGTACTTCATCTCTGCCGGGAGAGCGGGGCACAGCCATCATTCTTGGTCACAGTTCCGCCTACCCATGGTACAAAGGACAATATGGCTCAGTTTTTGCTCTACTAGAGAAACTAAAAAAGGGAGCGGTGATCAAGATTCACAATGGGAACAGAACTCTCAATTATGAAGTTAAAGAGTATGTTATCTTTCACCCGCTAACCAACGATGAGAAGATAAATAAACTTGAAAAGACCAACGGCTCATCCATTGTTTTAGTTAGTTGTTGGCCGGTGGGTACAAATTATAAACGGATTGCGGTAAGGGCCGATTTTATAAGTATCACGGAGTAGTAATTAATCGGTTGTATGAATATTTATGCTTCCCGCTCTTTTAGGTTATGTTTGACAAGTACTGACGACGCATGGTATAATATGGCATCGAAATAAACCCCACTTTGATAATTGGTATTAGGCAGAAATTTATATAATATTAAGACAGGTCCTTTAAATAACGTTTAAATCAGGAGGGTGTAGCATGCGGCGACAAATAGGTCGCGAACTGACTCTCATTGCCGTCAGCCTTTTGCTCATCGGATATTTGATGAGCTTGGGGAGTCGGCAGGTCAGAGTCAATATGGGTCTGATGGTGTTTATTGCCATCAGCTGGGTTATCCTTTCGGGACTGTTCTATCTCACGGCCTTTGTTCAAGGAAAGAAGGAGGCCATGGAAGAATTCGACCGCTCGGTTATCGATAACCTCGAGCAGGCCAGTAAGACAGCCCAGCCCATTCAGCCGCCCGCTGAGAATGTCAACTTTCTTGGTTGGGTTGAGCTTCTGGCTTATCTCGACGAGGAAGACGACCAGAAAGAAAAAGAAAAGAAAGGGAAAGAATGGGTGAACTAGATAGCGGGCGCGCAAATAGATTTGCGCGCCCGCCACCTCACAAAAATAGCGGATAAAATTGTACCCAGCGAACTGGAGCTCACCTTTAAAAAAACTTTGAGCTTCAGTTCGCTGCGTGCAGTGAACCCTAACAATCGAAGCGGAGGTGTGTTATGCGAAAAATAATCGTTTTGGCGGTGCTAGCTTTAACCATCGCCTCCTGTGTTAGTGAGTCGGTCCAGAGCCGCCAGAAGCGGCTGGGCGAGGAGGCGGCAAGGGCGGCAGCGGAAGAGGCTAAGCAGCGCAAAGTTAGGCAGGCTGAGAAGCAATACCAGGAGATCCTGAAAGAGTGGGATCCTGGGCCCGCCTGGAGAGAACAGGTGGTGGGTCCGAAGCAGTCAGCGTGCGAGGCCTGGAAGGCTTACCAGCGCCTGCACGACTTCCGGGAGAATACCAAGGATTATTTCCCCCCGAATAAGGACGACGGTCTAAGACATAACGTCCGGTCGGCAGCAAAGAACTTCGTCACCGCGGCAATTGCGGCTCGAAACGTTGATGGCTTCGAGTGCCGCGGAGAAATGGGAGGTTTCGACAGTGTCTACAACCTACTTGACAAGATCATCAACGCTCTGACCGAGGAGGGGGTGACGCCAGAGGAGGCCGGGGTGACTCCGGCGCTGCTGCGGGAATATCTCCTGACGGCGGCAAAGCGAGAGGTTACCAAGCTTCGGCCGAGGATTAAGGAGGGTAGTTCGGACGCGGCCGGTGCGTTAACTACTTACCTCGAACGGTTCACGGCCGATGAACTAGGTCTTACTAGGGAGGAGCGAGAAGCAATCGAACGCTAATCACACCTCAGTTTCCAGTAGTTCCTTTTTTAATTTGCCCCCGGGCAGTCGTGAGACTCCCCGGGGCATTTTTGTCTTAATTAAATATTCACTTCCTTTTACGTCTTAGGTGATATAGGATAGAGGTAAAGTCACAAACAATGGCCAGTGATGTAATTTCTAGAATTAAAGATCGCCTCGATATCGTAGAGGTAATTTCAAGTTATTTGAAGTTGCAAAAATCCGGTATTAACTACAAAGCACGCTGCCCGTTTCATAATGAAAAAACGGGTTCTTTTTTTGTGTCCCCGGAGCGGCAAATTTGGCACTGTTTTGGGTGTTCGGCCGGTGGTGATATCTTCGGCTTTGTTAAACAAATTGAAGGTGTTGAATTTCCGGAGGCCTTAAGAATTTTGGCGACCCGGGCGGGCGTTCAGCTGACGCCACAAAGTCCGGAGTACCAGCAGTTTCAAAGTGTTAAAACGAGACTATATGAAGTCTGCGAGCTGGCGACAAAATTTTTTGAAAAACAGCTCCATGAATCAGCTACCGGGAAAAAAGTGATTGAATATTTGAAAAGCCGGGGAGTCGGTGACGACCCGATAAAATCATTTCGACTGGGCTACGCTCCAGACTCCTGGAACGCCTTAGGCGATTTTCTGGTTAGAAAATTCTCTGTCCAGGAACAGTTTCAGGCCGGCTTGACCGTGCAATCGCAAAAAAATCCAACCCGGTTTTATGATCGTTTTCGATCAAGAATTGTTTTTCCCATAACTGATCTCAATGGACAAGTGGTAGGTTTTAGTGGTAGAGTATTCGGTGCAAACAGCGCTGTGGGCGCTGATGGGGGGAAGGAACCCGTCGCGGATGTGGAACCGGGTGCTAAATATATTAATACTCCCCAGACTCCAATTTATGATAAGAGCCGGGTTCTATATGGTCTAGATAAGGCAAGGCTCGGTATTAGACATCAGAACCGATGTATCGTAGTCGAGGGTAACCTGGATGTAATCATGTCCCACCAGGCAGGCGTGACCAATGCCGTCGCCTCCTCCGGCACCGCCCTGACGGACAGTCATTTAAAAATTATCAAACGGTACACAGATAATCTTGACCTGTGTTTTGACACCGATGCGGCTGGATCCATGGCTACTGATCGAGGGGTAGATCTTGCCTTGGCGAGGGGATTCAATGTGGCTGTGATTGCTTTTGAAGAGGACTTAAAAGATCCAGCCGACTATGTCCAGAAGCACGGTTCCGCCTGGGTGGAATTTGTGAAAAATTCCAAGCCGTTTATGGAGTTCTTTTTTGAGGCAGCGAAGAAGAAATTCGATATCACTACCGCTTTGGGAAAAAAAATGATTGCCCAAAAATTATTACCGCTGATGGCATCGTTTACTAATAAAGTTGAACAAGCCCATTGGGTGAGTGAGATTAGTTTGGCATTGAAAATCAAGGAAGATGTGCTTCTTGAGGAACTAGCTAAGATATTGCCCAAAGACCCGGGTTTGACTGAAGGGGCGGCCCTGAATAAAGAAGCCGTTAGCTCAAGACTGGGTATGGTAGAAGAAAGTCTTATCTCTCTGGCACTGAAACAGCCGGAACTGGCAGCTACAATCAAGCCGGAAAACGCATTGTTTCTGTCGGAACAGTGCCGCCAGATTATCTCCATGATTGATGAGCTTCATTCAGATAACGAAGCGGAAGTGATCGAATATTTGTCAAAAAATGCCGAGCCGTCTCTTAAAATGAGTCTCGAGATAATTTATTTGAAAGCCCAGGAGTTGTGGCGCGATTTCGAGAATATAGAAATGACCAGAGAGTTTGATAATCTGCTCGCCCATGCCAAGAAGCACTACATCTCATCCCAGTTGGAAAAATTAGAGTATGATATTAAAGAAGCGGAAAAAAAGCAAGACAAAGTTTTGCTGGCCTCTCTGATTGCCGAATTTTCAAAGATCGCAAAAGAACTTGGAAACTAATTTTGGGTTAAAAGTTTCAGCGCTTAAAAGTTTAAGAGCTTTGTTATATTTAAAAATATGAGCGTTTAAAATATTTAAACATTTAAAAATTATGGCGAAGAAAAAAAACAAAAAAAGCAAGGCAAAAAAAATTACAAGAAAAAAGAGTGACGCCCCAAAGACCGGGCGGGCTAATTTGGCGTCTAAAAAAGCTAAGTTCAAAAAACCGGCAGCAAATAAAGAAAAAAATAAAAAGGCCAAAGCGATTATCAGCGAAGATGCCATCATGAAGCTGATCGAAAAAGGCAGGCACCGCGGCTTTATTACCCAATCGGAGATTTTGCACACCTTTCCTAATATAGAAAGGGATATCGAGGGATTGGAAAAATTATACGAAAGGCTGGATTCGGCCAACATCAACGTAGCGGATACGGGCAGGGCTTTTGCTGAGGAATGGAACAAAGATCTGGAGGAAAAGAAAAAAGTAGCCGCAGAAGTGGATGCCAGTTCTGACTCGGTGCAGATGTATCTGCGCGAAATCGGTAATTATCCTTTGATTAACGGCGAAGAGGAAGTAGAATTAGCTAAGCGCATTGAAAAAGGAGATGAAGCCGCCCGCCAGAAATTAATGCTTTCTAATTTACGTCTGGTGGTATCGATTGCAAAAAAATATGTCGGCCGTTCTCCCAATTTAACCCTGCTGGATCTGATCCAAGAGGGCAATATTGGACTGTCGCGCGCCGTGGAAAAATTTGACTATAAGAGAGGATATAAATTCTCAACCTATGCAACTTGGTGGATCAAACAAGCCATCACTCGGGCTTTGGCGGATCAGGCCCGCACGATTCGTATTCCGGTACACATGGTGGAGACAATCAATAAGTACCAGCAGGTGGTCCGGCGTTTGATTCAGGATTTAGGGCGGGAACCTTTGCCGGAAGAGTCAGCGGCTGAGATGGGTGTGACAGTAGATAAAATCAGGCATATTATAAAAATTTCGCAAGACACCGTGCCCTTGGAGACGCCGGTGGGCAGCGATGATGACGATGGCTCCATCTTGGCCGATTTTGTGTCCGATGAGGATAGCATATCGCCAGACACCATGGCCGGCCGCCGGATACTGAAAGATCATTTGAACGAAATCATCAGTGAGCTTTCGCCCCGCGAACAGAAAATTCTTGAGATGAGGTTCGGACTTAAGGACGGGGTAACTCATACCTTGGAAGAAGTGGGCAAGGTTTTTGGTGTGACCCGCGAACGCATTAGACAAATTGAGGCCAAAGCTCTGGATAAAATCAGACAACACCAGAAAATTGAGAAATTGCGAGGATATTAAGAGTGTTTGCCGAAACAAATTAAAACACCCCGAGGGGTGATTACTGTCTATCTCGCCCAAGAACTTTTTTGGCAAGCTCTTGAGCTATGGCGATAAGGCGCTTCGTATCTGTAAATGACAATTGCTCCAAGGTTTTACCAGTCTTGGTTAATAGTTCGCGAAAAAAGATTTCTTCTAGGTTTCGACGCGCGTCTCTTTCTTCATCTGGCGCTTCTTCTTGATAATCCGGAGCCAGAACCTCGATCGTATGTTTACCTGAAGGGCAAGAATCCATGTGGACATAGAATCCGGCCAATTCTTGGTCGGTTATATTTGGGTTATCTATCGGGTCACTTAATCTCGCCAACAGTCTTTCGAATTCCTCACATGTCATATCAGACCACCCTTCTCAACCGTTTAAGCACCTTTTCAATTTTGATCCCTTCTTTGCGAAACGCCATTAAAACTTGGCGGTTATGGGCAATCAGAGCATCATTGTCGCAAGTCTTTCCAAGCTTGCATTCGGCGTTTTGGAGCCGAATAATCTCACTAGAAAGAGCGACACACCGAGTATTTATCGAATGGAGTCGATGCGTGAGGCGAAGGATGTTGTTACGCTTCGCCCGGCGGAATATGCGCAGGATACTTTTAAAGAACGCCATTAGCTGCCTCCAGGGAATATACTATAGAATATAATAATTTATACGTTTGTCAACTTAAAACCCTGCCAATCTATTTTTTTCATTACCTCATTTCGATCCTAATGTTCGAAGGGGACTCAGTGGTTTGGACAACAAAGGTCGTGCGGCCCAAGATCTGGCCAGTGGCAGTTTTAACGGCTACCCTCCATTTACCGTCCTGTAAGTTTGTTTTGTAAGAATATCCATGGAATCCCTCTTCGCGTCCACCAGAAATGGAGAAATTGAGGCGGCTCAGCACCATCCACTTATTAAATTTTTCGTCATAACGCGACCATTCGTGGGTAATAACAGTTTTGATATTAGTCGGGGCGTAGACGAGGCTGAAAGCGTAAACCGGTTTGTTGTTTGCTCGGTGGAACGTGCGGTCATAGCTCCAAAAAAAATGATACCACCGCGGCGGCTCATAACTGATCAAATAATTATTACCTGATCGTCCAATATCATGAGCGATTATGATCTCTTTTAAAGCCAAGGGAATAGGCGGGATGATATTAGCAAAATATAGTAAATTAAATGTTGTCAAAATTATTACGATCAACCTTATAACATCGGGTCTGTGAGTTTTAAATATTTCTGGGGCAATTTTTCGCAGAATATTTATAATAATCAATATCAAGGCAGAAGCCATCACCGTGCTTATCAGAAAGATACCCGGCCCGATTTGATCCAAGAGCACTGGAATAGCAAAAGTCAAGTATGACAAAATAGCCACAAAATATATGCCAATCTGAAAGGCCAGACGATAGTAACGGTTGCGGAAAAATTCATTCCCGACAAGCAAGAAGGCGAGCACTAAAAGAAATGGCCAACTGGTAATAATTGACGCACTGCGCGAATACAGGATTATGAAACCGCTGAACAAACCACCGAATGCAAACTGGAGCACGAACGGAAACCATAAAACCACTTTGCGGAAACGGAGATTCTCTAATTTTCCAGACACTTCCGCGTTAATTAGCATAATGGCAGCGCCGGCCAAGGCTAAATAACTAAGAAGAATAAGATTATCCAACCAAACGTCGGCCCGAGTCAGAGTGAGACTGTCAATAATGAAGCCAAACAGCAGTGTGCCCGGGGAAAGATATTTTTCGTTTTCCGTTACCATCCGTCTGATTTCCGCCAGGCTGTATTTGTTGAATAGTTGTCTGATTTTTTCGTTAACCCTAGCCATTGATTTCATCTTAATTTAAACACAAATTACTAAAAGATTAAAAAATTGCGCTTGAGGTAAGCTAGGTGACAGGAAATTTGCATTAGTCATAAAAAAATATACAATACAATAGTTGAACAATTATTCCGGAGTAGCTCAATGGTAGAGCGGCTCGCTGTGAAATTACGCAGCTTCCTAGAGAGATCTAGGTTGAAAAACTGGGTTAATTGCTGGAAACCCAGCACCTTCTAGAATTTCAAGAAGGTGCTGGGCAATCAGCAGCGAAGTCCTTAGATATATCTAGGGAAACGTTCAGAGACTATCTCGCAGGAGAGTACCCTTAATTAATTAAAGGGGAAACGCCCAGCATCCTTTGGGATGATGATATAGTCCACCCCATTAGTTAATAATGGATCAAGTGTAACGAGATGGTTCCAGGTTCGAGTCCTGGCTCCGGAGCCATAAAACTAGATACGAACTCATTTTTTGAAGATGAAAGGGTTCGCTCGCCCAGCCCCGCCGTTGGCGGAGCTGGGCTTCGCTCCGCGAGAGCGTTGCCCTCGCTTTGGCGGGAAATGAAGCGGATTTTAATGCTTTCGGGGGAATAGAAGATGTTTGAAAGAAACTTTTTAGCAAAAAGGTTTCTTTCAATCCCTTTGGTGGTGCTTATTCCAAAATACCACTAAAAGTGTTATATTGAGTTTAGTGAAAAAACAGAAATAAAAAATAATGCTGAACTGGCGGTAATGGTAATTAAAACGACTGTTTGTTAGAATATTAGATATGAACAACAATAAAAAAGTAGAATGGTTATTGCGTATTGGTGTTGCCGGCGAGTTTGTGGGCCATGGACTGCTGGCAATTGGTGGGAAAAAGGATTGGCTAGATTGGATAGGACAGATGCTGCATGTATCTGCCCCTACCGCCTCTACGTTACTTCTTTTAATTGGAATCTTTGATGTTACCGTGGCCTTAATCGCACTATTCAAACCTGTTAAACCAATTTTATTATGGGCCGCCGCTTGGGGTTTCTGGACGGCATTAATAAGACCATTGGTAGGAGTAGGTTGGCTAGACTTTATTGAACGTTCTGCTAATTGGGCTGCTCCATTGGCACTCTACTTTTTTTATAAGAGCGGAAGGTCTAATGACTAATGTAAACTAATCTTCAAATAAGGTATCATAATCTTAATAATATAATATGATGGGAGGTGATATTATAGATGATGGGTTATGGAGATATGATGTGGGGCGGGGGAGTGGGGTTTTTTGGGTCAGTCTATGCTATCGTATTTTTAGTTGATCTCATTCTAGTCGGGATTTATCTTTGGAAAAAGATACAGGGGAAATAGCGATTGGCATATTTGATAAAATTCGGGAAGAAGAGTATTTTAGGATTAGTTCTAATCATTGAGGAACTTGCTCATGAAAAACATGAAAAAGCAGCGTCACGTGTCTGAACTTAATATTTACTTGTACAATGAAAACGGGCTTTCGCTCGATGAACGAATCAAAATTGGCGGCCACCTTGGCGACTGTGACCGCTGCGCCAGCATACTGTTTGATATGAGACATTCTTTTGCTCAAATCCCCAATTCAGTTTGGCGAGAACACTCTGATCTAATAGTCACGGCGATAAGGGAAAAGTTTCGAATTTCAGAAAAAGAATTTTGGCCATCAAGAAAGCTTTGCTCGAGAGTCCATTGAACTCTTTGGTGCTTTCGGACATTAGAAGGCGCTAATCGAGTCGAAAGGGGGCAGAAATGAAATACGGTGAACTGATAATGCGATTGGATGGGGTAGACGGTGTTGACGAGTTGACGAAGGCCGTATTATTAGGAAGCTGGCAGGAGTCTCTGGATAGCTGTTCTTCTATTAACCCGGCTTGGCGCGAAGTCGACATGGAGCGAGAACTTGTGCCTTTCATTTTCAACAGTATTTTCGATAACTTCATGCTGACTTGCGGCCGGGTGTGCGTTCACGCAGACGACCCGGTCTATACGGAAGCCGCATTGCTGACCGAAGAGATTCGTCATATTCTGGTAAGTGAGTTTGACGTTGAATTAGAACCCATTCAGGTAACTTCATTTTTAGATCTTATGGCCAAGCGGGGCTTGGTCGATGTGTTTTTTGATGGTAGCGGGAAAAAACTCGTTCGACCAAACGTTCTCCGGTTTTACCTAAAAATCTAACGGGGTCATTGACCCTTTTTTGTTTTGGTTGAATTTTTTCAATAAGTTGGTGATTTTTTTAAAACCCAACTAGCTCCGCAGGGCCATTTTTTATTTTAAAGTTTTTGGAAAAGTTATGCACAGTTTTTGATTGCGCAATTTTTTTTTGGTGAGAAAATTAAATTAGTAAGTAAATTAGTAAAAATGATTTTCTGAAAATAATTTTTCTAAAAATTATTAAATTCTGAAATGAAACAGTTTGATTTTCTAGTTTTGGGAGCAAGCGGTATGCAGGGGAAAATCGTGGTCAGAGACTTACTTGAGAATGGCTCCAAAGTGTTACTCGCTGATTTGTATAAAAACGGATCCGCAAAAGTGGTTGAAAAATTTCCGAACCGAGCGGCTTTTAAATACGTTGATCTTCGACGCTTCCGCGATACTTTAAATTTAGTTAGAGAAGCTGGCGCCAATGTCGTGGTCAATTGCGCCGAATCGGACTGGAACCTTAAGGTCT
>ERZ1292623.1510-Hain-H51-01um-R1-1510-length-22342-cov-13_pt2 | contig 11291 bp, 16 predicted proteins | sample MGYA00564398_ERZ1292623 | MGnify/ENA primary metagenome ERZ1292623 (study PRJEB36523, sample SAMEA6512633) | groundwater metagenome | collected 2019-01-07 | study: AquaDiva: Metagenomics assemblies of 32 groundwater samples
TATTAAAATGGACTATGGCTTTTCTGAAAAGAGGAATAAGAGAAAGGACAAGAAGAAAGAGAGGAAAAAATATCCTTATAGAATTGGCGGCAAGTATAGAGGTACTGAAGTTAAGGAGAAGGGGAGATAATGTGATTGCTACGAAATCGATTTCATCAGATTTCTTCGCTTAGGAAGTTTATTAATGTAAAGAGATAAATTTAGCGATAAAATAATTTTTGGATGGTAATGTTAATTAAGCTTTAAGAGTATTATGCGATAATAATTTTTTTAGCGGAGAGCCTTGACGAAGTCTGGCTCGGAGCATCAATAAGCGAGCGAAGCGAACATTATATCTATAGAAAAGTTTATATAGTATAATTATACTGTTTATACATGATAGAAATAAAATCTAAACTTAGAAGATGGGGGAATTCTTTTGGAATAGTTATACCTCAAAATAAAATAAATCAAGAAAATATTGCTGAAGGTGAAGATATCAGAATTTTTTTAGTTAAAGAGAAAGTTAATCTTGAGAGATTATTTGGAGCACATAAATTCAATAAATCTACAGAAAAGATGATGCGAGAGATTGATAGGGAGCTTTATGATGACTAGTGAAACATTTGTTTATGATACTTACGCTTTAATTGAAATTTTAAATAAAAATAAGAATTATGAAAAATACACAAAAGCCACAATTATCATTAATAACTTTATTTTTGCTGAATTTTGCTATAAATTATTGAGAGAAGGAGTTAAACATGCAGAAGATTATATCGAAGAGGTTGCTCCTGCAATTGCTAGTGTTAATAAAAGAACTATTATAGAAGCTATGTATTTTAGAGCCAAAAATAAAAATAAAAAATTCTCTATGGCTGATTGCATATCTTATTTTATGGCAAAGAATCTTGGGATTAAATTCTTGACTGGAGATAAAGAATTTGAAGGGCTGGAAAATGTAGAGTTTGTGAAGTAATATTTTATAAATTCATTTTTCTTTTCTTAAATCATGTTAGAGGTGTTAAATGATTGAGGCAATTTTTTTATTAGTGCTTGGATTAATTTGGCTTGTATTTGCGAGTGTTCAGGATTTAAAGCATAAAGAAGTTGCAAACTGGCTTAGTTTTTCTTTGATAATTTTTAGCCTTGGATTTAGATTCTTCTGGAGCTTGTTTAATGGGGGTTTTGCATTTTTTTATCAGGGGCTTATAGGATTAGCAATTTTTTTGGTTATAGGAAATTTATTTTATTATTCTAGGTTGTTTGCAGGAGGAGATGCAAAACTAATGATTGCTTTAGGAGCTGTGCTGGGCTTTTCTGAAGATTTTTTTATTAATCTAAAGATTTATTTTCTGTTTTTAATTATCTTTTTATTTGCAGGTGCTTTTTATGGCTTAGCATGGAGTTTTTTTCTTGCTTTTAAGAATTATAAAAATTTCAAAAAAGAATTTTCCAGACAGCTTACTAAAAATAAGAAAATGGTTTTTGGTGTCATGATTCTCTCCTTGATAGTAATTGCTTCTGGTTTTTTTCATGAACTCTTGTTTTATTTTGGAGTTTTAGTTTTTATTACTCCCTATCTTTATATTTATGCAAAGGCAGTTGATGAGGCATGTATGATTAAGAAAGTAAAAACAAAAGAGTTAGTGGAAGGAGATTGGCTTTACAAAGATGTTAAAATCGGGAGGAAATTGATAAAGACAAAATGGGAAGGGCTTTCAAAAGAAGAAATTAAAATTTTAAGAAAATCTAAAAAAGATATTTTAATAAGGCATGGGATTGCCTTTGTTCCGGTTTTTTTAATTGCATTTATTGTCTTGATTTTGGTGTGGTTTTTGGGTTAATTACTGCAGTATTTGCAATTTCTCTTGATACTACTTATCTCTTTTGACACAAAGTCTATTTTCATAGCATATCTCCCAACCATGTATGCTCCAGAGATTAAAACAGCTATGTCTAATTCAACAGGGCTTTTGATTATTCCAAGAATTTTTAGTAGAAAGTATGCTATTAAGAATCCTAATGCAGCATATGCTAACCAATCCCAAAAAGATAGTTTTATCATACTAATTAGAGATTAAGGGAATTAATAAATTTTTCTTTAAATTTATTTATCACCTCTTTTTTTAGAGGCTTTGTTTGGAAAATTTTTTTAAATGATGATTAGACGGTTAAATTAATCACAGCGATAAAAGATTTCAATTTTTTACATTAATAATTCTTAGCGAGAATTTAGGCGTTAGCGAAATTTTGAGCAATTATTCAGCGAGCGAACAAAGTGAGCGAGCTGTAAGATTATTAAGGAATCCTCTTTGGAAGCCAGAGTTTTTCAGACCCTTTTATTTTTTCAGTCTGTTGTTTTCGTATAATTTTTGGTCTTGATTTTTTTTCAAATAGATTTTGCAATTCTAAAAGTTCTTCTTGGCTGACTTGATGTTTCTCTGAATTAAGTGTTTCATCCTTGTATACTGGAAGAACATTAATTATTGCATGCTCAAAAATCTTTTGGGGTGAGATTTTAATCTCTTTTGGTTTTAATTTTAGTTTTATTTTTTTTGCAACTTTTTCTGCAAAAGAGAAGATGCCTTTTGAAATTTTTTTGGAGTCAGAAATATGCTCCTTAGGAACTATGATTGTATGGCCCTTGGAGATAGGATTTATTTCCAAAATTGCTATTGCTTTTTTATCTTCATCAATTTTGTAAGCCTGAATACTTCCCTCTACAATAGAGCAGAAGATGCATTGGTTTTTAGAAGAAGAGCCATGTGCAACATCCTGGCCTGTTTTAATTAAATTATTCTGAATAAGAAATTGCTCTAATTGTTCTCCATCCATGGATTCGATTTGAGCTATTGCCTGAGCTTTTTTATCTTCTGGAAAATTTGATTCTATCTGCTGAATTAACTGCTTTTTGATGTGGTGAATTTGTTCTTCTTGGAGCATGAATAATCAAATAGGTTTTGTTATAAAAACCTTTAGGAAGATATAATAAAATGGCTTGCCCACCCACCCAACCCAAAAGAAAATTATTAATTGGAGAAGATTTGAAGCCTGTTGTCGCGTGAATATTAACTTTAATTATCGTTAAAATTTATTTATGCATTAAAATCTTTCTAGCGGAGAGCCTTGACATAGTCTGGCTCGGAGCGATAAAGTTTTTTCTAACAAAAAACTTTATATATGGCATCTCTGTTATATATCTATGAATCGGATGATAGGCTATATTTTGAGTATTGCTGGATTAGTAGTTTTAGCTTCTGGAATAAAAGGCTTTGAGATTATTCTTAAATTTCTTCCTTTTTTGTCTAGTCTTTCCAAAACATATTCTATAATTGGAGGATTAGTTTTAGTTGTTACTGGGATAGTAATGCTGAGAGGTTCTGGAGGCGGAAAGCAAGCTGTAGAAGTTCCAATTTATAAGGGAAAAAATATTGTCGGGTATAGAAGACATAGATAGTTAGAGAAGATTATTTAAAGTTCTTTACCTTGATTTCTCAATGGAAAAAGATGTCAAGGTTTTTATGCAAAAATTGAGAGAAATTAAGGGTTTTTCTAATGTGAAATTTATTTTTTTGTATGGTTCTCAGATAACAGGGAAGGCAAATAAAATGTCTGATTATGATTTTGCTGTTTATTATGAAGGAAATGAAAAAGAAAGATTTAATTTTTTAATAGATGCAAATTTTAGTGATAAATTTGATGTTAAAATCTTTCAGGATTTGCCTTTGTTTATCAGAAAAGAAGTTTTAAGGGGAAGGGTTGTTTATGTGAAAAACAGAGAGTTTCTTTATGAAATTGTTTATAAAACCATTAAAGATTTTGAGTTTTTTAAAAGATATTATTATGACTATATTGGTTTGGAGAAGATAAAATGAGTAATAAGATAAGAAAAGAGATTGTACTGTCTAAACTTAGAATGTTAAAAAACTCTTTGCATTATATTAAAGAATTTCTTCCTTCTGATTTTAAATTTTTGGAAGATAGGAAAGATAAGAATGCATTATACAAGGAAACTGAATTTGCCATACAACTAATGATTGATATATGTGCTGTAATTAATTCGGATATTTCAAAAGAGATGCCTTCGGATGAAGATAGTATAATCAATTCTCTTGAAAAGAATGGTGTTTTATCAGGCAGAATAACTAGGATTTTGCACGAAATGAAAGGCTTTAGAAATATTCTTGTTCATAGGTATGGGGAGATTGACGATAAGATAGCTTATGAAAGTATTAAAAATGGACTGAGAGATTTCGGTGTTTTTATTATAGAGATTGAAAAATTTTTGAACAAGCATTAAAGGTAATAGGAAATGTAATTGTCGGGTATAGAAGACATAGATGAAACTTATTTTTATAAAATTTTAAGGAAGATTTGCTCCGAGTCGTCTTAATTGAGCTTCAATATCAGCTTTTCTTGAATTTGCTTCACGTGTATTAACTCCCACTATATTGAGGTACTCTGCTTGAAGCATTGCGATTGTTCTTGCATTTGCTCCCTGGACAAATCGATTTATTTCATGTGTTAAAAAATATCTATGAATTCCCTTATCAAATATAAATGCAAATACCATTAAGAATAAAGCCCATCCATAAATTTGATTTGAAACTGAAGACATCTTATCATACTTATATATCCATAATATTATAAAAACCAATCCAAAAAAAATCCAGGATAATCTTCTTCCTGCACCACCCATATTTGTTACATGAATAAAATAAAAAAAGATTAAAAAAGGAATTATTGTCGTAATAGCCACTCCCAGTGTTCCATATGGCAGTAAAATTCCAAGAGTCATCTGATTCTCAGATATAAATCTTACAGCAAGGATAGATACTATTAACGATACTGTTAGTATTACTCCTGGACTCTTATCAAAAACACCAACTTTTCTTAGCACAGCATTAATTATCAGTGCAAGCAATATTAACAAAAGAATTTTAGCAAAGAAAAATTCTTCTGTACTATAACTGCCAATTACAAGTTCAAAAAAAGGGGTTAAAATTCCAACCATACTTTCAATAACTTTTCTTGAACTATCAACAGCAGTTTGAAAGGAGTCTGCACTTATTAAATTTGCAAATAATATCAAGGAAAGTGCAAATAAGGCAAATATGGCATTACATTTCTTAATCATTATAAAATAGAGAGATTTAAGTTTAAAAATATTCTCTTATTCAATCATAGCTTTATTCTTTGGAGTATATCTTTATTTGGAGAAATGTTTATAAATGGGAATGGATTATACCTGATATGAAAAGAAGGGGGAGAAATTTATTCTTTTTTTGGGCATCATTATTAATTGTATCTTTAGTTTTAATGCAATTTATTTTTGCTGCTGATACCCCGGCTGCTACAACTTCTACTAAAACATTTACACAAAATATAGTTTCTTTGATTACATCTATGGTTGACATCGCAACACAGGCAGGAAAACCATTATTTAGTGCACTGCTTGGGTCAGTTAATTCTGGTGGAGATTTATTTGCAAAGGTGCTTATCTTTTTATTAGTCCTTTTAATAGTGGTTGCTGTTTTAGATACTGTTGAATTATTTTCTAATAATATATGGTTACAATATGGTATAGGTGTGATTATTTCTATTTTAGGAGTTAGATTTTTGCCTAATGATATGATTCAGGCGATTGCATTTCCCTCGAGTGTTTTTGTTGCAACTATTGCAATAGGATTACCCTTTGTATTATTCGGAGTAGCACTCTATAAGATAATTGATAATACCTATATAAGAAGAGCCGGCTGGACTCTTTTTATAGTTGTTTTAATTGTACTTTGGGTTTATAATTCGGATAAGGAGTTCTTCTTTATCTATCCATTATTTTTAATTGGTTGTATAATCGCATTCTGGTTTGATGGAACCCTAAAAAGATGGTTTAGTGTCGCAAAGACAACACGGACTTTGGAGGGAGTATCAAGTGTATCACGAAATAGGATTATTGCAGAGATTAGAGACTTAGAAGGCGCCTTATCTAGTGCAACTTCAGCAAAACAGAGAAAAGATATTCAAGAACAGATTAAAGATAAAAGAGAAGCCTTAAAGTCTATTTAATTAATTTTATAAATCTACTTAGTTTAATTGTTTTATGAAAAAGAGACTCTTTTATTTAGTATTTTTTTTAATTTTAGCATTTATTTTTATATTAAATATCAATTCAGCAAATATTGATGATTCTTTAGAGAAAGTTGAGAGTAACATTGACAAGGTAAGTAATGTCCAGGATACCCTTAATGATAAGGACTTACGTTCACAATATTTAAAACGAGAATGGAATAAAATTTTAGAAAATAGTTCTTTTGGAAGATTTCTTCTTGGAATCAGTGCTATTTTTGTAACATTAAGTCCGATATTCAGTCTTATTATCGGAGTTGAATATTCTCTATCTTGGATGTTCTTTCTTTCATTAACTCTTTGGATTGTAACTTTTTTTATCGTGTTTTATTCAATAAAATTGATATTTCCAGATAAGTTTTGGATTTGTTTTTTTATTAGTTTCATAATTCCTGCGCTTGCAGCCCAAACCCAAATGTTTCCGAGAATAATCTCTATGTTTACTCCATTATTTACAAATTCTAAGATAATCTTAATAGCAATAATTATTACCTTTGTTCTTTTATGGGTCTATATTTATTTTATGAAATTTTTTGTTAAAACTATAGAACATCAAGATAAAAAGGAAAAGGAAAAGAGAAGAGAAGAAAAAGCTAAACTTGTAGAAAAAATACATGATATAAGTATTAAATCTACAGGAGTTAAAAAATAAGCATCGAGGCTACTCTCATCCAAATGCCTTTCTATCCTCGCAATAAATATATAAACTTAAAACATTTACTCTTTTTATGGCTGAAAAATTTGCTATAAATAAAGAAATTCAAGATAGGGTAAAACCAATTCTTAAGAAAGCGAAAAAAGACAAAGATGTTTTAGCTGTTGCTTTATTTGGCTCTTCTGTACAGAATAAGGAATATTATCGCGATATTGACATATGTATAATCCTTAAACAAAAATTTTTAAATCTCGATATGGCAAAAAAACACATAGCTTATGCAGGAATTGTCTCTGATAAAGTAGATGTGAGCATTTTTCAACAACTGCCGGTATATATTAGAATGCGAGTATTAAAGGAAGGAAAATTTTTAATTATCAAAGATCAATCAAAAATGTATAAACTTGCTTTTCAAACAATTAGAGAATTTAACTTCTATGAAAAGATATATAGGAGATATTTGATGGTGATAGAAAATGGATAAAAAGAGGATTTTTTCAAAGTTTGAAGAGATGGATAAATATTTAGAAGAATTAAATGAAATTAAGCCATCGAATTTTGATGAATACAAAAATTTAATTGAGAAGAAAAGGGCATGTGAAAGGCTTCTCCAAATTATAATAGAATCAGTTATTGATGTTTGTAATATAATAACTTCAGATTTAAGATTAGGTATCCCTGCTGATGAGGAAGATATGTTCACTAAACTTGAAAAAAAATCTGTAATAACTAAAAAAATAAAGAATATTCTAATAAATATAAAGGGAATGCGAAATGTTTTAGTTCATAAATATGATATTGTTAAAGATGAACTTGTTTTTGAAGCCATATCGAAAAAATTGGGTGATTTTGAAAGATTTAGGACAGAGATTTTAGGATTTCTGAAAAGAAATAGAACCTAGTCTTTAATTTTTTCTAATTTGGTAAGAAAATTATTAATTTCTTGTTTGGTAAGAAAATATTGTATTTTTAAGGGTATTTTCTTACTGGGTAGGATATTGGCTTTTTACTTTAACCTATCCAAACGCCCTTCTCATATCTACAACCTGCACAGAAGAAACATCTCTAATGTTTTTTAGGGATTCTTCAATTGGGTCCAGCTCTCCTTCGTTTTCATCCTGCTCAAATCCAACTATTATCGCCTTTAATCCAAAGGCAATCGGCTCTTCTTTAAAGGAAATTCTTTTTCCCCTGTTTTTTGTTATTATTCTTTCTGCCTCTTTTTTTATTTTTTCCAGATTTGCATCTGGAGAAGAAGGCATTAGTTTTATTTTTATTAAAGCGATTCCCATGATTTATGGTAAAAAAGTTTGTTTATAAATTTTTAGAAAAACTTGTTTCGATTCGGACTCTGTCACGAATCTCCACAGAGAAATATTTAATCCGATAAATTTATTACATCGCTATTCGTAAGTCCGCTCAATTCGTTGACTCACTCAACTCACAAGTCCACTCGAATTGGATTACACTGAAACTCGTGAACTTGCTCGCTCAAATTGTTGAGGCTATTCTCGTGAATCACGCTCACATAAATTATTGAGGCGATACTCGTGAACATTACTCAACAAAAAGCCTCAGATTTTTATATTAATATTTTTAGGGTGGGTGGGAAAGCAATTAATCTCACGAAGTGCTAATGTTAAGTTAGAAAATTGATATAATAAAAACCTTAGAAATTCTTAAAAACCCAGGTTTATTTCCTAAAATATGCAGCAGAATTATGAAAAGATACTGGAAAAAATATCCAATATCTCTGGTGTTGAAAAAGAGGAGATAGACAGGAGAGTTGAGGCTAAAAGAGCAAAGCTTTCTGGTTTGATAAGCAGAGAAGGAGCTGCACAGGTTGTTGCAGCTGAGCTTGGAATTTCTTTTGACAATGAAAGATTAAAGATTGAAGAGCTGCTTCCTGGAATGAGAAAAGTAAATATTGTTGGAAAGATTATAAATATATTTCCAACTAAAAACTTTAATAAAAATGGAAAAGAGGGAAGAGTTTCAAATTTTGTTATTGCAGATAATACCTCAAATGTAAAGGTCGTTTTATGGGACACGAACCATATTGACTTAATTGAAAACGGCAAAATTAGGGATGGGAGTGTTGTAGAGATTTACAATGCATCTGTAAGAGACAGTGAAGTTCACTTAGGAAGTTTCTCGGAATTAAAATTAAGCGATGAAATAATTGAAGATGTCAAAACAGAAAAAATTCTGAAAGAAAAAAGTATTTCTGAGCTAAGACAGGGAGATGCTGTTTCTGTCAGGGCATTTATTGTTCAAACATTTGAGCCCAGATTTTTTGAAGTTTGTCCTGAGTGCAGAAAAAAAACATTAGATGGAGTGTGTGATAGCCATGGAAAAGTTTCTCCTGAAAAGCGAGCACTATTAAACATGGTAATTGATGATGGAACAGAAACTATGAGGGGTGTTTTCTTCTCTGAGCCAATTTCTAAACTTGGCCTGACTAATTTGGAAAGCACAGAAGGTTTTTTGAAAGAAAAGGAAAATTTACTTGGCAAGGAAATGATTTTTTCAGGAAATGTAAGGATGAATAAATTCTTTAACAATATAGAATTTATAGTTGATAATGTAGAAGAAATTGATATAGACAAATTGATTGAAAAATTAGAGAATTAAAGAAACCCATTGGTTTCTTGAAAACTTCCTCGAAGCACTGAACGATGATTTCCCCTGCTCGAGTCCTCACTCACACAAATGTTGAGGCGATACTCGTGCAAACTCTCGCCACCTTGATGAAATCGTATAAAGAAAAGTTTAATAAATGATTTATTCTTTAATAGATAATGAAAAAGAGGACCCTGAAGATTTTGTATTATCTTGCATTAGCAGTAGGAGTTTTTGCTGCACTGGTTTTAATTTACGGAATAATTCAATCGTTAATCTAAAATGAGGTTGGATATTGATTTACTAAACTGGTTCACTACATTTATCAATTTCTTGATTATAGCATATATTTCAATTAACCTGGTTAATACACAATGTTTTAATACTTCTCAAATTTTCTTATCTCTGATTGGATTACTATCCTCGATATTTGTCTTGATAGTATCAGTCGTAATTAAACAAAATTTATAAACATGCTACTTAAAACTCATTTAGCTATAACTGTTTTAGCAATTTTGTTTCTTTTATCCTTAGTTGAACACAAAGTTATTTTTGTTATTGTTGCATTGATTGCTACTCTGCTTCCTGATATTGATTCAAGCTCTTCTTCTTTAGGAGGCAAAATGGTTTTAAGGCCATTGCAGGTTTTTGTCAAGCATAGGGGAATTTTTCATAGTTTTATTTTATTAATCTTAATTACATTTGCATTAGTTTTATTTTTTCCAACTATTGCTCTTGGATTTTTTTTAGGATATAGCCTGCATATTTTTGCAGATAGTTTTACTCAAAATGGGGTAAGGTTTTTTTACCCATTTAAGAAAAGTGTTTCTGGAACTATTAGAACTGGAGGAAAGACAGATACAACTGTTTTTGTATTCTTTTTATTGGCTGATTTATTTATGATAGCAATAAGAGTTAAAAGTTTGTTTTAAGATTTTAATTCAAAAGCCAGACCCATTATACATTTTAATGTATGGTTCTTGACATATACCTAATATACAATAAATCTTTATAAACTCGGAGGAGTTTTGGGTTTTATGGTTGATAAGGAGCCTAAAAAAGCTAAAGAGGAGGATTCTGAAAAGAGTACAAAAGAGCCAGAATTGACTGATTTGCCTGGAATTGGACCTGCTGTTGCTGCAAAGCTTGAAAGTGCAGGAGTTTATGATTTAATGAGTTTGGCAGTAATGGGGCCTACAGAATTGGGAGATATTGCTGGAATTAGTGCAGCTGTTGCACGCAAGGCAATTCAGGCTGCAAGAAACATGCTCGACTTGGGATTTCAAACAGGGGTGGATTATGCAAAAAAAAGAGAGAATATAAATCATATTACAACAGGAAGTAAAAGTTTAAACGAGCTTCTTGGGGGAAAGGGTATTGAAAGCAGAGCAATAACAGAGGCATTTGGAGCGTATGGTTCTGGGAAAAGCCAGCTTGGATTTAGCCTTGCAGTAAATGTGCAGCTGCCTATAGAAAATGGCGGGGCTAATGGAAAGTGCGTTTTTATAGATAGTGAAGGAACTTTCAGGCCGTCAAGAATTAAACAGATTGCTGAATCATTAGGAGCAAATTCTGAAAAAGTTCTGAAAAATATATTCGTGGCTAGAGCTTTTAACAGCGATCATCAGATACTTTTGGTTGATAAAATTTCTGAGATGATAAAAAATGGAGAGCCGATAAAATTAGTTATAATAGATTCATTAACAGCTCATTTTAGAGCAGAGTTTAGCGGAAGAGGACAGTTAGCTGATAGACAACAACGGTTAAATAAATATTTGCATAGTTTAATGAAATTGGCTGAACAGCATAATTTGGCAATTTATGTAACAAATCAGGTAATGGCAAATCCTGCTCAAATGTTTGGTGATCCTACTGTTGCTGTTGGGGGGAATATAGTTGGACATGC
>ERZ1292623.4569-Hain-H51-01um-R1-4569-length-11291-cov-7_pt1 | contig 11291 bp, 13 predicted proteins | sample MGYA00564398_ERZ1292623 | MGnify/ENA primary metagenome ERZ1292623 (study PRJEB36523, sample SAMEA6512633) | groundwater metagenome | collected 2019-01-07 | study: AquaDiva: Metagenomics assemblies of 32 groundwater samples
TATTGACAGGGCCAAAAAAGAGAAGCTTCCCTATTTTACTACTGATTCTGTGATTGTTGAAGAAGGCGCTCTTGCAAACTACGGCCCGAATTTTTATGACATAGGCAGGCAGTCCGCAAGGCTTGTAGATAAGGTCTTGACAGGTATAAAGCCAGGCACCATCCCTGTAGAGGCGCCTGATAAATACGACTTTATTATAAATCTAAAGACAGCAAATGCTATAGACATTAAGATTTCTGAAAATGTCCTTTCAATGGCAACAAGGGTTATAAAATGAAGCCTCTTCATTTTAAAAGCATAACAAACAGGATTATTGCCTTTGGTCTTTCCATTACACTTATAACCTTTATCTTTGCCCTTTTGATTTTTTCCTCTTCCATAGAACATATCAAATCAGAGATACATGATCATAATCAATTTGTTGCTGAGAACGCAGCCAAGTCAGCGGATATCTTTTTTAAGACAATAGAAGACAATCTTTATTCAGCAGCAGCAAGTTATGAGGTTGGGGCTGTATTAGAGAAAAAAGGCGGAGACCTTTTGCCGTATCTGATAAAACTTCCGTCTTATGTAAGAGAAATAACAGCGCTTAACAGGGGCGGGGTTGAGATGGCAAAGGCGTCGCGGGAAAGATTTATCAGCAGGGCAGGCGTGAATAAAAAAGAAGCTTCACTTCCATTAAAAGTATTAGTAAAAGAGAACATCTATTTTGGGAAGATACACAACACAGATTTTGGCGAGCCGTTGATAACAGTTACAGTGCCTGTTAAAATCGGGACAAGGGTTAAAGGATGGTTATCTGAGGATATAAGTCTTAAGGGATTCTGGCATTCCATTACGGGTATTCAGCTTGGTGAAAAGGGTTATATATTTGCTGTTGATGAAAACGGAAGGGTTATTGCGCATCCTGACTGGAGTGTTGTTATAAAAGCCGTTAATTTTAAGACGAATCCGCAGGTTGTCCGCTTTATCAATAAATGGGAGGGGAATAATATTTCATCATATAAAAATGAGAGCGGCATTGAAGTAATAGGGACATATGCTGCAAGCAAAAAAACTGGCTGGGGGATAATAGCAGAACAGCCAGCGAAAGAGGCATATGCGCAGCTTTATAATTTAGAAAACAAGCTGTTGATTTTGATTGCCCTTTCTCTTTCCTTTGCCGTATTCTTAAGCATCTATCTTGGGTGGCGGCTGACATCTCCATTAAAAGAGTTAAAAAAGAAGGCAGAGGAATTTGGCAAGGGTTATTTAAACAGCAAGATATCTATAAACAGGGATGATGAAATTGGCGAGCTTTCTCTCACATTCAATAATATGGCAGACTCTATCCTTGATAAGACAACTCAGCTTAAATTAGCAAATAAGAACCTTCAGGAGATGCTTAACTGCACCATAAAATCCCTTGCCACTGTCCTTGATGCAAAATCATCGTGGACAGCAGGACACTCTGAGCGGGTTCTGAATTACGCCCTTTCAATAGCGAGCCGCTTTGATAATTCCAGCGATTTTCTGGAGAATGTAAAAATTTGCTCCCTTCTTCATGATATTGGCAAGATATGTATACCTGAAACTGTTTTAGAGAAGGCTGATATCTTTACAGATGATGACATGAAGATAATGAAAGAGCATCCTTTACACGGCGCAAGGATTCTGAGTTCAATCAGGCAATTTGAAAATATTATTCCTATCATCCGCCATCATCATGAGTACTATAATGGATGCGGTTATCCTGACGGACTTTCAGGCGAGTCCATACCATTTATTGCAAGAATCCTGTCTGTAGCAGATGCCTATGACGCCATGACAACTGACAGGCATTACAGAAAGGCAAGGGATTTATCAGACGCTATTGAAGAGTTAAAGAGAAAAGCAGGCATACAGTTTGACCCCCAGATAGTAGAGGTATTTTTAGAGATTATATTTAAAGAAAGAGATTTTATATCTGCAATGAGAAATATGCCAATAACAATTTGCAAATAAATGAGCCTTGATATTTAACTATGCCGGATAAAATTGGAAGATACGAGATTATTAAAACCATAGGACAGGGCGCAATGGGCCTTGTATACATGGCAAAGGACCCTGCCATTGACCGAACTGTAGCTATTAAGACCATAAGGGAAGACAGCAATCTTTTTGCAAAGGACGCAGAAGAGGTAAAGAAGCGGTTCAGGCGCGAGGCGCAGGTTGCAGGAAGGCTTTCTCATCCAGGAATTGTTACAATCTATGATGTCGGCGGCGAAGGCGGCCTTTTCTATATTGTAATGGAGTATGTTGAAGGCGACACTTTGGACAAAATAATAGATTCAAAACACCTTCCTGATGTTGACAAAACAATAGACTTAATGCTTCAGGTATGCGATGCAATTGGATATGCGCACAAGAATGGGATTGTTCACAGGGATATAAAACCTGCAAATATAATGATTGTAGATAAGAGATATGTAAAGGTGATGGATTTTGGCATTGCAAGGATTGCATCATCTGACATGACACAGGTTGGAAAAATAATGGGCACGCCGAATTATATGTCTCCTGAGCAGGTGATGGGCGCTAAAGTTGACAACAGGACAGATATATTTTCCATGGGTGTAATCTTATATGAGCTCCTTACAGGCGAAAAGGCGTTTCCAGGCGAGAGCATTACAACAGTTATCTACAGGATACTCCATGAAAACCCGACACCTCCAAAAAAACTGAGACTGCAACTTCCTTCGTCTTTGGATTACATAGTAAATAAGGCCATGTCTAAGGAGATTGAAAAGAGATACCAGAGCATGGAGGAGTTTGCAAAGGACCTGCGAAATTATAAGACCCTTGAGCAGCCGAAGGAATTGAAGACAACAAAGCCTGAGGCAGAGATTGAAGATACATTAAGCATGAGCACAATGGGTAATGCTCCTGCTGCAGAAAAGAGGGCAGAACCAAAGAAGCCTGAATCGGCTAAACCTCCCAGTCAAAAGGAAATCATTAAACAATCAAACACAGGTTATATGATAATGGGAGCCCTTCTTTTGGTTATTCTTGTTGGCGCTGGATTATTTTATCTTAAATCAAGGCCAGGACCAGTTATAAAAGAAGAGAAGAAAGACATCCAGCCTGCTGCACTGCCTCCAGCAAATATTCCGGAGAAGGGTGAACCTCCAAAGCCTGTAGAACCAGTTGCTGCAAAAAACGGCTCAATCAGCGTAAGGTCAAGGCCTAAGGCAAGGATATTCATCAATGGAAAGCCTGCAGGCACAACGCCGAATGAAATAACAAATCTGCCTGTTGGCGAATATAATGTTGCGCTTAAACATGATGATTTTCCTGAATGGGCGACTCAGGTTAGTGTACAAGAAAATAAAACTACAGAGGTAGGCCACAGCTTTATCAAAAAAGAGGTCAAGAAAGAAGGGTTTGGCGCTTTGATGATAAATGCCCAGCCATGGGGTGTTGTATATCTTGATGATAAAGAGATAGGCTCTACGCCAATAACTGTCCCAAAGGTTCCGGAGGGTCTGCACAAGGTAAGGGTTGTAAGAGACGGTTTTAAAGAGCTGATGGTTGAGGTTAAGGTGGCGCCTAACAAAAAGAATAATCTTAGCTTAAAGTTAGAAAAGAAATAGACATCCTGAAAAAAAAGATGTCTGATTGCACAGATTATAGATGAGATTACACAGATGATGTTTTAATCTGAGTAATCATGTTTTAAAATCAGTGTAATCAGGTATAATGGATATTATAACAGGAGGATTTTGATGAAGAGGATTTTTTATTTGATAATTATTGGCCTGTTTATATTTATAACTAATAATGCCTTTTCTGCTGAAAGGGCAAAGGAGCCTCTTGAAAAGGGGAAAAAATATTATGAAGACAGCGAATTCATTAAGGCCATAGAGGAGCTGAGAAGGGCAGTTGATTTGCTTGAAAAGACAAGCAGGGAACGTTCAAGAAATAATGATCTGATTGATGCGCATATCCATCTCGGCCTTGCATATATAGGCGTTAATGAGGCAGAGAAGGCAAAAATACAATTTAAGGAGGCATTAAAGTTTGACCCTGAAAGAAAGCTCAATGAAGACTTTTATGCTCCAAAGGTAATCAAGCTTTTTAATAAGGCAAAGGATGAGGTAAAACAGGAAATAAAAGAGGGTAAAATAAAGGTGGCAGCAAAGGAGCCGGAGCCTGAAAAGCAGGCGCCAGCGCCATCTCAGCCTGCTATACAAACGACATCAACTTCACAGCCAATATTTATTAAATCATGGGGCAAAAAGGGAGATAAACCCGGTGAATTAAAATCGCCGCAGAGGATAGCAGTTGGCCCTGATAATCTGATATATGTTGCTGATACAAGCAATCACAGGATACAGGCCTTTGACAGTGAGGGGAATCTGATAAAGAGCTGGGGGAAAAAGGGCGATAAAGATGGAGAGATGGAAAAGCCCAGCGCTGTTGCTGTTGGCAGTGATGGCGCTGTCTATGTGTCTGATAATGAAAATAAGAGGATATTGAAGTTTGATAAGAATGGCAGTCTGCTGGCGAAATTCGGAAATAAGAATACCTTGTCGTCAGATATGATGGGGATTGCTGTAGATTCAAGAGGTAATGTCTATGTTGCTGATAAGGATAAGAACAGCATAATTGTTTTTAATCAAAAGGGTGAGGTTATAAAGACTATCGGCAAAAAGGGCAAAGAAAGAGGCGATTTTAAAGACCCATCTGATATTGCCATTGATGTAAGCGGTAATATATATGTAATTGACTGGGGCAATAAAAGGATACAGAAGCTTGATTCTAATGGAAATTCGCTGCTCGCCTTTGCTAAAGAGAAAGAGCTTGACGAGCCAACAGGTCTTGGCCTTGCCAAAAACGGCAATGTCTATCTTGCTGATAAGGAATTAAAACGGATAGTTGTTTATGACTCAACAGGCAGATTAATCGGCGGATGGGGAAAGGAGAAGAAAAAGAAACAAAACGAAAAGGAGCAGTTTGACGAGCCGTCAGATGTGGCAGTAGACAGCGCGGGCAATGCATATATCCTTGATGTGAACGAGCACAGGATATTGAAGTTTAAGGCGGAGAGATAAAGGATGATATCTTGAAGTATAATGTTGCCTTATATAAATTATATATTGACACATCACTATATATGATGTATATTTTATTCTATGAATTCATTAAAGAAAAAACCAATACAGATATATATTGAGCCAAGACAGGATAATATATTAGAAGTTATATCTAAAAACAGGGGTGTTTCTAAGGCTGCGATTATCCGCGAAAGCCTTGAAAAATTCCTGAAGGAGCTTCCTGTGGAAAAAGATCCTGCACTAAGGATTATTGGACTCGGAAGTTCAGGTAAGGCGGATATCTCTGAGAAGCACGACAAATATCTTGCCAGATATGCTGTTTCAAAAAAGAAATGATGCCACATGAGAATATATTTATAGATACCAGTGCATGGCTTGCCATTGCAGATAATGATGACGCCCATCATAAAAAAGCCGTATCCGCGTATCCTTCGCTTCTGAAATTTCATTCAGGCTTAGTTACAAGCAATCTGGTTATCGCGGAATCATATATCTTGATTTTAAAAGAATTAGGGCATAAGGCCGCTATAAGCTTTCTTGAGGGTATTAAGACAAGCCCAAGGATATTGAGAATTTATTCAAACGAGGAGATAGAGACAGATGCTGAAGATATTTTGGCTAAATATGATGACCATGATTTTAGCTATGCCGATGCTGTAAGTTTTGTCATAATGAAAGAATTAAAGATTAAGAAAGCCTTCTGTTTTGATAAACATTTTCTAACCGCCGGCTTTGAAAAAATTCCTTAAAACCTGCCCCTTTGCCTTTCGCACCTTTGTGGATGTATCTCAAAAAAACATCTTTTTCACTGACACACCTTTGTCACCTGCCTGTGATAGGATACCCACATTACTTTAAACACTTTACTATAAACAAACTTGTTAATAAAAAAAAGGTCATAAGGATATATGAGGTTGATGCAGAGGCGGAAGATGAAAGATAATAAAGGATAAAGACATGGTTAGAAAAGAAAATAACAAAAAGGTGCAAACAGAAGAACAGCTTCTTTGCTGTATCAGCAAGAAGATGGAAAATCTAAAAACCATAATTGAACAGATAGCAGATAGCAATATACCTGTTCTTATAAGAGGAGAGGCTGGCACAGAAAAGGAGGGGGCTGCAAGGGCTATTCATGAGGCATCGCCTCGCCGCAACAAGCCGTTTATAAAATTACTAAAATTACCATCCTTAGCCTTCCCTGATAAGCTCCTTGATTATGAGCTATTTGGCTATGAAAAGGGCGCCTTTACAGGCGCAAAGAGAAAATTAGGCAAATTGGAGCTTGCCAATCACGGGACAATCTTTCTTGATGGGATAGAAGATTTTCCATTATTTATTCAGACAAAGCTCCAGTATTTACTTCAGGATGGAGAATTTAAAAAGATAGGTGGAGAGGATGAAATAAAGATTGATGTCAGGGTCATTGCAGCTTCTGAAAAAGACATTGATAAGGCTGTGAAGGATGGGACTTTTAGAGAAGACCTGTTTTATAGCCTGAATGTTGTGACTATTAATATACCGCCCCTTCGTGCAAGAAAAGAGGACATACCCCTTCTTGTGATGCAGTCCATAGACAAATTCAACCGCCAGTACAATAGAAATCTTGAAAGGCTTTCAGAAGAGACAATGCAGCGCCTAATGGCATATAACTGGCCGGGCAATGTTAAAGAGCTTGAGGGTCTGGTAAAGAGGGCTGTAGTGCTCGGGAACGAAGACGCGATACTAACAAGAATACCTAAGTAAAGGATGAGGCGCAATATGGGACTGCCTAAGAAAGTAGAAATAAAATGCGGGATAAAAAAGAACGCCAATGGCGTCTTTGTATTATGCAAAGACGGCATAACGCCAAAGTGTGTTGAGTATCTGGATACATCAGGCGAATGTCCATATAAGGTAATCCTCTGGACGATGAAGGAGGGAAACAGGAAAATGGAAAGAAAATAGAAATTTGACTACTCCCCTTGAAAAGACGAAATAAAATCCGCCATTATAAGGCATTCTGCCCCTAACAGTTTGGAGCATCTCTTGCATGTCATTTCCGCAGTGTTTTTGAGCGGGAATCCAGAAAATGTAAAGCTATTTATGGGAAAGCACACTATCACTACAGCCCTTGACAATATGAAAAAGTATGGTAGAGTTAGAACATTGAGCGAGAGAAAAGTAATGTCTGAATATTGAATACTTAACAAGACAAAACCAGGGCGTGTTTGATTGGTTCACATCAGAAGATTTTATGGAAAGGATAAAAGATAATTTAAAATGAATTCAGGTCTATAATATAATAGAAAGGGTTATAATAATGAACATCTTTAAAATGTTATCCGATGGTGATGGAAAGTTGCACGAACCTTCTATGAGTGCATTTTTAGGGTATTTACTCGATGTAAACGCTGACCATGGCCTGGGTTCGGCATTATTGGAACTTTTTTTGAAGCCAATTGTTCTTGAAAATAAGGATGTTTTCAAGGAATTAATCAAAAATGACAAAGAGATAACAAGCCTCTCTGTTTATTCAAATTTTATAGTTGAAGTTGATTTGGAGTGTAAACTTGAAGAATCTATATCTGGAAAAAAAAGAGATATTGATATTTTAGTTGAAATCTGGAAGAAAAATCAAAATAGAGAGGAAGCTACCCCGACGTATATCTTCGGAATTGAAAATAAAATCAGAGATAATATAGACGAAAAACAACTTAATGATGAAATATTCTTACTTAAGGAATACAGTAATATTGAATACAATGCCCCATCCCCCATAGGTTTTGTATTTCTTACGCCAGGCGAATCTTCAGTCAATATTAGTGATACTGAAGTTAAGATAAAAAATTTTATTTGGAATAAACCAAAAAACGATGAAAAATGTGAAGATAGCATTTACTGTATCTTGTCCGAAATCCTTAAAAAAGAAGCCTGTGGTGAATGTGAGCCGATATTTGAGTATACGAGGCATACAATAAAAGCATTAATGAAATTTATAGAATCTGGTTTTAAATTATATTCTGAAGAGAAAGTAGAAAATGAAAAATGGAAAAAAGTTATATGGGAGGGAACAGAGAATAATTACGAAAAATTTAAATCCTTAAACAAGTCACATCCGAGTTTTGAATTATTTGAAAAAATTCATAAAGATGTCTTAAATAAATATAAGAATATAAGATGGCGAATTTCTCCAAGACAACAAAGAATTGCTTATATGATTGATGATGAAAGACAAAAAGGTAATAAATTTTTTCATATTGCACTGATGCCACGAAATGAATTAAAAGGCTTCTTGAAAGTAAAAGATGCAAGAAAAATTCCAGTTGAGTATATAGAGTATAAAGATAGTCCTGCATATTTTCCACGTATTAAGTCCGAAGATGATTATGAGAAATGCAAACACTTAATAAAGGATAGCTATGATAATAGTAAAAGATAAAATATATTAAGGGGAAATAGCAAAGAACGTGAACAGCAATGGCCGCCTCTGCACTCCTCACAACCACCGCCTGTCTGCAATGCTTCACGCAGCTTTTACTTCCTTTCCTTTTGTCCTGATTTCGTATATCAAAGGGAGCCATGTGTCCTTTTTATATGACTTGACAGAGATTGGAACTGGCTCTATTCTTGTGTCAACCTTGCTGGCAATTTCAAAAAGCCTTGCCCCCTCTTTAAATCTGTCCTTTCCAAAATCAGGAGATACTATGGCAACATCTATGTCGCTGTATTTATGCGCCTTTCCTGAAACACGGGAGCCATAGAGAATTACCTTTGCTATTTTAACTTTTTGCCTCTTTAATTCTTTTACAAATTTTCTTATCTGTTCTATAATCTCTTTTTCAACCATGTGTAAACCTCTTTTATCTCTTGCATACTTTTATTTGCAAACTCCTTTGAACATTTTTTGTAAAACTTCTTCTGCTCTTCCGGATACCTGGCCTCAAAATGAAATTCCATAAATTTTGCTAATTTTTTCATTATTTTTGGAGGGATTTCTATATCCAGCTTTTCTGCCAGTAAAGGCAAAGAATGAGTATATGGTGCATGTTCTCTTGTGATTTTAACCACTATTGCTTTAAGCAGCTTTTCTAATGATAGATGTGCCATGAATAGAGCATAGGGATACTTTTTTGTTTTATACATTGCTTTGGCAACATCTATATCATATTCTGCACCCTCAAGCCAGTATTGAATTGTTTTTTCAACATCAAATTTCATCAACGTCAACCCTATATATTTATTTTGATTTAATTATAACAGTCTTCCAATCTAATATCAAGCAATGTAATTACTTCCTCCATTATTTTTCAACTGCTCAACTGACACGCCTTTGTCACCTGTCTGTTGTATAGTATAATGATTGACATAGAGTATATGGGCTGTGCAGGGCTTGCAATAGCCTTAAGAGAATAGGAGCAGTTATGTGCCAGTTATTGGGTGTATCTTCAAATAAAAAGGTTGATATTCAATTTACCATCCGCGAATTTCACCACAGGGGAAAAGGCAATCCCCATGGCTGGGGTTTTGCCTTTCATCAAAACGGGGACTGGAAGATAATCAAAGAGCCGTCTTCCCTTTTTGCAAAAGACATAAAGGATGAGCAGTTTAAATTCAAAAGCAAGGCCATTATCGGCCATGTGCGGTTTATTTCCTGCGGCAATCAGACCCATTTGAATACCCATCCCTTTAAAATTAACAACTGGGCATTTGCGCACAATGGAACAGTCAAGGGAATAATGAAAGAGCCGCAATTTGCGCTGGCCGCTTTGAAGCCTGAAGGGCAGACTGACTCAGAATATGCCTTTTGTTATCTCTTGGAGGAGATTGGTAACGAGCCTGAAAATATTAAAAATGTTCTTGAAAGGGAGGCTCAAAGGATTAAGCAATATGGCAATTTCAATTTTCTGCTTTCTGATGGCAACACCCTTTTTGCTTACGGCGACAACAGCCTATATTATGTCCGGAGAAAGGCGCCCTTTGATACTGTGACTTTAATAGACGACCAATATTCAGTAAACCTTGAGGAAATAAAAGCACCGGAAGAAAGGGCTATCCTCATTGCCACAAAGCCTTTGACAGTAAATGAGAAATGGAAAAAAATCTCAGGGCTTAGGATTTTTAAAGAGGGCAGAGAGCTAAAGTAAAATAAAATACCTTATACCATGCTTTTTGATTAAAAGCTCCCTTAATGACCTTGACAGGAAGCTTTTATAAGGTATACTTTATAATATGAAAAAATTACCCAGATTGCTTATTATCCTGCGAATGATTGATAAATGTGAGCAGTTTAATTACAAGATTTATGCTGAGAGGTTTGGCATTCATAAGCGCAATCTCTACAGGGATATTAAAGACCTTAATGCAGCAGGCTTTGCCATTAGATTTGATGACGAAAGGAATACTTATAGATTTTCAGACCCTGATTTTTCTCTTAGAGACCTTAGTCTGTCAGAAAATGAATTGATGGCATTGCTCTTTGGCAAGCAATTAGCCCATAAATTAGGCAAACCCCTTGAAAACGCCTTTAACTCTCTTTTGAAAAAAGCGCACACAGAGACAAGGGCAGAGACAGGGCTGCGGGCAGATAGACTGCAAAATGAAAAACAGAAGTTCTGGGTTGCAATTGACCAGATAAGTGATTTTGAAAAGATTGAAGGATATTATAATACCATCAGCGAGGCAATAGATGATAAATTAATGCTTGAGATAACCTATCATGGGATGAAGAGTCAAAGAATATCGCAGAGGCAGGTTGCGCCTTATGGCCTGTTTTACGGCAGCGGAATGTGGTATATGGTTGGCCGTTGTTATCGGGAAAAGGACATAAGAACCTTTGCCTTAGACTGCATAAAAGGCATAAAAAAATTGACTGGCAGACATTTTCTTATACCTCCAGATTTTGATATAGAGTCCTATCTTCAAAAGGGCTGGCGCATAATGCACTATGGAAGGCCTGTTGAGGTAGTATTAAAATTCTCTAAGGATGTTGCACGGTGGATAAAGCGCACGAAATGGCACCCGACGCAGTCAATAGAAGAGCAGGCAGACGGCTCTCTGATTCTTAAAGCAAGACTTAATGGTCCGGAAGAAATAAAGCGCTGGTCATATTCATGGGCGCCGCATAGTGAAATCCTCTCCCCGCCAGAGCTTAGAAAAGAGGCAGCAGAGGAGATAAAGAAGCTGGCAGGGGTGTATGGGGAAAAATAAATTTATAATCACTGCTCATGGCTTAACATA
>ERZ1292623.4570-Hain-H51-01um-R1-4570-length-11288-cov-7_pt1 | contig 11288 bp, 10 predicted proteins | sample MGYA00564398_ERZ1292623 | MGnify/ENA primary metagenome ERZ1292623 (study PRJEB36523, sample SAMEA6512633) | groundwater metagenome | collected 2019-01-07 | study: AquaDiva: Metagenomics assemblies of 32 groundwater samples
ACACGCTTCGCTGTGGCCGAAGCATAGAGGGTTCGAATCCCTCCGATCTCCCCAACTTTATAAACAGTTCTCTTTGCCAGAAAATTCTTGTATTCTCATTATATAAATGTTCAACTCAACCAAAACTTCCAACCTGATTTTGCGCCTCGGTCTGGCTTTTGTCTTTTTGTGGTTTGGAATTGACAAATTCATTCATCCCGATTATTGGATTAATGCCTGGATGCCGTTTTGGTTTCAAAGCATCTTAAGCCGTTTGGGAATCGGTAATTTAAACTTCATCTACGCTAACGGAATTTTTGAAGTAGTTATTGGCCTCGGTTTTATCTTTAATATCTTTGTAAAATTATTTGCCTTGCTAACAGTTTTATTCCTTCTTTCTATAATAATTTCTTTTGGTTTAAACGAGGTGCTCGTTCGTGATGTTGGACTTATCGGCGCGGCCTTGGCTTTGCTTTTCTGGAACGGCCGGAAAAAGTTCAATGCTTTTTGATTCTCACTGTCATCCCCAATTTCCACATTACGACCAGGATAGGAATGAAACAATAAAACACGCTCTCAAGGAAGACGTTTTTATGATTTGTGTCGGTACTGATTTAGAAACATCTAAAAAGGCGATTGAGCTGGCTGATAAATATGAGGGACTTTGGGCAACCGTCGGTTTGCACCCTAATGACAATCTTAAAGAAAACTTTAATAATGAAATTTATGAAGATCTCTTAAATCAGGAAAAAGTGGTTGGCTTTGGCGAAATCGGACTTGATTATTATCGGACTAAAAAAGAAGAAGACCAAAAATTCCAAAAAGAAAGATTTGAAAAAGAGCTAGAACTGGCAACGAAAATAAACAAACCGGTTATAATCCATTGCCGTAATGCTCACAAAGATATGTTAAAAATTCTTAATTCAAACCTACGGGGAGTAATTCATTCGTTCACTGGCACTCTGGAAGAAGCAAAAAAATACCTTGAACTTGGCTTTCATCTTGGCTTTAACGGAATAATTACTTTTGCTAACCAGTATGACGAGGTAGTCAAATTTGTGCCTCTTGAAAAAATACTCCTAGAAACTGATGCCCCCTATTTAACTCCTTTGCCTTTCCGAGGTAAAAGAAACGAACCCCTTTATGTAAAATACGTGGCTGAAAAAATTGCAGAGCTCAAGGGTTTAAGCTACAATCGGGTCGCTGAACAAACCCTTTTAAACACAAAGGAACTATTTGGCATAAAAGTTTAATTTACTAAAATGCCTAAAGAAATCTATTTAGACAATGCTGCTACTACACCTTGCGACCCAAAGGTTTTAAAAGAGATGGGGCCATTTTTTGGAGAGATTTACGGCAACCCGTCGTCTTTTAATGATTCTGGCCGTAAAGCCAGGAAGGCTCTTGAAGATGCCCGTGAAAAAATCGCCCGGATTTTAGGCGCCAAAAATCAAGAAGTGATTTTTACTTCTTCGGCTACGGAAGCAAATAATTTAGCTATCTTTGGAATCATAAAAACATCTAAAGGGATCGTTGCCCAGCCCCAAGTCATCACTACTAAAATAGAACACCACTCTGTTTTAGAACCAATAAAAAAATTAGAGGAATACGGAGCTAAAATTAATTATCTTTCAGTAAATAAAGAAGGGCTAATTGATTTAAACGAATTTAAAAAAGTTTTGACTCCGGAAACCATTTTAATTTCAATTATTTATGCCAATAATGAAATCGGCAGCCTTCAGCCAATAAAAAAGTTGGCTAAAATTATAAAGGAATTCAAAAAGGACTCTGAATATCCTTACTTCCACACTGATGCTAGCCAAGCCGCTAGCCATCTTGATCTAAAGGTAAATAATCTTGGAGTTGATTTAATGACTCTCTCTAGCCACAAGATTTACGGCCCCAAGGGAGTTGCCGCCTTATATATCAAAAGAGGGACTAAAATTGAACCGATAATTTACGGTGGCGGCCAGGAATTTGGTTTAAGGTCGGCCACTGAAACAGTTCCATTGATTGTTGGTTTTGCAAAAGCACTGGAAATAACAAATAGCAAAAGACAAATAACTAATAACATTCAAGAAAAATTAAGAGAACACTTTATAAATGAGCTGAAGAAAAACTTTTCATCTGTAAAAATTAATGGCCCTGAAAATCCTAAAGACCGGGTGCCCCACATAATCAATCTCACTTTCCCAGGAATTGAAAATGAACAACTTCTTTTGCAACTGGATAAACGCGGCATTTGGGCATCTGCCGGTTCAGCTTGCACTTCACATGAAATTGAACCATCTCATGTTTTAACCGCCATTGGCCTATCAAAAGAAGCTAGCCGTTCCAGCATCCGCTTCTCTTTAGGCCGACAAACCACTAAAACTGGGTTGGATTACGTTTTAAAAATTCTGCCAAAAGTGGTAAAAAAGATAGAGAAGCTTTATCCGAAAAATTTGAAAAAACATTATTATGCCAGGTAGTGAAAATTCGACCAGCGATTATGTTCTACTATGTATATGTTTTACAAAGTAAAAAGAATGATAATTTGTATGTTGGTTTAACCAACGATATAAAGAAGAGATTGTTAGAACATAATCGCGGATTGAATTTTTCAACAAAGCCATATATCCCATGGCAATTGACACATTATGAAGCATACCTTAATGAAGAAGATGCTAAACGTAGAGAGAAATATCTTAAAACTAATCAAGGAGGTCGACTATTGAAGCGTATGTTAAAAGAATATTTTTATCATAAGAAGAAATAGTCGAATTTCTACTACCTGGTATGGCCGGATTAGTTAAACTGATTTTTACGCTGATTCTTCTAACTGGTGTTGCCTTTTACGGCGGCGATATTTGGCATGCGACAAAAGATAAGGTAGCGGGGTTAATTAATCCAGAACTCCAAAGAGCAAAGATTTTTGACTCTTTCAAAAAGAATCTCATTGAAATTGAGAAGGTGATGAAAGAAGTAGGTCAAAATATAGACAATCCGGATTTTGATAAAAAAGCAAAGATCAACGAGAGTCTAAAACTGCTTGAAAAGTCAAAAAACGTCCTTACTAAAGTTGAGGAGTCCAATTCAACTCTGATTGAAAAAACTATCGAGAATCTAAGAGATTTAAAAGAAGGAGCTCAAAGTTTTTTTTCTGAAAATAAAGATTCTCAATGCGAAGTAAAGTAGTCCGCCCACCTGGAGTCGAACCAGGAACCTTATCCTTAAGAGGGATCTGCTCTACCAATTGAGCTATGGGCGGTTTTCAAATACCCCCACCAGGAGTCGAACCTGGATCGACGGTTTAGAAAACCGTTACTTTATCCATTAAGCTATGGGGGCTTACCTAAAGCGGGTGATGGGAATCGAACCCACATGGTTAGGTTGGAAACCTAATGCACTGCCATTGTGCTACACCCGCACTCCTCCTTCGCTAAAACTCCCGCCTGCGCCGAGGCTTCGGCGGGCAGGTCGGAGGACACAGTCGGGCTGTCCGGATTCGAACCGGAACTAAAACGTCCCAAACGTCTCGTGCTGCCGTTACACCACAGCCCGCAAGAACTTAATTTATCAAATTATCTGCTTAATTTCAAACGACTCTAAACTAAAATTGCCCTCAAAATTTGGGCAATTTTAGTTAATTTTGAATTTCAAAACTAATTAACCGAATAACTAACTTATTTATAAACGCTTATTTCACTGCTTCCTTTAAGGCCTTACCAGCCGTGAATCTTGGCTTTTTTGAAGCGGCGATGTGGATTTTTTCTCCGGTCTTGGGGTTGATTCCTTCTCTGGCTTTTCGGTCGGCAACCTTGAAAATGCCAAAACCAGTTATGTTAACCTTCTCACCCTTCCTTAAATAGCCGGTTATCATCTCGGTAAAAGCCTCGAGCCAGTCAGCTCCTTGCTTTTTACTCACCCCCATTTTCTCGGCTAAAGCCTGGACTAATTGATTTTTCTTTATCGGCATGTGTTTTGTTATTGATAATTATATTAAATTCGACCTACCGGGCATATTCAACTGCCCTTGTTTCTCTAATGACATTAACTTTAATTTCGCCTGGATAATTCATCTCGCTTTCAATTTTCTTGGCAATGTCTCTCGCTAATTTTATTGCCCCCAAATCGTCAATCCTGGTTGGAACCACAAAAACTCTTAGTTCCCGACCAGCCTGGACAGCATATGATTTTTCAACTCCCTCAAATGAAGAAGCAATTCTTTCCAAATCCTCAAGCCGTTTCAGGTAAAACTCGACGGTTTCACGCCTGGCTCCGGGTCTAGCCGCGGAAATGGCATCTGCTGCCTGAACAATTCTGGCTTCTAAAGAAGCATAGGGATAATCCTCATGATGCGACTCCATGGCCGTAATCACTTTTTTATCTATTCCGAACTTTTCTAAAATCCGACGGCCAATCTCAACATGGGTGCCCTGAACCTCGTGGTCAACGGCTTTACCGATATCATGCAGCAAGGCCGCGGTTTTTGCAACTACTACGTCGGCTTTAAGCTCCTGAGCCAGCATTCCGGCAATATGAGCCATTTCAATTGAATGCTGAAGGACATTCTGGCCAAAACTGGTCCTAAAAGTCAGGCGGCCGATAAGATAAGCCAATTTCGGATCAAAAGGGCCTACCCCTATCTCAAAAACTGCATTTTCACCGGCTTCCTTAATCTTCTTCTCTAATTCATCTTTAGCCAAACTAACGGTTTCTTCAATCCTGGCTGGATGAATCCTTCCGTCAGCGATAAGTTTTTCTATTGTTAATCTGGCAATTTGGCGTCTGATTGGGTCAAAACCTGAAATAATCAGGGTCTCCGGCGTTTCGTCAATTATTATATCAACTCCGGTCAGGCGTTCAATCGCCTTTATATTCCTGCCTTCTTTACCAATAATTTTCCCCTTGATCTCATCTGAAGGCAAAGAAACGGCGGTCGTAGTCACATCAGCTATTTGCGACTGGGCATACCTTTGAATTACTGTTACTAAAAGTTCCTTGGCCTTTTGTTCAATCGCCTCATTCCCCTCTTTATCCAATTTTTTGATTTTCTGATAAAACTCGTTCTTATATTCTTCTTCAATCTGCTTAAAGAGCAGTGCTTTGACCTCTTCTTTTTTTATGCCGGCCAAACGTTCAAGTTCTTTGACTTGAAGCTCAATTTTGGCGGCAAACTCGGCTTTCAGGCTAGAAACCTCCTTCTCTTGGTTTTTTATGTTCTCTGATTCTGAAAAAAGATGATTCTTTTGTTCATCAAGCTCTTTTTCTTTCTTTGACAGAATACTTTCAATCTTAAGAAAATGCTCCTGTCTTAATTTCTCGTCTTTTTTAGCTTCTTCTAAAATCTGAAGGGCCTGGTTCTTTGCTTTGAAAATGAGCTCCTCGGCCTTTACTTTAGCACTCTCAGCCAGTTTTTTAACTAAAAAGTATCTTAAAAGATAACCGATTACTCCTCCAAACAGCAACGCTAAAACCGCCATTAGTAATGGACTTATTCCTAACGTCATATTTTAATAAGTTCATGAGAGAAAAGGGGGGTTGGTTAAATAAACCAAATACCGCTCTTTTAGATGGACTTAGAATTTAAATCTCAAAGTTAATTGACCTCTATAAAGATTAGCAAAAATTGGAAAGTAAGTCAAAGAGTTGTATAATTTTAACTATTGAAACAGGTTATTCTTCTCATCCTCGATGGTTGGGGCTGGTCCAAAGAAAAAACTGGCAATGCCATCTTAACGGCCAAAACTCCGGCTCTTGATTATATCAAAAAAAATTACCCGTTTTTTCTGATTCAAGCATCGGGCCGATCAGTTGGCCTGCCTCCCTTAAAAGAAGGTGATTCAGAAGTCGGTCACCTGACTATTGGAGCGGGCCGAATTATTATTCAGTACCTAACTATAATTGATCAATCCTTGAAAAACGGCTCTTTTTTTGAAAATGAAACATTTATCAAGCTCTTAAACCATGTAAAAAACAACAATGGAGACCCGGCTCCGCAACGGAGACCCGGCTTCGCACGGGTCCCTCTCCAAGCCGGGTCCCTCTCCAAGACCAAACTTCATCTGATGGGCCTTTTGACTTCTGGAACAGTTCACGCTTCTTTAGAACACCTAATTTCCATAATCAAATATCTAAAACTAAAAACTGATATAAACGAGGTATTTCTTCATTTGTTCACCGACGGAAAAGATTCCGGGAAAAAAGAATCATTGAAGTTGATTGAAAAAGTAGAAAAAGAGATTATCGGTTCCAGGATTAAAATCGCTTCCTTGATTGGCCGCGATTTTGCCATGGATAGAGACAATAACTGGAAACTGACCAAAATGGCTTATGATCTTTTGGTTTACGGAACCGGAGAAAGGACGACGAACCCAATGGAGACAATTGTCAATTACCACAATCGAGGAATAACTGACGAGCTAATCCCTCCCACCATAGTCGGTCAGATTGATTCAGTTATTGGGGATAACGATGGAATTTTATTTTTTAATTTCAGGGAAGACAGCGCCAAACAACTAACTAAGGCCCTGGCCAATACGGAGTTCAATGATTTTGAAACAAAAAAGTTTAGGAATCTATTTTTTGCGACTATGACTAATTATGGGGCTGACCTAAAAATTAAACCGATTTTTAAAAGAGAAAAAATCAAAAACACGCTTGGAGAAATCCTCCAAAACAATAATAAAAAGCAGCTTCATATTGCTGAAACAATAAAATACGCCCATGTGACCTATTTTCTTAATGGGCTAAGAGAAGAGAAATTTGAGGGTGAGACCGATGTTTTAATTCCTTCTAGTAGTGATTACTTAGACAAACCAGAAATGAGAGTTAAAGAAATAACCCAGAAAATCCTTGAAGAACTTGATTCAGTCAGTCATGAATTTGTAGTCGCGAACTTTGCCAACCCAGACATACTTAGTCATAGCGGAAATTTAGGGATAACTACCAAAGGCATTGAAGTAGTCGATGAAATGATTAGTAGAATATATGAGACTGCCAAAGCTAAAGAAGTGACGATTTTAATTACCAGTGATCACGGTAATGCTGAAAATATGACTTATATCCAAAGTGGTGAAAAAGAAACTAGGCATAACTCAAATCCAGTTCCGCTTTTCCTGGTCAGTGATAACTTTAAAAAAGAAAAAATAGAGAAGGAGCAAATTTTAGAAGAAAAGGAGGCAAGGGGCATGCTTCAAGATATTGCCCCAACCATTCTTAACCTTATGGAGATTGAAAAACCGCCAGAAATGACCGGAGTAAGTTTAATTCAACTGATATAAACTGCTTCTCTTTCTAAAAAGGCCAGTACTTTTTGATTTAACAAGACCTGTCTGATCTGATCTGAAAGCTTAGGCAAATCAATATTCTTTTGGGCTTCGCCAATATCTATAAAACTTCCGAGGAACTGATTGACTCTTTCTTTTATCTCTTCGGATTCAACCTTTATGCTTTCCTTTTTTGCGATTTCTTTCAGGATCAAGGCCTTTTTTACTAAGACTCTGGCTTTTGGTTTCCATTCATTCCTTAATCCATCCTTAGTTTTTTTGATTTTTGACAAAAAAGGTCCCAGCTCCATCCCACTACGATGCAAATCAGAATCAAAATCAAGCATCATTTGATCCAGTTGTCTCTCAATCAAGATTGACGGAATTTCAATTTTAGTATCTTCGGCAACTTTATCTAAAATGGCGGCTTGGACCCGTTGGCTTTCCTTAACTTGTTTCTCCTCTTTTAATCCTTCTCTAACGCTCTCCTTCAACTCCTTTAAGCCCTTAAAATGTCCTAAACTTTTGGCGAAGTCATCATTTAATATTGGGGTGGTGCCGCTGACTTTTTTTGAACTTCTGATAAATTCTACGGTCTTATCAATTTCTTCTTCTGAAACTGAGGCGTCTTTTTGCTTGACCGGAATGCTTTTGTAATTTCCTAGTCTAAGTTCTGGAAAAACTGTTAGCAAAACGGAAAAAATCACTTTTTCCGGCGAGTTTTCTTTAATCTCAAAAGTGCCGGCATCAATGAGTTCCAAATTCTCTTTAAATAAAATACTGGCAAAGCTTTGTTTGAAAGCCAAGTCAAAAGCCGTTTCCAAAACTTGTTTTTTATCCAACTTGTCTTTGACCAAATCCGGAGGGGCCTTGCCCTTCCTGAATCCCTTAATCTTTAAATCATTGGTCAGGCTTTTTCTGGCTTCATTAAGGTAATAATCCAAGTCAACTTTATCTAAAGTGACGGTAAGACCCAATTCATAGGGTTTGGTTTTCTTGAGCTGGTACTTCATTTTTTTGATTTTTTTTAATCTCCTCTTTTTCGGCCTCTTCCGCCTTCATTTCTTCTTTCGGCGAACGGACATCTATTTTCCAGCCAACCAATTTTGCGGCCAAACGAACATTCTGACCATGCTTACCAATAGCCAAAGAAAACTGGTCTTCGGCCACTTCTACCAGAGCATATTTTTTATTTGGGTCTAAAGTTCTTACATCCAAAACCTTGGCCGGCGACATAGCGTTGGCAATAAATTTTGTCACGTCACCAGACCACTCGATAATGTCTATCTTCTCTCCGGAAAGCTCATTGATTACAGTCTGGACTCTTATGCCTTTTTGTCCCACCAAAGAACCAATCGGATCAACGCCGACTTGTTTTGAGAATACCGCAATCTTTGAGCGGGAGCCGGCCTCGCGGCTCACCCCTTTGACCAAAACAGAACCAGCTGAAATTTCAGGAACCTCCAACTCAAAAAGTTTTTCTAAGAGCTTGGGATGAGAACGAGACAAAACTATCATCGGCCCCTTAGATGTTTCTTCAATAGCCAAAATTAAAATCCTGAATCTCCGGCCAACTGAGTAAGTATCTAGGGGGCTTTGTTCAATTGCCGGCAAAAGGCCAAGAGTCCGGCCAATATCCAGATAAACATTCCGGCCTTCTCTTCTTTGGACCACTCCAGAAGCCAAAGAACCAATCAGCCGCCGATACTCGTCGGCAATTGACTCTCTTTCTGCCTCGCGAAGCCGTTGAACTACCACCTGTTTAGCTGTTTGAGCAGCAATCCTTCCAAAATCTTCCCTTGCTTCCAGAGGCAGAATCATTTCATCTCCCGTTTTCAGATTTGGGTCTATTTTTCTCGCTTCTTCCAGAAAAATGTGTTTTTCTGAATTAAATTTTATTTTTATTTCTTCTTCATTTTCGGTTCGAGATTGCACCTCTTCTTCGTCCCTTCTTAAAACAAAACCGGTGATATGACCCTCTTCGTCAACTCCTTCGACCACGTATTTAATCTGCCAAACCGAAATCCGGCCGCTGACTGGGTCTAATTTAGCTCTGATTATCTGGCCTTTTTTGCCGTAATCCTTTTTATAGGCCGAAGCAATCGCCGCATCAATAGTATCAATGATCCTTTGTTCACTGATTCCTTTTTCTTCAGCAATCTGCTTTATGGCCGAGATGAATTGTTTGGTATCGAGTAACAACTGACTAAAGACTAAGGACCAAAGCTTTATGACCGATTTTTTAGTCTCTAGACTTTAGTCATTAGTCCATTTTTAACAAACAAAGCCCGCTTATTAACGGACTGCTTGGGACTTTAGTGTCATCATTTATTATAGTAAACGTAAAAAATTAGTCAAGGGGATAAGTAAAATAAAAAAGATTTATAAACATTTTATTCACTTTAATAAAGTAATATTTTAGATATGCTCTTTGTAAATTTACTTTTTATGATTCGGCTTTGTCAGTTTTTATGGTAAAATCAAAGAAACCATGATTACGGCCCCAAAAGAAACGGACTTGGAAAAAAAACTGAAAGAAATGCGGCGACGAGAGCTTAAAGAAAGGGGTATTGAACCAAGACCTCCTGGCCCGTCTTCTCAAGAAAAAACCTCAACCAAAGAAACAAAATTGGGAATAATAAAACTTGAGGCTAGCAAATTAAATCAATTTGAAAAAGAAATTAAGAATCTGACTGACCTTAAAAATAAATTTTCGAAAATAGCCACTACCGAAATACTCGAAGTCCTTTTCGCCGGGACTTTATCTAGCCGGGCTTCGGATATCCACTTTGAACCAGAAGAAGAAGGGGTTAGATTAAGACTCAGGATAGATGGCGTCCTTCAGGATATCTTTAATCTTGAGAAAAAGGACTACCCCTCAGTTTTAAACCGGATTAAACTAATGGCCGGGCTCAAGATTAATGTCCATGATGCACCCCAAGACGGACGATTTACCTTAAAAACGGAAAAGGCAATGGAGACCCGGCTACGCAACGGAGACCCGGCTACGCACGGGTCCCTCTCCAAGCCAGGTCCCTCTCCAAACGATATTGAAGTCAGGGTTTCGGCCTTGCCCGGAGCTTTTGGCGAGAGCCTTGTGATGCGGCTACTTGACCCGAGAACTATAAAAAGAGGTTTGGAAGAGCTTGGGTTAAGAAAAGACCTTTTGGAAGAAATTGAAAAACAGCTTAAAAAAACAACTGGAGCAATTTTAACTACCGGCCCAACTGGTTCGGGAAAAACTACTACCCTTTACGCTTTTGTAAATTTCGTCAATAAACCAGGAGTAAAAATCATAACCATCGAAGACCCGATTGAATACCATATTCAAGGCATATCTCAAACCCAGGTTAAACCGGAAAAGGGCTATAGTTTCGCTAATGGTTTAAGATCTATAGTCAGACAAGATCCGGACGCGATCCTGATCGGCGAAATCAGGGACTCGGAAACAGCCGAAATAGCCATGCATGCAGCTTTAACCGGCCACCTCGTCTTTTCTACAATGCATACCAATGATGCCGCCGGAGTAATCCCTCGCCTGATTGATATCGGCACCAAACCTCAGATTATCGCCCCGGCCATAAATTTAGCCATGGCCCAGAGACTAGTAAGAAAACTCTGTCAGAAATGCAAGAAAAAAGTCAGGGCCACACCTGAAGAATTAAAAAAAATAAAAGTGGTCTTTAAAAATCTGCCTCAAAAAGTCAAAGAACCAAGAGTGACTGACGAAGTTAAGATTTTTGAAGCAGGAGAATGCAACCAATGCAACTTCACCGGCTATCAGGACAGAATCGGCATATTTGAAGCATTTGTAATTGACGAGGAGTTAGAGAAACTTATTCTCAAGTCTCCGGCCATAAGCGAAGTCAGGGACTTAGCCATAAAAAAGGGTATGGTTACTTTGATTCAAGATGCTTACTTAAAAATTTTGGAGGGAATAACTGATTTTAAAGAAGTGGAAAGAGTTTTGGGCGAGTAAGTCCAGTCGCCCCTATGACTAGCCATGGCTCCCAATAGGGTGCGGACAAAGTCCTCGATCTTGGGAAATGCGAGGGAAGA
>ERZ1292623.4009-Hain-H51-01um-R1-4009-length-12251-cov-4_pt1 | contig 11286 bp, 10 predicted proteins | sample MGYA00564398_ERZ1292623 | MGnify/ENA primary metagenome ERZ1292623 (study PRJEB36523, sample SAMEA6512633) | groundwater metagenome | collected 2019-01-07 | study: AquaDiva: Metagenomics assemblies of 32 groundwater samples
TGATAATATTTGATAAGTTGGAAGAAAGTTAAGCGTCCTTACAGCATGAGGAACCCCTACGGTAACAGACGCAGGAATCGCTGCCAGTAGGAACCAGGAGAAGATTAAATACTTTTTTGATTTTTGAAACTCCCCAAAAATTAACATATAAATTCCCAGAACAATAAATGGTAATTCGAACAAATATAAAAGCCCCATACTTGGGGCATGATGTCTTGAAATATCACCTTTTACAAACAGCCAATTTAGATCAAAATGAGAAACATAACCCGAAACGATAGTCTTAAAATAAGTCAATCTTCTATTATCAAAAATAAGTCCTAGATTGTCATTGCTGATCTTGTCTCTCTCTATTTTGGGTAAATTTGACTTGTGAAGCTCTGTCTGATAAGAAAAAATGCTGGTACCTGTAACCCTAAGCAGGGCTTCTCTGTTGGTTGCTATATAAAGTATCATCGGAAGAACAATGATCAACCCAACAACAAGAGGATAAATTATATATTTTTTTGAAAGACTGCCCAATCTTTTCCTGTAAATTATTATCATAGATAATACTAGAAGAGGTGTAAAAACTTTTTCGCTCTGGTAAGCATAAATACAAAGACCTGCAAAAAGGGCAGATAAGCTTAACATCCAAGGCTTCTTAAGTCCTTTAAGGAAAAAAAGAACTACAAGTGCGTTGAGAGTAACTCCAATATTTGACTCAAACGCAACTCTTGAGAACTGTATAGACCAAGGAGAAATTGCAAAAAGAAAAGCCGAGGTTAGAGATAATTAATCTCGGTACTTATATTTTTCAAAAATTTTCCTTACAAGGTAAAATACTAATAGAGTCGTTAATGTTCCAATAATTGCGGAGGGAAGACGTACGGCAAAGACATCAAGACCGAATATAAGAACCGATGGAACAGTAATATATGCATATAAAGCCGGTTTATAATCATCAAATGATCGAAGTACGACCGGTAAAAATTTTCCAAATTCATCTCGTCCCGTATGTAATATTGAATAAGCGCTATAACCAAGCGCGACCTCATCCCAATCAGGCGAAGGCGGTATACTTCCAAGCTGCCAAAGCCTTAGAATTCCCGCTAAGAGAATTATCGCTATTAACAAACACCATATAATTTTAACGTTTTTAATCATAGGTATATGCTACCAGTACGGGTTGCCCATTTAATAAATAAAAAGTTTTAAGAATCGAAATATTTTTAGGTAAATTGTAGGGTGTACTTATGTAAAGGACTTTATTTGTCTGACTTAGTGAATAATTGTAATCATCAGGAAATATATACTTGCCGAATTTTTCCACCTTCACGAATCCAAAAGCATCTCTATGGATAACGGCTGTTTTTCTAAAATCTTGCGGACTTGTTTTAGTGTAAAAAAGATAATATATATATGGTCTTCCAAGCGCGTTTGTCACCTGAATATAATCATAATTACTTTCAACTGATTTCACATAGTCTATAGATTCTTTATATCCATACTGCCATTCACCCGAATAATCATATTTATAGTGAGTAACATAATCGTGATAAAAATAAGTAAAATTTATCAGAAGCAGGAAAAACAATGAGCAAATTATCAGATTTTTATATCGTTTTATCCCTCCTATTAATTGAACAAATCCATACGCTGTGATTATCTGAAAAGTTGGTAAGGTTGTCTCTATTCTTAATGCATGGGGAGTTTCCCGCGCAAAAGCTGCGGGGATTATGCCTATAATTAACCACGCAGGAATAATCCACCAATTCCCCTCTCTACGTCTGAAAACAAGAAATATACCGGCTGTAAAGAAAATAATATCCCAAATGTACATTTCCCCAACTGTTTGAGTAGAAAATTTTGGATTGCCGTCTCCTTTTATAAAAAGGAAGCTTGGACCTAAATTATCAAAGTAGTGTTTTACATAATCCAAAGAATATAAAAGCCTACGATTGTGAATTATTTTTGACCAAATTGCATTATTATCATTAGCTATTTGTTGATTGGATTTTCTTACCGTGTCTATGTCACTAAAAATATTCACTTCTTTAAATCTAAGACCTGCTTGAGGAGTAAACAAAAAACTAGATAATGGTATAAAAACTATAAGGCCAAGCAGGCCTGACATAATTACCTCTTTTTTTATTTTGAAAAGTTCTTTACGAAAAAATACACAAAGAAGAAAAACAAGTAGCGGAGCGACAATTCTTGCAGTGTTGAAAGTATAGAATGAAAATGCAAAAGATGCAGCTGAAATAGCTATCAGCCATTTTTTACTTTGAACACCAGACAGAAAGGCCCAGACTCCCAAAACAATTAAAAATGTCGAAACATTTGCTTCAAAAGCTGCGCGGGATAAAAGAATATGCCACGGAGAAATTGCAAGAAAAAAAGAAGATAATAAAGCATAATTTTCGGAATTATTAGATTTATAAAATATCCTTTTTACTAAAAAGTATGTAAAAAGAACTGTGAGTATTCCAAAAACTGCCGAGGGGAGTCTCGTTGAGAACTCATTAAGTCCCAAAAATTTAACAGGTAGAATATCCAGGTAGGCATAAAGGGGTGGTTTAAAATCACCAAAAGATTCAAGATATTGGATAGGCAAAAATTTTCCGAATTCATCCCTTCCATCTATTCCTAACGAATATGCATTATACCCCCATGCTGCCTCATCCCAAGTAAGACCCGGCGGAATTTTATCGAGATTATATAATCTGAGGATTGAGGCAGCTAAAATTATTACCAGTAATAAGATTAGCCTATTATATTTACTGATTACTAGATACATTATTTAATTCGAGAATCTATATCTAAAAAGAGTCATTAGCGCTTTAGTTCCATCTCTGAAAGTATTTAGCTTCTTGCCTTCGTCATAACCTCTTGGAATTGTGTTGATGGGAATTTCCAATATTTTGTACCCACTTTTAAGAAGTTTAGCCGTTATTTCGGGTTCAAATTCAAAACCGCGCGCATTAAGCTTCATTCGATCAACCGCCTTTTTTGGAAACAATTTATAACATGTCTCCATATCAGTAACAAATTGTCCATAGAGAATACTCGTAATTAAGCTTAAGAAGCGGTTGCCAAAATAATGAAGCAAAAATTGAAAAGTTTTCTCCTCTTTAGAAAAATTAGGTAATCTCTTTAAACGGGTACCATAAACGACCCCGGCTTGATTTTCTAAAATTGGTTGAATGAGGGTTCTAATCTGCTCTGGATCGTATTCAAGATCAGCATCTTGAATAATTATGTAGTCTCCTGTAGCGTTTTTAATTCCTGTCTTAACAGCTGAGCCTTTTCCTTTATTGTTATCGTGTAAAATTATCTTTATATTTTTAATTTGCTTTAATATTTGTCTGGTTTTATCCGTCGATCCATCGTCCACTACTATGATTTCTTTTCCAACATTGGCAATTTTAAGATCCAGAACTTTTTTAAGAATTTTCCCAACAGTTTTTTCTTCGTTAAACACGGGAATAATTATTGATAATTTCATATGGATGATAAGATATCTCTATCTTTTTTGATAAATAATTTTTGGTATCTAAAACTTGATTTTATAATTTCCGGAAAAAGAATTAAAGCCTCAAAAAATCCCAAAACAAACGCAATATCTAATCTCAGAATTGCTTTTATAAAATGCAATGGTAGCCATATAAGGTGCTCAAATTGCATATTCAGGTCTGTAATATTTATCCAAACAAAAATAAATTGATTTCTATAAGCAATCGTTCTTATTTTAGATTCTGAAAATTTCTTCTTAATTATTCCTTCTTCATGACTGTGAACCACAATACTCCTCGGCTCAAAAAGAATCTTATATCCAGATTTTAATGCCCTATAAGACAAATCTATATCTTCCCAGTAGAAGGGACTATAAAGTTTATCAAGTCCCCCAAGTTGCTCCCAGATAGACTTTTTAAATGCCGCACTACCACCGCTTACCCAGAGCGTGTTTGTATTATCAATTTCTCCCCGTCTGTGAACTAGAAATCCTCTCTTCCATTCCCCTAATCCCCGACCTCTTAGTATTGTCTTACCTTTTTCTATGCTTCTATCCATACACCCAACCGCAAAAACTTTCTCGTTTTTAAAATGTTTAAGCAGAGGTTCTAAGAAATTTTTTTCAGGGCTAACATCAGTATTCAGAAGGATCATTACATCTCCGGACGATTCTCTCACTCCACGATTAACAGTAATCGAAAAACCCATATTTTCTTCATTTTCTAAAATTTTGGTGTCTAGCTCTTCATTTTTTATACTTGATACATAATTCCTAATACTTAATACTGAATTATCTTGTGATGCATCATCAACAATGATTATTTCAGCCTTACCTTTTTTATAAAAATTTACCGCTTCCAAAACCTTTGGCAAGTTTTTTTCTAATAATTTTGCCCCGTTATAATTTGGTATGATAATACTTATATTCATGTTAAAAAAGCGTGTTGTAGAATTCTACCGTATGTTCTCCTTTGGGAATAATAACTCCTCTAAAATTATAATCTGTTAAATATATTTTTGCCTTCTTATCATCTATTATTGCATGCCAGGTGGGATAAAAACTGTCAGTTAGAACCAAAAACCCATTGCCGGAAGTTTTAGTCTTCAAAACAACTTCATTTTCCTGATAAGAAATAAAATCTACTTTACCCAGATCCCAGTTGGGTTGAAATAAATTTTTATCAGGTATGGCATTCTCAACAACAGCTCTTTTACTCAATGAATAGTTAAGGTCAAACATTGCATTTATAGCCTCCTGCTTAGAAGTCACAAGAAGAGTATTGTTCACAAAAAATGCTCTTGGTGAAACAGTGCTTTTTTCGTAAACTTTGACAGATCCGTCTGTAAAAACCAGATTTAATTTTATATTTTTTTGCTCTTCCAAGCTTAATACATATTTTACTCCCAAAAGATCACTTATTCTTGATAAAGGGTCTTGAGGAGTAATTATCCTATTGAAACCAAAGGGTGGATTTATGCTTGGAATACCTCTGCCCGACGCTGCCATAAGCTCACCATACCTTCGAAGATATAAGGGATCGTATCCATCCAAAGTCTGTATCTTATACATAATTGAAAAATTTGGGGGTAAAATTCTTGAGTCGGCTGACATAATTCTGAATGGTTGTTTTTGATTTTGTAAGAAAGCTGTTACTTTAGTTTCCGGAAAAAGATATTCTTTCTTGGTAAAAGGTTCAAATTTCCAACCGAATCTAAAAAGATCGATAACTGTAACTAATACTAATAAGCAGAGCAATACCGCCTGAACTCTTTCTCTAAGCCTATTCTTGGGATAAAAAATTATAGTAAGCAGTAATACGCTTACCATAAAAAATACAACTGTTGGAAAAATAAGATTTTGTTTTGAAACTTTTAGATTTTCGATCGATGTTAAATTTCCATGAAAAAATAAAACAATAAGCCAGAGAGTCGGGAAAATTACAAAAAAAATTCCTAGAACATAGAGTATCTGTTTCCTATTTTTAGACTTAATAAAATAATCTAATCCAAATCCTGCAAGCACAGCCAAAGAAAAATCAGTTATAAATAGGAGTCTTGTAGGCTGTGAAGTCGAAAAAAGAGGAATCTGTAGCTTAAAAGGGATTTGGGCAAGAAATGTAGGAAGAGCAAATATCAAAGACAGAAAAAAAGCCAGTCCAAAAAAAAGAGTTTTTTTATCCTTTCTGAAAAATAAAGCAAAAAGTGCCATCAGGAACGGTAAGATTCCAACGTAGCCTGAGAATTCTCCGTAATTCCAGACTCCCCAATAGTTAAGAGTTGTAGGATTGCCAAAAAAATCAGGGACAAGAAGTTGAATAATATTTTGCCACGGAATAAACCATCCGTCCATTCTCCAATCGCTAATATCCAGATTTCTAGCAGATAGGGCTATGAATTTAAGCGTTGGTAACCACTGAAAAATGGTAAGAATAATAAACGATAAGCCTAAAACAGAAAATAAGACAAGAGATTTTAAATTTTTGCCAAACTGTAGCCATCTTACTAAAAAATAAACTAGAGAAAATAGAAAAAGGTAAAAAAATGTCTGTAAGTGTCCAGCTAGAAAGGAGAAAACCAAAGACAAAACAAACAATAAGCACCAAGCAAATAATTTTGAATTCTTTTGAAGTATTTTATCTATAGATAATAAAATTAAAGGTAACCATAAGGCCGTATGAATAATTGTACCCCATTCCATCCAGGCAACAAAAAAACCGCAGAAAGAAAAAGAAATTGCTCCAAGAATATTTGAAATTTTACTAAGTCTTAAATTATTTAAATAGAGATACATAAATATTCCTGCCAGAAGAGGGCCAAGAAAAATAAGCAGTGACCAGGAAGTACTAAAGGGCATTAGAAAAAATAGAATATTAAAAGGATAAAAAGCAGCAGATTGGAAATTCTGCATAAGAGGAGTACCTGCGAAGTTATAGGGATTCCAAATAGGCAATTCACTTTTTTTTATAATGTCCAGCGAAAGATTCCGCCATGGATATTGCTGTCTAACAGAATCGGTTATTAGGAAATTTTTAAAAGGTACTCCATTGGGATTGGTCTTAGAATAAATATCCCTAAACGGGTAATATAACCCAACAATCGTATCTGCCGGAATCGGAAGTAATCCTTTTACAAAAAACTGCCAGAAGAATAAAAAAGTAATAATAAATATTACCCCTATTGGAAATAATTTCTTCATAAACTCAAGATGTTAAAAAGCTCAGAGCAGAATCTGTTACCTGCGAAATATTCCGCTCTTCTCATTGCTCCTTTGGACATTTTCTCAAGAAGTTTTTCATTTTTCATAAGCTCTTGAGTTTTTTCAATCAGTTCTTGCGTACTATTCCATAAAAGTCCGCTCTTGCCGTCTTCTACTATCTCTGCCTGTCCTCCGGCATTAATAACCACAGGCACCGCTCCTGCGCCCATCGCCTCAACAGTTGATATTCCGAAATGTTCTGCGAATTGAGGATGTTTCCCCAGATCTTCTCCGAATCCTGATGCATGCCAGTAAATCTTGGCTTTTGAGTATGTATCCCAAAGAGCATTATTATTTTTGTTAATTTGAAAATCTATCGGAAAACCTTTTGTCATATCTTTAAGTTTTTCAAATGCAACGCTATCTTCCTTTTTTATACTAACTGCTAATATAAATTTCCAATTCTTAAGCCCGTTTTTAACCATATTTTTAAAAACTTCTGCCATAAACGCCTGTTTTTTATAATCATCAATTTTAGAAACATTTTTCACCCTAAACCTTCCTACGTGGAAAATGATATTTTCTTTTGTCACTTTTTTCGGTTTCAGATCTACCGGAGGATAAAGAACGAGACTGTCTACCCCCAAAGATTTGTCTATATATGATTTTGTATAGCGGGAATTACAAAAAAAATTACTTATTCTTGATAATTTGAGTTTTGTTTTAATACTTGTATTTTGATGAGGCAAAGGCTGCTGAATATGAATAAAAGTTTTCTTCGACAAAAGAAATGGAATGCTTCCGTCGGAAAGCGCAATAATAATATCGTATTTTTTACTTTCGATTGCCCTTTTTGGAAAGGGAACCCCTTTTGAAAAAATGTTTTCTGTTAATTTTATTTTGGAAAGATCAAGTAGAAATCTTTCTTTAAGCGCTTTTACATCTGCACTATTATCCCAAAATACGTAAACTTCATTTTGCTCCGATAGGCACTGGGCAATTTTCATCATGTATTTTTCCCCACCCCCTAAATCGTCAAGGTAGGGATCGTAAATGCCTATTTTCACAGTTTAATTATACCTACTTTTAAAGTACTTGCAAAGGTTACTCCCATGTGTTATCTTCGAAATATGGATTTTCTAAGCACGGTTTCTCAAGCTTCGCCTTTGTTATTTTTTTTAGTAGGCTTATGGATATTACTCTGGAAAGGTCTAGCTCTTTGGAAATCAGCAAAGCTAGGTCAGCGTAATTGGTTTATAGTAACTTTAATCTTAAATGGTATAACCATTGGCATACTTGAGATTGCATATCTTTTCTTTTTTGCAAAGAAGAAAATGAAAATTGAAGAGTTAAAATTCTGGGAAACTCTATCAAAATAAGTACCTCTTTCTTAGGACAAACCCCAAAAGAACTAAAGTGATTATTCCGCCTCCAAATGCATATAATCCATATCTCAAACTATCCGGCTGGTATCTAAACTCTACCTTGTGTTTCCCGCTAGGTACTACAACTGCGCGAAAAGTATAATCAGCTCGAAGAATCTTAACAAGACTATCGTCAATATAAGCTTTCTATCCCGGATAGTAGTTGTCCGATAGAAACAACAAGGCAGGCTTTTCGGTTTGAGATTCAATTTCTATTTTGTTATTCTCATAGAATAAAATCTTCGCGTATCCTTTTGGTCTCTCATCAATTTTGACAAGCTTAGGATCTTCTTCAAGAATCAAACTGTCTTTGAAATTAAAATCATTACTGTAAAATCTGTTAATAATTTTTCTATCATCTTTTATTACTTCATAGTTATGAAATAGCCTTACGCGTTCGAGTGTATTATTATTTCTAAAAAGCTGGAATTTATCATCTTTATAAATCAGAGTATGCCTATTTCTATCCTCCCAGACAGGATAAGCCCAGCTCTGATTTGTATCAGCGACAGGATGAAAAAAAATATTTGATCCCATTAAATCAAATGCTCTGTTAATCGACTCACCTCTTCTGCCCAATTTAGCTACGGATCTTTCGGCTTGCACAAATTCGCCGCCTGTACTTCGTAAAAATTGACCATACCTATCAATATATAAAGGATCGTACCCTTCCATAGACTGTATTCTATAATAGACTGCAACTTCCCCTCCTATATTTCCCGCAACTCTTCCTATCCCATTTGTTTCCCTTTGCATAGCAGAAATTACAGGAATATTTGGATAGGCAAGATCGGGAGGATCAAAAGGCATCCATTTCTGAGCAAATCTTAAGCTGTCAAGAGATGTAAGAAAAAGTAATCCAATAAGAAAATAAGAAGAAAATTTTTTAAATCTAAACGCAAGCACAATACAAAAAATACCCAATAGTAAAATAGCTGTTGGGATAATAAGATTTCGCTTTGCAATAACAAGCTTATCTGCTGACAAAAAAGGGAATAAGTAAATCACTACCCAAAGCATCACCATGAATATACTGATAAATCCCGAAATAACTAGGACTGGCTTAATTCTCCTTGCTTTTATTAAATTACTAAGCGTATCCATACCAAACCCTGCAAGAACTGCAATTGAGAAACTGAACAAAACTATAATTCTTGAAAGAGCACTTGTTGAAATAACCGGTATTTTAAGTGAAACAATTAATAGTGATATCGGAGTGTTGAGACTTACAAGGAGAGCAAATGCTCCCAAAATTCCGAAGAATAAAATTTCTTTTTTTATTTTTAAAAATGCTATAAAAGCAAGTACCAACGAAATAATCCCAACAAAAGATGCCCATTCTGCATAATGTCCGTACCAATCATTTCGAGTTACAGCATTCCCAAGAAAATCAGGCGCAATTGCTGTAATTAAATAAGAAACGGGAATTGCTTCTGTGAGAATAAATGTCGCACTTCTTACCGAATTTCCATAAAGTTCCAAAGAAGGCAAAAGCTGTGGTAAGCAAAAAATAAAACCTAATATAATTGATCCCAAAAGGCATAATCTAGTTAATAATTTTTCTCTAAAAGATTGATACAAAGCAAATGCGCATGTTGCCAGGAAAAAATATAGACTTATTTGGAAATGCCCGGAAAAAAAAGAAAGCGGAACCGTTATCGATAATAGGAATAAGTATCTTAATTTTTGCTCATTTATAAATTTCTGTATTGCAAAGAGTGAAAGCGGTAAATAAATTATGGAAAAAGCCAAAGTCCCATAAGCCATCCATACAACTATAAATCCACAGAACATAAAAGTGATGCTACTAATAACAGCGCCAAGCTTTTCCACCTTGAAACTTCTTATAAGAAGGTAAGTAAAAATTCCTGCAAGTAAAGGCTGGAGCAAAATAGATAAACTCCAAGCATTTCTAAATGGGAAAATAAAAAATAGTAAATTAAAAGGAGAAAATACTGCAGACTGATAATTCGCAAGATGAGGATTACCTGAAAAACTATATGGGTTCCATAATGGAATTATTCCATTTTTCAATGATTCTATTGTCAAATTTTTCCAGGGATATATTTGTGTAATAATATCCGGCATAGCATTATTCTTCACCGGTCCGGCAAATTCCTGATATGATGCCCAGGGAGCAAAAAAATTTACAAGATATTCAGAAGGAAAAGGAACAAGCCCTTTTATAAAATAAGGGCTTGCGAAAATAAACCAAACAGCAAGAATAAATAAAAATGGCCAAAGCTTTAGAAACTTTTCTTTCATTTTATTTTTTCTTTTGCTTTTCCCATAGCTTGGCATAAGTAATAAAAATGCTAAAAGCCTGATAAATACTTTCTATTATCCCTACAGTTCCCGCTCTGTATCCTTTTTGCTTGACATAAGAATTAATAAAAGCACTTATCATAACTCTGGGAAATCTCCACCATGACATTTCAGGATGATTATTTTTAAATCTTGTCTCTGCTTCTATCTCTGACCATTCATTAGTTTTATCAAGCATCTGAGTTAGATTCCTATGCGTATAGTGAATCAGGAAATTGTCAAAGTCTCCTATTTCTCCTTCAACAACAGGGCTTTCATGGAGCTTTCCTTTCCATCCTTTAAGATTTGATTTTCTGAAAACTCTCTCAAGTTTTTCAATTTCGGGCCATTCGTTTTTTCCTAAATAAAAATTCTTTCTTTTCACTCTGAACGCTTTATATTTTCCATGATGATTAATTTTCTCAATAATTTCTCCTTCAAGTTCTTTTGTTATTCTTTCATCCGCATCTACATAGATTAACCAATCAGATGATGATATTTCCATCCCTTTATTTCTTAATTCGGAGAAATCGCCGGTTTTATAAACTACAACTTTTGCTCCGCGTTCCCTTGCAATCTCAACAGTCTTGTCAGATGAGCCGTTGTCTATAACAATTATTTCGTTACAAAACTTAAGAGAAGAAAGACAATCATTTATCAAATCTTGCTCATTTTTTGCAATTACAATTCCTGATATTGTCATACCGGATAACTCCCCTTTCCTAATCTCCCTAAATAGAAATCCATAACGCCTTTTTTTTGCCATTTTCTTCCTTTTGCTAAAAGCTTAAAACTTTCTTTTATAAGAGCTGCTTTTTGTCTGAAACTTCTTATCTGGCTGATATGAAAAATCCTGCTGATGAAGAT
>ERZ1292623.1624-Hain-H51-01um-R1-1624-length-21255-cov-5_pt3 | contig 11283 bp, 14 predicted proteins | sample MGYA00564398_ERZ1292623 | MGnify/ENA primary metagenome ERZ1292623 (study PRJEB36523, sample SAMEA6512633) | groundwater metagenome | collected 2019-01-07 | study: AquaDiva: Metagenomics assemblies of 32 groundwater samples
GGCTCGCGATTGTCGTCTTTTTAGCCGAATCCCTGCGGCAAGTGTTGCCGTATCCACCACAGGAGGCCACCGACGACTGCGAAGCAGATGCCGTAGACCAAAAGCTCGTTTGTTTTTATACCCGCGGCCCACAGCGCGAGCAGGGTAAGAACGGACGGTATCAGAGCCAGTGTGGCAATGATGCCGGCGGCGATTATGTAACCCACGAAAGTAGGTTTAACCTTGGCTTGGCGTATAGCTGCTGTGTTCACGGCGCTTCCTTTCGTCTTTGGAGATAAGAATCGTCTGCAGGTTTTATACCATAGGAATAGACAAGATTCAATACTGTATGGTATGGTCGAAATAGAGGATCTGTAACAGAAAAGGAAACTCAGATGCTTCCGAAGAATTTGTGGTATCTGCGCCACGGGCAATCCACGCGTAATTTGGCGGGCAAGAGGGCATACGAAAAAAATGGTGACTCGCTTTTTGAGCAAATTATCAATCAGCCGTCATCTCTTGCCACGCTGTCTGAGCTCGGTATCGAGCAGGCGGTCAAAACTGGGAATTGGCTTCGGGGTCACAATATCAAGTTTGGACGCCACTATACGTCAAGCCACGTTAGAGCTAAGCAGACTGCCGGCTTACTCGATTTGCCGGGTGTGCAGTGGTATGTCAACAACAACATCCGCGAGCGGAGTGGTGGCGTGATGGAAGATATGACACCGGCACAGCGTGCTGAATATCTCGGCAAGTTGCGCAATCGTGCACACCTACTCGACCTGTTTAATTTTAGGCCGGACAGAGGGGAGTCGTTTGCTGACATCGCGGACATCCGTTGGCAGATATTCCTCAGCACGCTTCATCGCGAATGTTGCAAAATGGACGCTGTGTTGGTGGTTAACCATGGCGATAATATGTGGGCTGCCCGCTCAATCCATGAGCGTTGGACGCCGCAGGACTTCGAGAATAACCGCGGTGTCGAGGCTCACGGTAAAATCTCAAACTGTGCGTTGCTTCACTACACGCGCATCAATCCTAAAACCGGCGAAGAAGTGCCTTATCTTGGCTGGTATCGGATATGTTGCCCGTGGAAGGACCCGCAACCGACCGCATGGACTCCAATTGTTCGGAAACGCTACAACTCTTCCGAACTTTTGAATCAAGTCCAAGCGGCTGAAAGTAAACTCAAACAGGTTTCTTGAACTTTGCGCCGCGCTCACAAGCGCGGTTTTTTATAACAAAAGCTCTTTCTTGAGCTTGACTAACAATCTATTCTTTGAAAATGATAGACGAAAGAATGGTCGGCAATTTATTTTTAGGGTAAATATCGTTTGGAAAGATTTCAAAAAGTTTACACCCTAATTTTTTAGATAATTGCCGCTTCTTTTTAATATTTGAATCATAGGATTGTTTTACGCCCGCTAGACCAAAAAATTCGACAATAATATTATGATCTATAACAAAATCGGCGGTAAATCGCGTGTTGCCGTATCGAGCATGACGCTCATGTTGGACTCCGTTTTTAAACAACCAATCATCTATTATTTTTTCTGTAAATGAGTCACACCGGTGGCCATCGTTTGCAATAAATTTTTTTGCGAATAAAATTGGATTTATATCGAAACCGGCTGCTAAAACAGCCTTATTCCAACTACCAAACCGCGCTGCATAAATTCGCCAAGCATTAAACTCACGTTTTATAGGAATACGGCCGTGATCTTCATAGAAAACCCTTATCTTTTCGAGTAAATCTTGCTCCGTATATTGATTTTTATACTGATACGGTTTAAGGCGTATTTTGATAGTTCTTTTTTCTTCCTCGCCCATCGGACGCGCTTTGTTTCTCCGCCGTTCTATTTCTATCTTTTGCTTCTTGGTGGGACGAATATTCACAGTCCATAGATGGGCACTCCCTAAACTTATATTTAAATCACGAGCAATTTCTCGATGAGTGAGCCCGTTTTTTCTTAAAAGAGTTGCCTTACTTTGTAGGCTATTCTTTGTGTTGAACATGTACAAAGTATATCATTCACAGTGCACAAGAATTGTAGCGGGCCGTAGTATAGCGGTAGTATTTGCCCATGGGGTGGGTAAGGCCCGGGTTCGATTCCCGGCGGCCCGACCAGTGTAGAAGTTATCAACAGAGAGATTTTTACGCGTGCTATAATAAGACTTTAGAAGTTCGCCGGGGTCCGCCCGGCTATCATTTTGCCCAAAGAAGGAGTTGCGCATGCTCATGCCCTCGCCGCCAATGTTTCTCCCTAAGCAGCGTTACGCGGGCCGGTTTTGGGATACCGACGATGTGATGGAGCTGCTCTCTATTTACCACGGCGCCCGTCGCGCCGCATATCCGGTAACCTGGCAGTACCGGACGCTTATCAGTATTCAGCGCGCCCAAGATGCGACCAGTGCCTACCGTAAAGGGTACGGTCCCAACTGGAAGAGCTTAAAGAAGAAAGAAGTCGGGGGAGTAGTGCATTGGGTACCCGACGGTGGCTTCGCCATTAAGCACGACTTGTTGGAATACAGCCGGCAGGGGAGAGTCCCCTTCAAAGCGCTCCAACTCGCCGCAGTGGAGATACGGAAGGTCGAGTTTGAGCAGTGGGTAGCCGCCCGTGTCGAGTATCAGACTCCTATCGCGGCAGAATAAAAAATATCCCTCTGAATTTCAGAGGGTTTTCTTTTTTGCTTATTTTTGGTACTGTTGCGCCAGCCTTTGTTCTTACTCACAGCCCCTAGGAGGGTACAATGGACGACAAAACTCCGATAACCTATTCCAACGCAGGTGTTGATGTTGAAATCGAAGCAAAAGCATCACGCATAATGTACGAGGCATCGCGACAAACGTACAAGAACCGCAAAGGCAAGGTCGGCAATGTTGTTCAGCTTTTTGACGATTTTTCCGGCCTGAAAGTCTTTCCGCTTGGCGGTTTGCCGTACGGCAGCGTCGGGTCAATCGGTTTTGACGGAGCGGGGACCAAGACCGAGGTTTCCTGCCGGATCAAACGCTTCAATACAATTGCTTTCGATCTTGTAGCGATGTTGACGGACGACGCGGTCATACGCGGCGGCGAGCCGGCGCTCATCGGCTCGGTACTCGACATAAAGAGTCTCGGCAAAGACGAGCGGTATCTGCCGGTCGTGCGCGAACTCGCAAGAGGCTATGTCGCGGCCGCCAACGAGGCCAACGTGACCATCTTCAACGGCGAGATCGCCCAAATGGGCGCACTTATCTCCGGTTACGGCGAGTTTCCGTTTAACTGGGGCGGTGCGTGCCTTTGGTTTGGCAAGCGCCGGCGGCTAATATCTGGCAAGGAAGTCAAACCCGGCCAACGCGTGGTAGTCTTCCATGAGCCGGGGTTCCGTTGCAACGGACTTTCACTCGTGCGCAAAACTTACGAAGAAAAGTATGGGCCGGAGTGGCACCAAAATCGCTACTCTTCTCAGTCTGGCTTCGATATAACACTTGGTGATGCGGTCATGCGCCCTTCTACAATTTACACTCGTCTCATGATCTACTTGCACGGAGGGTTCAAAGGAAAACAGCGTTGCAAGATCTATGGCGCCGCCCATATTACTGGCGGCGGTATCCCCGAAAAGCTAGGTCGGATGCTCCGACCAAGCGGTCATGGTGTACACCTCACCAACCTCTTTATCCCAGGTGACTGTGTTTTGCACTGCCAAAAGGTTGGGTATATCTCCGACTATGAGGCATACAAAACGTGGAACATGGGGCAGGGAATGGCAGTAGTTGTAGCACCAAAGGATGTCGAGACGGTTATTGCTTACGCGAAGATGTTTAACGTCAGAGCGCAAGACGCCGGAGAGATCAAAGATGAGCCAGGCATCCACATCGATAGTGCGAATGGCGAACAGCTCGGCTACTAGTCTCGGCAAAACCAGAAAAAACGTTGATAAATAAGGCTTTTAGGCACCCTAACAGGTGCCTATTTTCTTGTCAAGCGCTCGGCTTGACGATATTGACAAAAACTGATAGAGTGTTGTTATCTCCGAGCAGTCGAGTTCGGAGCTTTCTTTTTGTCATAACGACAAAACCAGCTAACAACTATGCAAATCATTATATGCCTTTCGCAGCTAGTTTCGCTCTTGCCGTATCTCTGGCACTAACGCCACAGGCGGTGAGCCCGGCCCAGACCCAATGGATCGGCCCGATGCCGGCTGCCCAGACCGTCGAGCAATATGTACGCGAGTACTTTGCCGACGCGCCCATCATGGCGGAGGTCGCCCGTTGCGAGTCGCGCTTTAAACAGTTCGACAACGACGGCTCGATACACCGCGGCGTGGTCAACAACAAGGACCTCGGGGTTATGCAGGTCAACGAGCATTATCACGGCAAAACAGCCGATAAGCTCGGACTCGACCTCTACTCCATCCAAGGCAACGTCGCGTACGCCAAATATTTGTACGAAAAAGAGGGAACCCGCCCGTGGAATTCGTCCAGCCCGTGCTGGAGCAAGTCCAAGGTCGCCAAAGAGCTCGCACTCAATAAGTAATAAGTCGTAAAAAGCGATTGCGCGACACCGTGGTGTCGCGCAATCGCGTTACATTGTTCCGACATGTTGCATGTCGGAAAATCTATATTGTGCGACGTTAGTATAACCTAAACCGTGTACAATAAGGACTATGTCCAAACGGTACGCCGAGCAACTCCGCGCCCTCCTCTCCCCCGCGGAGCGGGCGGTGTTTGAAAAATTAAAGTCGCCGCTCGATGTACAAAACTATTTAGACCGCCTCCCTATCAATTTTGAGCTGGCAGGGGAGACTATCTTTTCTCCGCGTAGAGTTCTGCGGGAAAAACAGGCGCACTGCGTCGAGGGAGCGGTATTTGCCGCCGCTTCCCTCGCCTATCAGGGCCGGACGCCCTATTTGCTCGATATCCAGACTGTCCCGCACGACGACGACCACGTGGTGGCGCTTTTTAAAGAGGATGGCCGCTGGGGCGCGATAAGCAAAACGAACCACACCATATTGCGCTGGCGCGACCCGGTGTACAAAACCTTCCGCGAGCTCGCGATGTCGTACTTCCACGAGTACATCGTGGCGGACGGGGAAAAAACAATGCGCGCGTTCTCCAAACCCTTCGACCTGTCGCGCTACGCGCCTGAGTGGGTAGTGGCTGAAGAGGACTTGGTGGATATCATAGCCGACCTCGATGACTCTCCCCACTACCCTATTGCCGCGCCGCGCGCGATGAAGCGTCTGCGGTGGGCGCAACCGATAGAGGCAAAAGTTTTGGATATTACCGAGTGGAATAAAGCCGGCAAAAAAAGAAAGCTCTGACTTCATACAGATAACAGTGTCGCAGGGCAATACTGTACGTATGAAAACGATACTTACCTGCCGGGAATGCGGCCACCATGAAAACGGCAATACCGATAGCCAGCTGATGAACCGCATTAAAATATGGAACCATATCGAGCGCACCCACCGGGAGCGGGGTATCAAACCCTCGCAAGTGTCTTTGGTTATGCGCGAGTACAGCGAAATAGACTTGCCGCAGAAGCACTACCGCCTGGAACCAGCCCACTAGCCTCCCCTTCTCTGTTGGGTTATAGTGCGGGCAGATTTTGTTCTCACAATGCAGGAGTAAGCAGATGGCCAACGGCTTGAGGTTTGGTGTCGTAGGAGAAAGTGGTCGCGAGAAGGCATTGGTGCTTTGTTTGGAACAGAGTGCGCGCGTCTCGCAGGTCATGTGTATTTCGGTCGATGCCGACGTCGTTAACTATGCTCTGGCAAAAAAAATCGATCTTGTGGTCATCGGTCCCGAGGCACCACTTGTCGATGGCATTGTCGATAGGCTCAAAAAAGCCGGTATCAATGCATTTGGTCCCAGTAAATTTGCGGCCGAACTCGAAGGCAGCAAGATCTTTATGAAAACCCGCTGCCAGCGCTGGGGTGTCCCGACGGCCGACTTCGATTTTGCCGGAGCGTACAAGGTTGCCGAGCAGAGTATCAAACGCACCGGTTTTCGCATCATCAAGGCGGACGGCTTGTGTGACGGCAAGGGCGTCTTTGTCACGAAAAGTGAAGAGGAAGCACTTGCTGCAGCTGGTCAGTTGCTCAAGCGCGACAAAGTAGTCATCGAAGACAAGCTTGTTGGAGTCGAATGCTCGATTATGGCGTTTTGTGACGGCGTGCACGCCCGGATGTTACCGCCTGTAAGAGACGAAAAACGTCTCCGCGCTGGCTCCGACATCATGACCGGCGGCATGGGAGCCTTCTCTCCCTTATCGGACGTAAATGAGGAAATGCTGGCGCGCATCCAGACGGAAATTCTCAACAAGCTTGTGCAGGGCATGGCAAGCGAGGGGCGGCCCTATCACGGCATCCTCTATGCGGGCATCATGCTGACCGCCGAAGGCCCGATGCTTTTGGAGGTCAACTGCAGATTCGGCAATCCTGAAGCCCAAGTCATTCTGCCGAGGCTCAAGAGCGACTGGGTGCCGTATCTGCTGGCATGCACCAAACTGGGAGGATTGAGCGGGCTTCCTCCCCTGCAATGGAAGTCCGAGGTCGCAGTCTGCGTCTGCTACGCGACAAAGGGGTATCCGGCGGTCGGCCATCGGCTTGGCGATGTCGTCGGGTTTGGACTTACGGTCGCATTGGCCTACGAAGACGCTTACCGCAAATTGGCGCTCATTCCGGGTATTGAAGATATGGAATGGCGCGACGATATCGCCGCCGGAGTCTAACCCGGCGGTTTTTTTAATTTTTAACCCCCATACCGCGCTTAAACAGTAAGGCGACTATCGCGGTAAAGACGAGAGTAAAGCCTACAAGCACGCTAAAGCATATCCACACCGGGACGTCGGAGACGCCGAAGAAGCCGTAGCGGAAGGCGTTGACCATGTAGAGGATGGGGTTAAAGAGCGACACTTTTTGCCAAAACTCCGGGAATTGGCTGATCGAGTAGAAAATGCCTCCGAGGTAAGTAAGAGGAGTCAGCACAAAGGTCGGCACAATGCTTATGCCGTCGAACCCTTTGGCAAAGATGCCGTTTATAAGCCCCCCGAGAGAGAAGAGTACCGAGGTCATGACTACCGCGGCAAGAAGTATCGCTAGATTAAATATAGCCAAGTGGCTAAAAAAGAGCGACACCAAAAGCACAAAAAAGCCCACTATGAGCCCGCGCATCACTCCCCCGCTGATGAACCCCGCTATCACCAGCCAATCGGGCATCGGCGAGACAAGCATTTCGTCGATGTTGCGCATAAACTTGGCGAAATAAAAGTTGGAGACCGTGTTCATGTACGAGCTTGTGATAATGGACATCATAATGAGCCCCGGCACGATAAACTGAATATAAGAGAGCCCTTGTATGGGCGCGAGCTGCGAGCCTATAAAGGTGCCGAAGACGATAAAATACAGCGAGGTGGTAACCACCGGCGGCAAAATAGTCTGCGCCCAAATGCGGAATATGCGCACAAGCTCCTTGCGCATCACGGTCATATAGGCTATCCGCATTTTTGATGGTGTCATAGTTGTTTTTCGTTCCTCTCCCCTTCTATAAGATTTATATAAATATCCTCCAGTTTCTTTTCGCCGTAGCGTTCAAGCAAATTTTGCATCGTTTCGTTTATGAGGATTTCGCCTTTGTTGATGACGGCCACTGTGCGGCACAGCTGTTCGGCCTCCTCCAAATAGTGCGTGGTCAGTATGATAGTCGTACCTTCGGCGTTCATTTTACGCAGGAATGTCCACATTTGGCGGCGCAGTTCGACATCGACGCCTGCTGTCGGCTCGTCGAGGATCAAAAGTTTTGGTTTATGTATGAGCGCCCGGGCTATCATCAGGCGGCGCTTCATACCTCCGGAGAGTTTTTGGCTGACCTCGTGCCGCTTTTCCCAAAGCCCGAGGTCTCTCAGTATCGGCTCGGCATCAGCAAGTGCCTGCGCGCGCGGGATACCATAGTAGCCCGCTTGGGTCACAATGATATTCTCCACCTTTTCAAAAATATTAAAGTTTAATTCCTGTGGGACCAACCCGATGTAGGTTTTGGCGCGGGAGGCATCGGAGGTTACGTCGTGGCCGAAAATAGAGGCTTCTCCGCCGGTCTTATATACCAAGCCGCATAGTACCCCGATAAGCGTTGTTTTGCCAGCGCCATTGGGGCCCAGCAGTGCAAAAAAATCTCCTTGTTCCACAGAAAGTGTAACGCCTTTAAGCGCCTCTGCTTCTGTGTCGTATTTTTTTGTGAGATTTGAAACGGAAACTGCGGAAGCCATAAGCTCCCGCAGTTTACCATACGCACCGTTTTTTGCTTACATCGAGCCGCCGCCCATGCACATCCGGCACTCTTTTTTGTGTCCGAGTATGAGCCAGGCGGTCGAGAGGCCTACCAAAAGATAGACTATCGACTCAATTTGCGGGTACGAACCAAGAAGCTTGGCCACCATATTCCAGTCAGCGCCCGAAACGAGGCTTCCGAGGCCGATGAGGCCCCAATTAAGCCCGCCGACGGCGACCAGAATAAACGCGACCATGTGTAATGCTTTCATGAAAGTAGTATAGAGAAAAGGTAATGGCGGGTTCGACCCTGCCCGCTGCCTATAAAGTATACAGCCTATTTTGCGGGCAAGTACGAGAGCGGGTTTAGGTATGCGCTCTTGTCCCCCACCGGCATGGTATAAGTCTTACCCTTGCAGCTGCTGGAGGGGAAAGAAGCTATCTCTGAGCCCGATGTAGCGTAGACACCGAAGTGCAGATGCGGTCCAGTAGAGTAGCCGGTATTGCCGGAATAGCCAACCAATTCTCCGGTGCCAATCGACTGTCCGCCGGAAACGGAAATAATTGAAAGGTGCGCGTAGAGGGTTGAGAGTCCGTTGTCGTGCTTGATAAAGACCCACTTGCCGTATGACGCGTTTGGGCAGGTCGCGTCGGTGTTGCCGGTACCGAGCACTATTCCACCACGCGCGGAAAGTATGCGGGTACCGCTGCTTGCCGCAAAATCCATGCCTGTATGTCCGCGTCCGTTGTATATTTGAGGATTTTTTGTCGAGAAGTCGGTGTTGCCGAAGTATTGGGTTATGCGCACAAAGTCCAGCGGCCAGTCTAATATTCCCGAGCTTGCCGCGGGAAACGAACCGGCCGTTACCGAGAGTCCGAGTTGAGATTCGAAACTGCGTAGGTCCTGTTCGAACTTTTCCTGTTCGGCAATTTTTTTAGCGATGAGTTTCTGATACTCGCTCTCTTTGTTTTTAGTCTGTGCAAGAAGCGTTGTTTGGTCGGCTTTGGCGGCGGTAACGCCCTGTTTTTGCTGATTAAGATTTGTCTTGAGGGTCGCCAGCTCTTTGCGCTTAGACTCGGCGCTCTGCTTGTTGTTTTGCAAGTCGTCGCGCAACGATCCGAGGTCCTGTATTTTGTTTTGCAGTTCCCCGCGCAGGCTTCCGACGGTGACAGCTTGATCAAAAAAGCTCGATAATGTGCCTCCGCCCAGCAGCGTAGTGACCAAATATTCTTGATCCATCCGCTCCAGCTGCCGCAGAGTCGACGCCACTGCCACCTTTGTGTCGCTTATTTGTTCCTCAGTGGTGCGTATTTTGCCGGACAAGCTCCCTATTTCCTTGTCTTTGACCGAAATTTGACTGGATGTAAGGGTGACGCTTTTTTGGAGTTTTTGTATCTGCAGGTCCAGAGCCTTGATGGTGGTTTGCAGAGTTTGTTTTTGGGCGGTGGTCAGGTTGAGATTTTTTTGCAGTTCGGCTATTTCGTTTTTGAGCCTTTGTATCTCGGCGTTCGCCGAGTCTATTTGAGCCTGAGCGGCGGCCTCAGCCGCCGTATTTGCGTCTGCGGCTGTAGAAGTTGCTTCGTCTGCAAACGCCGGTGTGGCCAGCAGCAAAAACATAACCGTCACAATAGTAGAGAGCCACATCCCCTTTAGTTTAAAGGTTTTTGAGTGCTTGGGCAATGCGGCTAAGCGTTTCTTTCTTGCCCAAAAGACCGCCGATAGCAAAGGGGTCCGGCGATTTTTCCTTGCCGGAGAGCGCGACACGCAGGGGCCAGAGCACGGCTCCCCTGCCCTGTGAGGTAGCGTAGGGCCATACAATGTCTTTAAGTTGTGCGGCGGTAAATCCTTCATCTGGAATCGGTTCAAACAGGTCCGCGAGAGCCTTCAGGTGTAATGACGCGACTTCGGAGGCAATCTTTCCGCCTTGCAGGAGCAATGCAGGTTCGTAGGATATAGCGCCAAAAAATCCGAACTCGGTTTCAAGCATATCGGCGGCCTCTTTGAGCGTCTGGGAGCGCTCTTTTAGCAGCGGGATAAGGCGCGGGTCAGTTTCTTTATCAGAAAATTCTTTTAATCGCGCCGCATAATCAGCGTCAGAAAGTTTTTTAAGGTGTTCGTGGTTAAACCAAAGAAGTTTGTGCATATCAAATACCGCCCCGCCCTTGTGTACGCGGTCGAGTGTAAACTCGCGCACGAGTTCCTCGAGTGTGTATAGCTCTTGGTTTGTGCCCGGATTCCAGCCCAATAGTGCCAGATAGTTTATAAGCGCCTCGGGGATAAATCCTTGCGCTTTGTACTCGTTTACCGAAATAGCACCGTGCCGCTTGGAGAGTTTGGTCTTGTCGGGAGCTAGTATAAGCGGAATGTGCGCGTACTCGGGCCGCGAGAAGCCGAGCGCCTCTTGTATCAGTATTTGCCGCTGGGTATTCGAAACATGGTCCTCTCCGCGGATGATGTGAGTGATGCCCATGTCGTGGTCGTCGATAACCACCGCCAAGTGATAGAGCGGCTCGTCGATATTGCGCGCGATGACAAAGTCGCTGAGCTCGGTGGTGTCGAAGGTTATTTCGCCGCGAACGCAATCGTGGAAAGTAATAGATTTGTTCGGATTTTTAAATCGGATTACTTTTTTGCCTCCGCAGTCTTTCGACTCCTCTGCCTCGTATGCGTGGCCGTCTGCAATGAGCTTCGGAATATATTTTTGATAAATTGCGGTGCGCTCCGATTGCCGCGGGTTTTCGGCCAAGGTATACGGGATATTAAGCCACTGGAGGCCATCCACAATATCCTTCTCAAACTCCGGCTTATTGCGCGTATGGTCAGTATCCTCGAAGCGCAAGAGCATTACCCCGCCGTTGTGCGCGGCAAAGAGGTAGTTAAAAAGGGCAGTACGCACCGACCCGATGTGCAAAAAGCCCGTAGGCGAAGGCGGAAACCGCGTAATAACCTGTTGAGCCATCCAAAAACTATACCAAATATAACCTTATTTTGCAGGGCGTACTAAGTTCAACAAGTAAGTGCAACACCCTGTAATCTGAAAGGGTGATGATATA
>ERZ1292623.4571-Hain-H51-01um-R1-4571-length-11283-cov-7_pt1 | contig 11283 bp, 12 predicted proteins | sample MGYA00564398_ERZ1292623 | MGnify/ENA primary metagenome ERZ1292623 (study PRJEB36523, sample SAMEA6512633) | groundwater metagenome | collected 2019-01-07 | study: AquaDiva: Metagenomics assemblies of 32 groundwater samples
ATTTCTATTTTGTCAGCAGGCCTGAGAGATCTGATTTGTGATCTTGTCAGAATTTTAAAATGCTTTATTCTTGTTAAATAGTCAGGAATAAACCAAACATTTTCTTTTGAAGTCATCCAATTTTGATTATCAAATCTTGAAAGGTTTATCGGCTTTGAAAAAGTCCTTAATGTTTTTTTGCCATTTTTGTTTAAAAAATATTCATGAAAAAAAGACAGAGCCAATTCTCTTAATGTTCTATAAATTGGTTCTCTATATCTTAAAACTGCATGATTTGTTTTGCTTATTGAGCCGTAAAAACCAGAGCGCTTGAATATTGCAATTACATGATCAAAGTCATCTGAGGTTGATTCAAAATCCATTATCAAGGGTTTTTCTCCATGAAAACGAAGAGTTGCTGCAGCAAACATTGCACCTTCCATGCAATGAGCTTTTCTTTTTTCCAAGACTGATTTTGGAGACATGCATGTATCTCCTGATTCTTCAAAATTTATAGGAATTTTATTTAGAAAGGTTTGTATTTTACTTGGGGTGTTAAGAGATTTTAGAATTTTTATTTGTGAGCTTGTAAAATCTTTAAAGAAGGTTTTATTATATAATTTAAACATTCTACTTCTAAGAGAAGATGATATAAAAACTTATTTTAATTAAGAATTTAAAATTTTTAAAGTTCTTTTAATTATTATCTTGTTTGAATATAAAGATTTAAAAACCATTTATTTCTCTATGATTTACTTAAATAAAGAGTGTTTTTTAAATGAAAGAAAACGAAGAAAACACAGAAACATCTGGAGAGGAAATGGAAGAAGAGAGCGAAGATTCTTCTGACGACTCTGACGAAGAGGAAGATAACGATTCAGATGTTTCTGAAGATTCAGAAGGGGAATAATTCCTGTCTGCAAATTTTTGTTTTTTTGGCCTTTTTTTGTTTGGGCCTTGTTTTTATGATTTTAGAAGATTTTAAATAAGAATGTTTTAAATAGTTTTATGGAGATAATAAAAAGTCAAAGTTTGAGAGGTATTTCTGATGAGCATGATATTGTAGTTTACGATACTTCTATTGTTATTTGTGCGGGAGTTAGAAAAGATATGAATATTCCTTCTGATTTGGAAATGGATTTAAATAAATGCGACAATCTTGTTACTCATTTTGATGTTTATAAGGAAGCTCATGGAGTAATGAGAAGACTTACTAAAAATACTCGCCAATGTGGTTTTAATTTAGGTAGAGTTTATTCTGCTGCTTTGGAATACTTAATGCCTACTGCTCAAAGAAGAGGAATTATAGATACAAGAAAAGAAAGACCAATGACTGATGTCAGACTTGCTGCTCTTGCATTTGCAACTGCACATCACAGAAGAAGTGTTGCTTTTGTTTCGTCCGATAGGGAACTTAATTCCATGATATGTAATATTTATGGCTTGTGTAATCAGAATGGTTCGGATTTTCCTTTTTCTTTGAACAATCTTGATGTTTATTCTTATATACAAAGCAGACATATTTTTGTTTCTTATGTAGACGAATAGCTGAATTCCTTTTCTAATATATGGTGAATTCTGGTAATTGGAATAATAATTTGTCCAGAATTCACGTGATAGATAATTCCCAAAACCTTACTCCAACCAAGGAAATTATCTATAATTCATCCCGACAATCTGGACAGAGTAGTTTATCTTCTATATTAATCAATTCTGAAAAAGCTCCGCAATTTTGACACAATCCTGCTTCTGGAAATGAATTAAAATTTTTTTCTAAATTTTCTTTTTTCTCTCTTAAATCCATAAGCTCCTGTATTTCCCCATAAATTTCCGGTTCTATTGCCAGAATGTCTTTTAAAGTTAAAATTCCTATTACTTCTCCTTTTGATAATACCGGAAGACGCCGAAAATTAAGAGATTTCATTTTTTTCAATGCTTCAGATATATCTGCACTTGGTTTTATTACTGCTACTTTTCTTGTTGCTATGTCAATAGCTTTAATGTTTTTTAAGTTTACAGAAGGAGATTTTGTTATTGCCCAAAGTATATCGCGGGCTGTTAATATGCCTAAAAGACGTTTTTTATTTGTGATTAAAAGAGAATTTACGCGCTCTTTTGCTATTATCTTGGCACATTTTTGCAAGGAATCAAAAGGGGATGCTGAAACAAATTTGCGAGTCATTATATCCCCGACAGCTATTCTACGCATAATTTTAAATGTTTTTTCTATTAAAAAGGATTATTGTGTTGATAGATACTACATATATAGAGAATTCTGTAGGATATATTACAATTAATTCAGAATTTTCTAATGGATAATTCTGACGAAAATTCATAGAAGTAACAGAATTATCCATATCTTTATAAAACTGGGAAGGAATTGAAATTTATGAGATTTTTAAATAAAGATGATAAATTTGAAAGAAAAATTAATTTCTTTTTAATAGTGAGGTATGATTAAGATGGTGGAGGTTTTGCCTGAAAGAACATCCAGACAATTGGGAAAAGACGCGCAAAGAAATAATATTCTTGCTGCTAAAGTTGTGGCAGATATTGTTAAAACTACTCTCGGTCCTAAGGGAATGGATAAAATGCTTGTGGATTCTACTGGAAATATAATCGTGACAAATGACGGAGTAACTATTTTGGAAGAAATGCAAATAGAGCATCCAGCTGCTAAAATGCTTGTTGAGATTGCGAAGACACAGGAGAGCGAAGTTGGTGATGGAACAACTACTGCTGTGATGCTTGCTGGAAAATTATTAGAAAGAGCAGAATTTTTATTGGATAAAAACATTCATCCCACAGTAATTGTTAAAGGATATAGACTTGCAGCTGAAAAAGCAATTAGTGTTTTGAATGAATTGTGTATTGAAGTTTCAAATTTGAATGTTTTAAGACAAATTGCCATGACCGCAATGACTGGAAAAGGAGCTGAAGGAAACAAAGAAAAACTTTCTGAATTGATTGTCACGGCTGTTGACCAGATTGCAAAAGACAAGGAAATTGATTTAGATAATATTAAAATTGAAAAGATTAGAGGAGAGAGTATTGAGCAGAGTGAATTAGTTCAAGGGATTGTTTTGAATAAAGAAAGAGCAAATAAAGAGATGCCTTCTAAAATAAAAGATGCTAAAATATTATTGATTGATTTTCCATTGGAAGTTAGACAAATTGAGAAAGAGGCAAGGATTTCTATTACTTCTCCAGAGCAATTAGACAGTTTTATTGAGTCTGAGGAGAAATATTTGAAAGATATTGTTGATAAAGTTTCTGAAATAAGAGCTAATGTTGTTTTTTGCCAAAAGGGAATTGATGATGTTGCCCAATATTATTTTGCTAGAAGAGGTATTCTTGCTTGCAGAAGAGTTGAAAAGTCAGATCTTGAAAAATTGGCTAAGGCTACAGGAGGAAAAATAATTTCAAGTTTAAAAGATATTAATGAAGCAGAATTAGGAAAAGCAGAAATAGTCGAAGAAGTAAAAGAAGGAGAAGAAAGTCTTATTTACATCAGAGAATGTTTAAATCCAAGGGCTGTTAGTTTTATTCTTAGAGCTGGAAGCAGTCATGTTTTGGATGAAATTGAAAGAGCTGTAAAAGATGGATTAGGAGATGTTGTATCTGCTATAAAATCAGGGAAAGTTGTTCCTGGAGGAGGGGCTGTTGAAATAGAGTTATCAAGAAGATTGAAATCTTTTGCCAGAACTCTCGGAGGCAGAGAGCAGTTAGCTGTTGAAGAATTCGCAAATTCTCTGGAGAGCATTCCAGAAGCATTGGCTGAAAACGCAGGTCTCGATCCTATTGATATTTTGGCAGAATTGAAAAGCAGACATGAGTCTGGAAATATGAGGGATGGATTGAATTTGTTTACAAATAAGATTGAAGATTCTTTTAATGCGGGGATTATAGAGCCTATTAAAGTGAAAAGCCAGGCAATTTCTTCTGCTTCAGAAGTTGCTATGATGATTCTTAGAATTGATGATGTTCTGATTTCAGAGGGGAATTCTTCTAATAAGAATTCAAGGATTAGAGAGCCGGAGATTGAGGATTAAAAAGGGATATCATCATCTGGTTTTTCAGGGAGAGAAACTTTTGTTTCTCCTTCACTTAACCAATGACAGAGTCTATTTAGTTTAAGGATTTCATCTCTTGAAAGATTAATATTTGAAGTTGTTTGTTCTGGAAAGTCTATATCTTTTTCTGATTCAGAGCCAGACTCATATAAACCCATTGCTTTTGTTTCTATTCTATCAAGTAAAGGTCTTGATTCTCTTCTTTCTCTTGTTACTCTTTCTATAACTGGAACTCTTTCTTGAATAACTGTCCTAAATTGTCTATCTAAAAGGTCGTGATCTTCTGGTTTTGCTAAGATGTAAAGAGAAGTTCCGTTTGCAGCTGGAATTTTTATTCTTTGTAATTCTCTTAATTCTTTATAATGTTTAGTGATAAGTGCAATTCTTTCTTTTCCTTCTTTTGTTGCGAAGGCAGGCCTGTTGTCAAATATGGCTATGATATCTCTGGCATGTAAGTCTTGCCACGAGTTTCTGTCTGCCTTTCTTGATTGATAATGAGACGTTCCATTTAAAACATCTTGTCGCATTATTTCTTTTAGATATTCTATTGCTTCTTCAACATTTCCATCTGTTCTTCTTGCCATATTTATTGCAAAATTATAGAATCCAAATTCATGTGGAACTAGATATTGATTTCCCCATTTAATTCTTATTGCTGAAAATGGTTTATCTAAATCTTGCGCAGATAGTTCATCAAATCTATTTATCACATTGTAATAATAGGCGATATATTCTTTTGGTAAGGGAGTTGTATCAACTCCGGGCAGTAAATCCGTTCTTTGTGGAGGTTCTTCACCAAAAAGATCTATATAGTCTTGTTGAGTTGTTATGGCATAGTGTAATTGGTAATCAACCATAACTCCTTTCATTTTTCTCCCTGATTTTACTTCAATTGATAGTTTTGGAGATAATCTTCCGTTTAGAGAGATTAAGTCAGGACGCCTGTGACCATTTGGATTTTTAAACATTAAAAATAATTGGGATGTATATCTTTCGGCGTCTGTTCCAAAGACACCTGTTTTGTGTTTATAGCCATGTTTCATTTTGCCTCTTTTTTAACAAAAATCTCAAGAGGTTTTGGGTATAAAAAGATTTATGCAGTACAAATGTTTTTGTAAGAACTTTAATTCTTTTTTGTTATTTTCGGAAGTATGCAAAGATGCGGCATAGGACACCACAGACAAGAAGTCCGTGGATGACTTCAACTTTTACAAGATTGAAGTGAATCAAACTCTTGAGTTCGATTAAATGCGGCATAGGAGAATCGAACTCCTGTCCCATCGTTTTTGCTTCATTTAATCTGACTACTCAGATTAATTTCACATACTATCGCTCGAGTACTCGCATCTGTATGTGAAATGGCAACGATGTATTCTGCCACTTAACTAATGCCGCATAACAATTTTTAGGAAGAAGGGTTTTAAAGGTTTATTGTTTGTTAAAATCCTGAAGTCCTGTATATTCTTGGTCTATAGGGTTCATGGTAATCGTGTACTCCTCTTGTAACTACATTGCTTTTTTTTCTTACAGCTAGTAATCTTTTGGGCATGTCTATTTTTTCTATATTTATTAGAAGGTCATTAGATTCTAAAAAAATTCTTTTATAATTTCTTAATCTTTCATCTGGAACAAAATTGAAGTGAGAACTTTTTTCTTTTGAACCTGAATCTGTTAAGCAGAAAGCTGTTGCGATTGGTTCGATAAAATTAACTGTGGGTAAATAGTAATGTATTATAACGTTGCTAAAATCTCTCGGGTTTGCTTGCTCCAAGATTATTCTTTCTGTAGACAAACCACTTGAATATAAGCGTTTAGCTTCATGGAGTAATCTTCTTGCTACTTCTAATCTTTTGTTGCGTAATGATTTTCGTAAAGAGGGCATTTTTTAAGTGATGGGGCAAGGTTTTTAAAACTGTTGTTTATTCTATTTTAAGATTGTTAACAGATGGCCCTGTAGTCTAGTGGCAAAACGACTCGTTTACAAGTGTGGCGATGAAAAGTCAAAAACACTAAAAGCCGAGTAGTCAGGAGTTCGATTCTCTTCAGGGCCATTAACTAAGTTAATTTTATAATATCAAAAACCATTGAGTTCTATGGATTTAGAATGGTTTAAGAAAGAATTAACCAAGTATAGCAAGGGTGAAATTATAATTAATAGACATGCAACCGAGCAGGCTGAAGTTAGACAGATTAGTCTTGAAGAAGTTAAACAAAATATTCTACATCCAGATAAATTAGTTTTTGTTGAGGAACAAGAAGCCAAAAATAAAGGTGAAAGAAAGTATAATTGTTATTTCGCCTATTCAGATAACTACTATCATAGATATATTATTGTGCTTAATGGAAAGCTTATTATAGTTACAATTATTGGTATAAACAGAAATTGGCAAAGAGCCATAGAAGGAAGAAAATGAAGGATTTTAAGTTTAGTTATGATGAACAGAATGATGATTTATTCATCTATTTAGAAGGTAAAAAGTCAGCTGGAGCTGTAGAGATTGGGGATTTTGTAGTTGATTTCGATAAAGATGAGAATTTAGTAGCTATTGAACTAATTAACGCATCTAAATTGCTATCTAAATTAGTCTCCAAGGTTATCTCGCTTACAAAAATTAAAAGCATTCAAGCAAATATTACTGAATTTAGAAATATGAACGCAATTGATATTCAAGTTGAGTTTGAAGGTCGAAAGGAAAGAGTTCCTATAATCATACCAACTATCAAAAAAACAAGTCCTGCTTTAGAATATTGAATCTGATTCTCTTTAGGAATATATAAAAACTATGTAAAACATTTTTATCTGGATATTAAATAAAAAAATAAAATTAAGACTATGATAAGGATTAACAAAATTATTAAAATTAAGTTGATATAGCTGATTTTAGATTTTTGATATCTTGAATCAAGTACTATTTTTTCGTTTTGATATGAGAGATTATTTGTTTCTCCTGCTTCAGATTCTAAGGGTATGAATAATGGTTGAGAAGTTCTTGAAAATGAAGAAGAGGTTTTACTTCCTCCACCCTTATTGGAGCTGTCATCAGAATCATCATCGTCGTTATTTGTTGGAATATCATCTTCAGGAGTTTGTCCTTGACCTTCATCGTTTTGTGTTTGGTTGATATGATTTAACAAAGTAGTTGCAGTGTTTGAAACATCTGTATTGTTTATGTTGCCATTGAAATCAGCTGTGTGAATTGTTACAGTATGAGTTGAGTTTTGTGTGAGACCAATAGCTTGGAATGAATTTGATGTTGTGTTTAAAGAATTTATGCCGTCTAAAAATACGATAACATGAGAGAAGTCATTGTCAGATGGAGCTTGCCATGTCCATGTAATAGTTGTATTTGTTATTTGAGTAGCATTTAAGTTTGTTATTGTTCCCGGAGGAAGATTATCAGTTGGAGGATTTTGCTGATTTGAAAGAGTTGTTGCTGAAGAAAATATATCTGTATTGTTTATGTTGCCGCTTAAATCATATGTGTGAATAATAATTGAATGAGTTGTGTTTGCTTGCAAGTTATTTGTTGTGAATGTTTCAGATGTTGTGTTTAAAATGTTTGCTCCATCAAAATAAATTATTGCTTTTGAGAAATCAGAATCTGCTGGATTATTCCAAGTCCAAGTTATTGTGGAATTTGTGATTCCAAAAACAGTTAGATTGGTTACAGATGAAGGAGCAGAGTTATCTACAGGAGGAAATTGTGGATTTGAAAAAGTTGTTCCAGAGCTTGAGACAGGAGTGTTATTAATATTCCCAGATATGTCTTTTGTTAAGATGGTTATTGTGTGAGTTGTATTTGGTTGTAGATTTAAAGCTTCAAACATATTAAATGAAGTTTCTGTTGGAGCATTATTGTCAAAGTAGATTATTGCTTTTGAGAAATCAGAATCTGCTGGATTATTCCATTGCCATTTAAGAGAAGAATTTGTGGCATTTATTAAATGTAAGTTTGTTATTTTTCCTGGAGGTGTTGTGTCTGTTTGATTTGTGTCATTTTTCGGAGTTTGAATTGTGGTGTTTACTTGAAAGATAACAAATGTAGAATTAATTGCTCCAAATTGATTTTCTGTATAGGCTGTTAAAATATTTGCTCCTTGTTGGAATGTTTTTATTATTGGAGAATTGTATTGTTCATTATTTCCAGAGTTTATTGAAAACCATGTCGATGTTCCTTGAGAATCTATGTTAACAAGAATTTGAGATGTATTGTAGATATTATTATTGATAGGAGAATTTATTTTAATTTGCAAGTTATTGTTTATTTGTAAATAATCGCAAATATCGTCTTGATTTGAATCAAGGCATGCATGAACTTCATTTCCTTGGAGAGAAGTTATGACTTTTGGATTGTCGTCTGATAATTCATATAAGACTGGAGAAAGAGTTCCTGAGCTTTCTGCTTGTGGAGCTGCAGAGAAAATAGCAACTAATTTATTACCCTCTTGTAAGGAAATAGAGTCTATTCCAGAATCTTGGGATGTTCTTTGCTCTTGCTTTTCTTCTGATATTCTTATTCCTATATTTCCTCCATTGTTATAATAAGTTTTTATTTTTTCTCCTGCTAATATTTCTGATGTAAATGGTTTTGACATGCATTTATAATCATTATCGAGGTCTTGAGCAACTGCTGCTTCTTTTATGTCGTCTTTTGAGCATTTTTGTCCATTAATACCACAAGTAATTACCGGGCATTGTTGATAGTTTTTATCATCAATACTTGAAGAGCCATCCCATGTTGATGCAAAAAGCAATTGCCCATTTCTATCAACTATGCAACGATTATCATTCCAGTTGCAAGGATCTATATCTGAAGATCTTGAATCTGCTGTTGCTAATGTGACTTGTTCTTCAGATGTTTTCTCAAGAGTTATTCTTAAGTCTCCATCAGACCTGTAAAAAAATTCTATTGCTCCATTTGATTGAAAAAGATATTCATTGTTTGGTATTTGTCCTTTGTCAAGCTCAAGAGTTTTTTCTTGGAAAGTTTCTGTTGCTTTACCTAAAACATTCCATGTGAATTCTTGAGAGCTTGTATTTGCAGAAGAAAATGTCAGAGTTGTTAAAACTAAGATTAGAGTTATTACACATATTGGAAGGATATATTTTTTCATTTTTAATTAGAAGAGCTTGATTTGTTTTTATGAAATGGGTTTAATAGATTTACAAGACCTTTTCCAAGATTTAGGCTTGTGTTAATAACTCTGCTTGGAACATTTAGTGTTAAATCATCTGCTGTTCTTAACACTCCTTTTCCTGTGTTAATTGTATTTTTTCCAAATCCTATTACATTTTTTACTGCTCTTCCTGCAAATACTTTTCCTCTTTGTCCTTTTGATTCAACATAAACTCCCTTGCCACCTTTTATATTGGGAAGAGTATCTCTTAAAATATCATCCGGTGTTCCGTAAATTGCTCCTGTTATATTCCCAACAAAATGGGAAAAGTTTCCAAACATTCCTGTAACTCCATCTAAGGTTTTATTTGTGTTTTTTCTTAAATTAAGAAAATCTTTTTTCTCCTGAAATGGAGATGGTTCTATCAAAGGTGATTCTGGCATAGAATATGGGCTTTTGGTTTCTACTCTTGAAGATGTTGGAACTTGTTCAATTTGAGGAGCTTGTATTATGGGTGTGATTGTTTGCAACTCTATTTTTTGAGTTTGATGTGCTGGAGGTTGCTCTTGTAGAGGTTCTTTATGGCTTTTTAGTGCTTCATCCATTGTGGGATAGTAATTTATTATTCCAGAATTTTGTTGTTCTTTTCTTGCTTCAATTGGTGTCGCTGGTTGAGAAGCTGGTGCTTTTGGTACATATATTCCTCCTTTAGGCTCCCATTTTGTATCTGAAGGCATTGTTAAAGGATCTTGTTTTATTTTTTGTTCTAAACCTTGATTATTTGATTTAACTGAAGTATTTTCTAAACCATCTACTAATCTTTGCATTCCTCTTTCAAAATTTTCTAATCCCTCTAAAATTCTCTTTTTTCCTGCTTCTAATTCTGCAGGATAATCTCTTACTGGTTTTTCTCCGAGAGGTTTGCCCAAGTTGTCTTTGTATGCTGGAGATTGTATTGTTAATTTTGAAGATGGCTGTGAAGTAGCTATTTCTATTTTTGAGGGTTGTGTTGTTGGCGATGGCTGACTTGCTGATGACTGGAAAGTTGGAGGAGTTATTTCTTGTCCAGAGAATTTTCCTTCTGTAGTTGGAGTTTGAGTTGGTGTTTTAACTGTATTTTGTCTTTTTTTAGGTTGAGAATTTTCCTCTGCACAGCCTACTACTTGATAAACAACAAATGCTCCAACAAGAAGTCCTGCTGCTATTGCTCTTTTTACAAATAGTGAATAATTTCTGACTGGTTTTCCAGTGTCTAGGTCTTCACTTCCGGACATATCAATAGTTGATTCGTCAGCTTCTGGAGGCAGAATTATATTACTATGTCTATATGCCGAAATTGAAATAGTTGGATTACTTTGCCTTTGTTTTATTGATTTTTCAAATTCTTTGTAACCATTTATTTCTGTAGAAGCTCTTAATAAAATATTTTCTCTTGCTACAGAAACAATATCTTTTATTTTTCTGGAAGTTCCAGCCGTTCTCTTTATATGATTGTAGGTTGTATTTGTTAAGTCATTTAAATATTCTCTTCCTGCCTCGCTTAATTCTATATCTCGTATTCTGCTTTTTCCTAATTCAAATCTTCTTTTCCATGATATGCCTGAATTAGAAAAATCTTCTTTTAATTGTAACAATGCCGAATATTCCCTTTCTGAAAATTCATTATGATATTTTAAATGTGCTTCATCTAAACTTTTTTTTAATCCTGTTCTGGGTTTTCTTTCTAAAGAACCATATCTTGTCATGTAAATTCCCAAACAAAGAGATATTTAAACTTTATGATTTTGTAACTATTATTAAATTACTACATAACTAGGGTGAAAATTCACTACTTTTTATTAATAGTTTATTTTTGTGGGGGAAATTAAAGTTTGCATTTATTTTCTTGTAATATGGAGCCATAGGCTTCACAGATTTTGTAATTGTCTGAATCAGATCGATTATCAATAAATATCTTTTTATCTCTTTTTTTGAGATAAAAATCCCTGAATATCGAAACAATTAAAATCGGAATTAATATGTGAGTTACTGCTTGTGGCATTTTTCTCTCTTTTTGATTTTTGTTAAAAGAAGTTATTATATTTAAACATAAGGTTTCCAGACTTCTGGTCTC
>ERZ1292623.4572-Hain-H51-01um-R1-4572-length-11283-cov-5_pt1 | contig 11283 bp, 8 predicted proteins | sample MGYA00564398_ERZ1292623 | MGnify/ENA primary metagenome ERZ1292623 (study PRJEB36523, sample SAMEA6512633) | groundwater metagenome | collected 2019-01-07 | study: AquaDiva: Metagenomics assemblies of 32 groundwater samples
TTGCAATCCAAATTTAGATATTTTTCCCATATCGTAAAATAAAGCAGAATCTTGAGTATAGGTTATTTCTTTTTTTTTGTCTAAAAATGGGCCTGTAAGTTTTATTTTTTCTAATTCTATTACAAAGGAGCATGTTTCATAATCGTCTTCGGTATTAATAACCCAATCGAAGTTAATTTCCTTTATTTTTTCTTTATCTTTTCCCCAAACCCAAACGATGTCAATATCATTATTTCCTTTGAGCAAATCTAAGGCATTTTCTTTTGTAAGAACATGTAGTTTTGCAAAGGGGTATTTCTCTTTTATTCCGGTAAAAAGTGGCGTTGCCCTTAATACTCCCCCTAAAGCTCCTAACTTAATAAATAAAATTTCCATAAAACCTTACAATTAAGTTCTTATTTAAAGATTATGATGTCTCTTTATATAACATAATAGTTAAATTATTTTTTAATTGATAAAAATTCTTGAATAAAATTGAATTAATCCCTATTTTTCTAGCTTGTATAATGTTTATTTTTTTATCATCTATGAATATCACTTCTTTTGGAGTATATTTTAAAGTCTTTAATACCTTGAAAAATATTTCTTGGTCTGGCTTCATTAAATGCAAATCTGTGGAATTAAATTTTTTATCAAAAATTTTGAATAACCCATTTCTTCTATTATAATTCTTTATTTCAATTTCTGTATTTGATAAGGATACAACATTATATTTTCTCTTTAATTCTTTTATCAAATTAATTACTTTCTTATTCTTTCTTGTTGAATATTTTTTATATAATCTTAAATGCTCCTTAAGGATATTTCTCGGTTTAATTGGTAGTTTTAATCTTTTTTTAAGATACGAATAAAAATTTAATAAAGTTATTTTTCCGGTTGTCAGAATTTTAATTTGGGGGTTAAATAAATGCAAAAAAGTTTTTTCTTTAATATTAAGATATTTGCAAAGCTCTTTTCTGATTTGATTCCCTTTTTCTGGGACAATGATTCCTCCTAAATCAAAGATTATTGCTTTAATCATAGTTATATTAACCTTATTGGAATTTAAGTTTTTCTCTTATGGTCTCTTTCTTCATAAAGCTTTTAATCTTTAATTTTGATTCAACTTTATGAAAATCCTTGTATTAGTAAAAGAGAGAAAGAAAAAGGGGTTTGGGGGGGTTGAGACTCTCTTGAAGAATATCTCTAAAGAATTTGAAGAAAAAGGGCATAATGTTGATATTATTTCCAGAACAGATGACTTGAAATTAAAGAATACTGCACAATCAATTTTCCCTTTAAGAAAAAAAGTCAGGGAAATTATGAAAGAAAAAAATTATGATATAATATATACCCAAGATTGGAATATGGCTCTTCCATTATTATTTCCATATCCAATTTTCAGAAAAAAGCATTTTTGTTTCTTTCATGCAACACAAAAAGGAAGAGGTTTTTTTGTACAGTTTTTGGTTGGAAATCTAATGGGAAAAAGATTACTTACGGGAGATAGAATAAATGAAAAAAGGTATTCTGGGGCAACTTTAATCGAAACTGCAGTAGATATGAATGAGTTTAAGCCACTTAATAAAAAAAGAACTTATCTTGGATGGACAAACAAACCTTCAGAAAATATGACAAAAGAACAAATTGAAAGAATTGGTAAAAACTTAGGCATTCCTGTATTAATAATTGAAAATATTCCTCATGAAAAAATGAATGAGACCTATAACAAATGCAAGATTTTTGTGGGTTTACCTTTTAAGGAAGCAGGTGGAGGGGTTACATATATGGAAGCTATGGCAGCAGGAATACCAAGGATAGTTGGTAATATATACTCTGAAGGATATAAATTTCCTTTTGACAAGATTGAGAATTTTAGAAATCTTGAAGAAGCCATTAAAAATTCAAAAAAGAGAGATTATGCGAAATGGATGAAAGACAGCAAAATTACATGGGAAAGGCATACTGAAAAATTAATTAATATTTTTACAGGAAAATAAAGTTATAAATAAAAGAGATAAAATAATGGAAAAAATAAGAGTTGCAATATTAGGGGCAGGAAAAATTGGAAGATATCATATTAGAGAATTTTCTGCATTAGGGGCAGAAGTTGTTGCTATTCTTGGTAGTACAAGAGAAAGCTCTTCAAAAACTGCTGAAGAATTAAAAAAGGAGTTTAATATCAATGTAAGACCTTACTATAAGATTGAAGAATTAATAAAATGGGAAAGGTTAGATGCTGTTTCTATTTGCACTCCTCCTGAAATGCATGAAAATCAAATAAGAATATGTTTAGAAAACAATTTACATGTGATATGTGAAAAACCTTTTGTTGAAACTCATGGAGATAATTATAAGGTTGTGGAAGAGCTTTTTAATCTTGCTGAAAAAAGAAAAAAGATTTTAACAGTAAATACACAATGGGCCTCAATTGTGGATTATTTCAAAAAATATCCTGATTTAGGAAAACTAAAAAGCATTTCAATGTACATGGAGCCGGCAGAAAGAGGGATTGAGATGATTCAAAGCTTTTTGCCACATGCAAACAGTGTTTTGATGGGATTAATTCCAAATGGAAGAGCAGAAGATATAGAATTCTTATCAAAAAGTGATGATGCTATAAAAGTTAGATTCAAATATAAGAATTCAGAAAGAGAATGTGAAGTAGAGTATGATTTTAAACTGAGAACAAAAAAGCCCGGAGAGATTGTTTTTTCTTTGAATGGGGAATCATTCAGAAGAGATATTGGCCCTGGGTATAAACAAGTATTCGTGGGGAACAAGAGAAGTTTTGAAATTGAGGATCCATTAAAAGTTTCCATAAGAAAATTTTTAGAAGAAGTAGGGGGAATAGGTTCATCTTTAGTGGGCAAAAAAGAGATTTTGGAAAATGTTACACTTGCAGAAAAAATTATTTCTGAATATATCATCCAGGAAAGAGGTTTGAATAACCTTGAAAAGGGAAACACAAAGATAGCTGTTATAGGAGGAGGAATATTTGGAAATTCAATAGCTCTAGAGCTTTCAAAAAACTTTAATGTTACATTATATGAACGTTCTGGAGAACTTCTTTCAGGTGCATCTACAAATAATCATTTAAGACATCATGGAGGATATCATTATCCAAGAAGCAAAGGAACAGCACTTGAATGCTTAAAGTCAAGGGAAAGTTTTGAAAGGGAATATGGAGCATGTATAATAAGGCCATTTAATCATTATCATGCAATATCAAAAGAAAACAGTAAAACAACGCCTGGAAGCTACTTAAAATTCTGTGAAGACTTAGGACTTCCTTATGAAGTAGTTGAAGTTGATGAAGAACTCATAAATAAAGAAAGAGTTTCTCTTGTTGTTAAAGTTGCAGAGTATGCTTACGATCCAAAAAAAATGCTTGAAATAGTGAAAGAAAAATTAAAAAATTCAAAAGTTGAAGTTAAACTTAACTATGAAATAAAAGGAGGAGAAATAAAAAACAATAAAAAAGTTTTGAAAATATCATCTCCATTGGGGAATTTGGAAGAAGAATTTGATTTTATAATAAACGCAACATACTCTAATTTCAACAGCTTTAATAAATGGTTTGGGTTGCCTAAAAAAAAGGCTCTTTATGAGTTGGTTGAAATGCTTGAGCTTGAACTACCTATAAAAGAAAAAATTGGTTTGTCTATATTTGACGGGCAATTCAGCACCTTAATGCCAAGAGTAGAAGAGGGAAGATTTACCTTAGCACACATAAAAGAATCAATAATTAATGATTTTGTATCTGATAATCTTGATCCGGAGATTATGATCTCCCAAAATATAAAAACTAATAAAGAAAATATTCTAAAAGCTTCTATTCAAGATTTTCCAATATTGAAAGAGGCAAAAATAATCCGCTCAATATATATAATAAGGGCTGTAAAGGCGGATATTGATGATACGGATGAAAGACTAAGCGAAATTACAAACTATGGAAATGGGCTTTTCACAATTTTCTCTGGAAAAGTTGTAACTTGTGTGGATATTGCAAAAAAAGTTTCAGATATTATAGGTTCTGAAAGTGGCTTCCTTATGAGCTAAACCAGTAAGATTGTTTTCTTGATTCTTAATAGAAAATACATCTCTTTTGATTAAAAGAATGATATAATTTAATATCATAAGGATTATAAATGCCTTTATTCTTTTAAAATTTTAAAAGAAAAGGATAAATATATCAATATAAAATCATTTATAGGGGTTAATAAAAAATTAATTAAGATCATGACAAGAAATGTATACTTAGCTCAAGTTAATAATATGTTTGGTGAGAATAAAGCATTTCTTCCTTACTCTGTAGGAATTCTTCAAGCTTATGCTAAAAACCAGCCAGATTTAAAGAAGGCTTATAGGTTTGCTCAACCATTTTTTTTAAGAGATCCAGATCTAAATAAAGTTGCAAAATCTTTAGATAGTCCTGATGTTTTAGGAATATCTGCTTATACTTGGAATTGGGAATGGAGTAAGGCATTGGCAAGAGCTGTTCGAAAGCAGCATCCTAATTCTCTTATTGTTATGGGTGGACCCCAAGTACCTGATCGCTCTAAAGGTTTTTCTAGAGAACATCCTTATGTAGATCTTCTTGTTCATGGGGAAGGAGAAATTGCTTTCTCTGATGTTTTGAGAGAACGCTTGAAAGAAACTCCGAATTATTCAAATATAAAGGGTCTTACTGTGTTAAATCAACAAGGACCTAAAAGTAATTATTCTTTTTCATTTTCCAGAGCAACACTTCCAAGGCCAAGACAAACACAAGAAGAAGTTAATGGATTGCCATCACCTTATCTTGAAGGAGTATTTGATACACTTCTTAAAGAACGTCCTGATTTAGAATTTCATGTTACTTCAGAAACACATAGGGGTTGCCCATATTCCTGTGAATTTTGTGTGTGGGGATCAAATTTACTTGCAAAAATAAAAAGATTCCCAGAATGGCGTATTAGGGCAGAGTATGATTGGGCAGCTAGAAAGGGAATTCCAATGATATATAACGCTGATGCAAATTTTGGAATATTTCCTGCAGATGAAGAGACAACAGATTATCTAATTGATTTAAAAAGCAGGACAGGATTTCCTCAACAAATAAGAGCAAATTGGGCTAAGAATTCTCATGATAGAATGTATAATATGGCTAAAAAATTAACTGATGCTGGAATGGGTATAGGTGTTACCTTATCTCTTCAAAGCCTAGATTCACAGGTCTTGAAAAACATAAAAAGACATAATATCAAATTTGATAACTTTACTAGTTTAGCTAAAAAATACAAAGAAGCAGGAATACCAACTTATACTGAATTAATCTTAGCTCTTCCTGGAGAAACATATGAAACTTTTGCCCAAGGATTAGAGACTCTTTTTACAGGAGGGCAGCATAACGGAATTAATATTTATTTATGTACGCTTCTAGAAAATGCAGGGATGAATAATCCCGAATATATTAAAAATTTTGGATTAAAGTCTATACGCTCTCCAATATTGCAGAATCATGCTACTCCTGGAGAAGATCCAATTACAGAATATTCTGATACAGTCATTGCCACAAATTCTATGCCCCCAGAAGATTTTCGAAGAACTTTCCTTTTCTCTTGGGCGGCTCAGGCGCTTCATACTCTAGGACCCACACAAGATATTTCTATTTATCTAAAAGGGGAAGGAGTTCCTTATCAAAGTTTTTATGAACAAATGCTTTTATTAAAACCAGATACTATATTTGGTCAGCAAATAGCGAGAACAGGTAAAAGTCTTGATAGGGCTTTAAGTGGGGGTGATTGGGGTGAAGTAGATTCAAAAAGATATGGTAACATAATCTGGCCTCTTGAAGAAAAATCTTTCTTAGATATTGCAACAGGAGACCTTAATCTTTTTTATGCGCAAGTTGAGGAAATGATTAATAGAAGACTTATTTCTATTCCACACGAAGTTATCCAAGATCAGATGCAAAGACTCAAGTCCCCAGAAGATTTTGGTGGAGATATTAAAGAATATGCAAAAAAAGTTGCCTGGTTTGGGAGAAAGTTTGGGTCTCTGAAGAATTTAGAGGAAAGATTTTATGCGGTTGCTGGCTGATTTTTATTTTTAAGAGGACTCAATATTTGCATGCTCTGATTCTATTTTTCCACTTCCAGAATCATTTTAAAATCTGATAAGATCGTCGACATATCATACAGAAGACTTAACAAGAAAAGAAATAACTTTGATAAATCACTCTTAAATAACATTACTAAATTATTATTCTACATCTCAAAATTCTGAAGCCCTACTCACGTTTAATAAATGCTAGTATAATATTTATTGGCTGCTTGCCATCATTCACAGAAATTTGACTGCAATCATCCAGCATAGGTGAGCATTCTTTCAGCTGCAGTGGTTCCGTACTTCTGTTTAAAGAATTCTTTTCTAATTGATTCGAAAACTGCATTTCCTTCAGTATCAAAAGTCTCTGCACTTCTAATTTCTGGCCAACGATCTTCTGGAAAAGCAACATAAAAATTATATGTCCTTTGAAGTCCAAGCATTTCTTCAGGTTGAAGGTAAGGAGGAGGCATTCTTAGAAGAGAATATCCAACAAATGAGTTTGTTTGAAGTGTTGGATCTAACCATCCTTTTTCTAGTGCCTTATCTCTTAACCGTGTCCCATCATAAGGTGTAAATATATTTGGTGCAGCAAAGTCAAAACCGCCAAGCTGTCTGTTAAGTCGAATTGTATCAAAAACCAGATCTCTAGTTTCTTCAGGCATTCCAATTATAACATTGACAGAATATGGTATTCCAACTCTGGTAACGATCTCTGATTTTTCAATCATCCTCTCATTTGAGATGTTACGGAGTAGCTTCTCTTTCCTGAATTTCTCATTTCCATGCTCAAGACCAAAGGAAATTCTATAAGCACCAACCCCTTTCAACATTGCTAAATGTTTCTCTGTAATATCTTCAAATCTTGTTTGAAACCAGAAAGGCACCCTAATATCAGCATACATTTTAGCAAAGGCCTCTATCTCTTCCTTTGGACGAGCCATAAATGCATCATCATTGATATATAAAAAATTTCCATCATTTTTTTCGAGTAAGGTGATAATTTCTGTTCGTAAAGTGTCCATGCTCTTACGTCTTCTAAAATTACCCTGTCCTTTTCCTTCGGCAATAAGAGCTTGAGCAGGAGAGTTACAAAAAGTGCAGGTATATGGACAGCCTCTGAAAGTCTCAATTGGAATTGCACGCCAATCCTTCGCGCCTAGAGGACGATTGAATCTTATTTTATCAAATAAAGAAAAATCAGGAATAGGGGTTTCGTTAATATCCACCAATTTTCTAGGAGGATTGCATATGACTTTTCCATTCTCATCTTTTGCACGAGTGCCTTCAATTCTTATAGGTGAGATGCCATTACGCACAGCTTCGCAGAAATCTATAATAGTATCTTCTCCTTCGCCCTCCCCAATACACTGAACATAAGGATCTGTAATAACTTTTGCAGGTGCCATTGTAGTATAGACACCACCTACAATTGACTTAGTTTGCGGAGAATGCTCGAATAGAATTTTTAACAAGTCCCTAGTTTGGGGCCAAGTATCTTGAACAACTGTTGAGAAAACAACTGCATGAGGCTTGAAATTATCTATTCTTCGGCCAAAATCACCTAAGAGATCTATTTTTGGGACTCCCAATAGTTTCACTGGATCAAATATCCTACCAGCTGATAATTTTTTAGGAAGAGTTAATGAATTTGGAATTCCTGACTCTTCATAAGATGCCATGTATTGAGTACAATCAAAAAGATCTACATTATAACCTTGTTTTTTGAGGATTGCTGTAAATAATCCCACGGCATAGGAAGGGGTTAACATCATACTATAGTTAGGATATGTAATCAAAACCCTAAAATCTTTTCTCTCTACCAGTTTATTCTCTAGCATTTTATTCTTTCCTTTCCTATACAATTATGATATAAAAATAAGGTATTCATGATTTGTTTCTGAGTTTTTTATGATTTAAAAATTCTCCTATGTTCTGATTTTATTTTTCCATTGCCTCTTTCATTATCATCTTGCAATCTAATAACGTCGTCTACTTCTGGTGTGGAAACTTCCTGAAGAATAACATCTGTAAGAGCTATAACCCTGTGTTTTTTAGGTGGAATAACTGTGAAAGAATCTCCAGTCCCCATGATAATCTTCTCTATTTTTCCTGAATCTTTTTCTAGCCAGACTTCTGCTTTTCCTTCTATTATATAATTAGTTTCCACCTTTCTTTCGTGATACTGAAAGCTTGTTCTTGTTCCTGCTTTAATATGAATTCTTTTATAACAATAACCTCCCCCTCTCCCACCTTCCCATAATTCTAACCATTCTTCTCTTCCCCATGGTTTATTAACTACATGAGGGAAAGAGAGATGTTCATATCCTTTTGGTCTTCTTAAGTTGTTTTTTGATTTGATTTTCTCAGCCATTTATACTATACCCCCCGTCAACACAAAAAGTTTGCCCTGTTATGTAATTTGCCTTGTCACTTGCCAGAAAAAGAATCATTTCAGCTATTTCTTCTGGCTTTGCCATTCTTCCTAATGGTATTTTATCTATTTGACCCTGTATTCTTGGGGACATTCTTACAGAAGTCATTTCTGTCTCTGTAAATCCAGGAGCAACTGCATTAATAAGGATGTTATAAGGTGCAAACTCTAGAGCCATGCTAGAAGTTAGTCTTTTAAGAGCTGCTTTTGAAGATGCATAAGCTGATGTTCCAGCAACGTGATCGTATCCTTTAATAGAAGAAACATTAATTATTCTCCCAGATTTTCTTTCAGACATTTCAGGTATTACAACTTTTGAAAAATTTACAGGACCTAGGACATTTACTTCAAAATTTCTCTGCCAGTCTTCAGTTGTTAATTGTATAAATGGTTTTGAATAATTTTTTCCAGCATTATTTACTAGGACATCTATACTTCCTAATTTTCCTACTTCTCTTTTAACAGCTTCTTCATCAGAAACATCACAAAAGATATATTTGTAATTTAATTCTTGAGATAATATTACAAGCTCTTTTGATTCTGTTCTTCCATGCAAAATAACATTTGCTCCGTAATTCTTTGCAAGCTTTGCTGTAGCCGCACCAATTCCTCTAGAATAACCTACAAATAAAATTGTTTTATTTTCTAGCATAGTGTTCTATAACATTCATTAAATTATTTATTATATTTTCTTTAATGTCCTCTCTTTCTTCTAATTTTGTTATTAATTTTTTATAATTTTCAGATGCAAAATGATAATGTCCTGCTATAGCACAGCATAGAAATTTATTTTCTTCTGTGTTTTCGTGCATCCATTTTTTCCATTTTCCTTTTTCATATGTTTCATTTAAAAAATCTGAAAAACCAATTCCATAGAGAAGACATTTTTGCAGAACAAAAACTGTCTGAAGAACCCCTAGTTGGGGAGCAATATTCATTGCATCAACAATTCCATGTCTTTTTTCTATTTCTTCTCTTGACAAGTAGTCTGCATTATGTTCTTTAAGCTTAACACCATGTAATTTCAATACTTGTGAAATTTTTTTTACAAATTCTGAATTAAAATTTCCTACTTGATTCATTTCCATAACAAGGCTTCCGGTTTGCACAACATAGAATTCTGGCTTGCAGAATCTGGTAAAAAAGTCAAGTTCTCTTTCAATTTCTTCTAAGTTCATAATACCAAAGTTTATTCCTGCATTTTCATCTGTGCCAACTTCTATCATTATCCCGGGATTCAAACTGTAACAGTATTCTATTGCTTTCTTAGTTTCTTCAAACTGCTCTTCTTTCAATCCTTGGAAATGGCAGAAATCTATATGAATTAAATCAAATCCATTATTTATGTCTGCTTCTATTGTCCTATAGCTGTCTTCCAGCTCATAGATGCCATTAAACCCAGGACCACAATGGTCTCTACAGATTTTAACGCTGGATTGGGGATAAATCTCTTTCATTTTTTTAATAAAATCCATGAATTCTCTTGTTTTCCAGTTATTTACATAACCTCCATTGTAATCTATCTGATTTTTTGAAGCAATAATCATTAATTCCTTTCTGTTATAATTAGAAAATCTGAATATTGCCTCAATAACCTCCGAGCTCATTGGTCCAATTGCTAGGCTAGCGTTTATCATTTTAATTAGAATGGTTTATTATTTTCTGTTTGTTTAAGAGATTTGTATAGTATAGTTTTTCCAAGGTGATAAAGCATTAGATTAAACGGCTCGTGATGTAGGGGGGACATATTAAGAAAAACTAGAGAAGTAAGGATCTTTATCTTGTTTAAATCAAAACCATTTTTTTTTATGAAAGATTCATACTCATCTTTTGCTTCAAGCAAATCATTTTTTACAATATAGTTGTAGTGTATACTAGAACCACTCATATCAAAAGAAAACTGGCCTGTTTTTATCAGCTGGTAGGACATTATCATTCCACCATATAATTTTGAAAGGTCATAGTACAAATCTCCTACATTGGTAAGTCCTCCAAAGTCGTGCCTCCAATCAAGAAGGGTAAATTTTGATACCTGACTCTTTTCATCTCTGCTTACTAATATATTATCAAATTGTAAATCTCCATGGAACTTTACTGGAACAGAGTTACATATGTATTCCCAATTGATTTTATTTAATAATTCTTTTAATGGCGGAACTTGGACTCCATTTATAATATTAAAATCGTCATTAATCTGGGCTTTATTGTAAAATTCTTCTAATCTTTTTATTGTTTTTTCATAGTAAAATTTTTGAGTTGCTTCTTTAAATTCTTTTTTTTCAATTTCAGAGAGATCTATTTCCTTCCATAAGTCTCTTTTTGCCCATTGTAGAAAATCGTTTACTATTTGTGAATTTAAAATAGAATAAAGTACTTGTCCATCCATTTTTTTATATGAATAAAAATTGCCCTTATAACCCTCAATTTTCGGTGTAAGCCCAACAAGATTTTTCGCTCTTTCAACTCTTTTTCTTGTTATTTCTTGATCAGCAAAGAATTTTATGACCATTCCATTAACAAAATAAAGAAACTCATTATTTTTGCTAAAATCAAATGTTTGTTCTCCCCCTGAAAAATTGAGATGCGTTTCTTTATAGCTTTCAGGAGCCCCAGTATCAAACCAGGTAAACCCAATTGGAATAAGCCTTTTTTCAATTAGCCTTTTGAATCCATTGGAAACCTGAATTTCTCCTCTTACTGGCTCCTTATCATTTTCCAAAGCTTCCCAGAAATGTTCATAATCCTTAACTCCAGCCAAACCAATGAAAAGATGTTTATTA
>ERZ1292623.4573-Hain-H51-01um-R1-4573-length-11282-cov-11_pt1 | contig 11282 bp, 7 predicted proteins | sample MGYA00564398_ERZ1292623 | MGnify/ENA primary metagenome ERZ1292623 (study PRJEB36523, sample SAMEA6512633) | groundwater metagenome | collected 2019-01-07 | study: AquaDiva: Metagenomics assemblies of 32 groundwater samples
GCGGAGCTCGGGGCGGCTCTTGTTTGGGGGAAGGAAGGAATCCTTCCCCCAGCTCCTCCTCCGCTTCGTTCCTTCAGCGTCCGTCGTCGCACAACCCCCTTCCTCGTTTTCATTAGTGTAGTTGGTGGTGTCGCTTCCGCTTCGAGATTCATCAGCTTCGTTGAGGGTCGGCGCTCGTCCTTAGCCATGGACGCTCATAGCGGAAACAGCCCCGAGGCTGAATGCAAATGCTTGCCCCGAGTGTCGCGAAGACGCGACACTCCTCCCACCCGTGCGCGCACGCGAGGACTCCCTTCAGATTTTCTGATACACAACTCCTGTTCCGGTTCTTCCGACTTGCTTGATTTTGTTTTCTTTTTCGAGCGCAGATAAATATCTCGTCGCCGTTGCGTCTGAGACATGCAGGAGCTTTTCTACTTCGTCGTTGGTGATTTTAGATTTCGTGGTGAGTGCTTGCGTTATCTTGTCTCGCTTCTTGCGCTTGCGGTCTTGAATTGCGACGCGGGCCTTCACGAGGATTTCGCGGGTGGCGTGCAGAATGCCGGTTTGCGGAATGACTGGTGCTGGTACGCTCGCCGCCGCGGACGGCGGCTCGGGATCAGTCGGCTCAGGTTCGGGAGGCAACGGCTCACTTCTTCCCATTTGAGCCATTTGGGTTGGCGATTGAGCCGTTTCGGGTTCGGGGGCTACTTCTTCGGGTGCAGGAGGAGTTTCGGAAGCTGTCGCAGGCGCAGGAGCTTCAGTCGCTGGGCTCGGCGATTCAGGAATGGGTTGCGATGCGTCTGGTGTGGCGGTTGCTTCTGGGGGCATACCTAGATTCTAACGCATAGTCGGGCCCTGTCTTTGGTGAATGCCTCAACGGGTTGAGTTAATCGCTGATTACTCGCAAAATACCACTTCCTCTACCGGTATCTCCAATTGTTCTGCAAACCAAGCCCGCGCTGTTTCCTGATCGCCAAGCGCGTCAATTAATTTATTCTCAAGCGCCAATGCTCCCGGCATAGATGAGCCGTCCGCGAGCTTGGCAATTTGCTCAATCGGCAAGCTGCGATTCTCCGCGACTTCTTTAACAAATTGATTGTGATATATCTTCAAGTCGCGCTCAAGGAGTGAGCGCTCGTCGGCGGTGAGCAACTTGTTTGGGTCGCCATAGTCCTTGAACTTTGCGGATGTGAGCGGGACATATTTCAGCCCGTCTTTTACGTTTTTTGCGGTGTTGTCGAGATACGACATAGTTACCCCGATTGAGCCGATATCCGAAAAAGGCGAGGCAATAATCGTTTTTGCGCCTGTTGCCGCGAGATACGCCGCCGAGGCTCCCATTTCGCGTATAAGCGCCGCGAGCGGCAAGGAAGCGTGTTTGAGTCCACTTGCGATAACTTCAGCCGCAACGGGTGAACCGCCGGAAGAATCAATGCGAACAAGAATGCCGCGAATGTTCGGGTCGGCCTCCGCCGCGCGAAGCGCGGCGAGAGTGTCGTCGGGATTCGTCGAAGGCGGCGGTGTATTCCCGCTACCGTCTTGGTCCGCTCCGGCGAAAGGAATGACGTCCCCGACTATCGGGATAATCGCGATATTGCAGGAACCGTCGCTTACAGCAACACTCGCGTTATAACCACTCCATTCGTCATGCCACGAGCCCCAAATCCAAAGGGAGATATAAAACGAGAATATTGCGACAAAAGCCGTAGTTATTAAAAGCGCAAACTTTTTTAGAAAAATTGTCATTAAAGTTTTGTTTCGTTGCGTATTTTCTCAAGAGACTTTTTTATCTCACTCGCAGATGAAAGGAAACTCATTCCGATAAGTCCCATGACGACTCCTTTGGCTCTTCTTGTGCCAAAGAAATGGTCACAGAAAATTCTACCGGTCTGAATAACAATATTTTCGTTTTTAGGGCCTAGCACTTCAGCATATTCATCCCATCTTTCAAAAAAGCATTTCTCAAATTCTACTTTTGCTTCTGAATCGGGAAAGTATTTATCTAAAATGACGGTCTTAAAATTATCAATAATGTCTTTCGCTTCTGCCTCTGTGAAAACTGAATAAACAGACCAAACAATTCCCATCATAGAAAGAATCATCAATTCTTTCTCCTGGTCATTATCCATTTGATATTGTTCGTCCTCGAGAAAGTCTTTAAGTTCTTTTGTTACCGTTTTATATCTAACGTTAAAAGAATCAGCCAACAGTTTAGTGATTATCTTGAGTGATTCTTGCCATACTCCTAATTCGGCTATCATCTCGGACCTCTGGTCAAGAATATCTCCGACTTGATCAATCAAACCGTCAGCTTTTTCAGCTAGATGCCTTCTCTTTTCTTGTAAAGCATCTTTTTTTTGATGTAACGTCTCTATATGATCGTTTATTTTTTCAATCCTCTTAAGTCCTTTAAATTTCTCCTCGACTTCACTAATAGTCTTACATGTTGCAGCTCCTTGAACAGCAAGCTCTAAAGCAGATTTATCAGTCAAATTACTATCAGCCATACGGAAGATGTCCAAAAATTTATCTAAATTTTCTTTCCACACCGTCCCTTTTGGACTTCCCCAAAATCCGACTTTAAAAATAGTAATTTCAGTTGGAGTCAGTGAAATCAAAATCTTATTACCGTCGTCAAGTTTGATTTGCGAAAAAGTCCCCATAATAGTTCCGTCTTGAAAAGTTTCGATTTGAGCCATATTATTTATTTTGCTTTCGGCCGTATCTGATAAACCAATAAGCAAACATTATTACGAAAATAACACCACCAAAGAAAAGGATACCGATAAATAATGAGCCCGTAGCACTTACATTTTCGGATTGATTGAAAAATTTGGCGAACGCCAAAAGTAAAAACCACCAATTACGACCCAGAAAATCTCCGAAAGTGTATTTCTCGTTCATAGCCATTTTAACAATTCTTTTATTATACCCTAAAACACCATCGTCATCGCCATTAACTCAACGGGATGAGCCATTCGCCCGGCGGCTACTTCGGGGTGTAAAACACGCTTTGGCCGATGGTGCCGTGCTGGGTGAGCTTTCCTTCCTTCTCGAGTTCGTCCAAGTATCGCTCGGCGGTGGCGTTTGATACTCCGGTCAACTTTTCCACATCGTTGTTTTGAACCTTCTCGTGCGTGTTTAAGAAATCAAGAATCTTTTGCTTGTTTGCGGTCTTCTGTTCCATTTGCTTGGCGATAAATCCGGCATTCGTGTTTCGTCGCGCGATATACATTCCGAGCGTGATTCCGGCGAGGGCGATGATGATTAAGATAATGTAATTCATATAGAGATGCTAATAAACCAAGTCGGCTAAGTGTTTCCAAATCACGTACATCGCGAAAGTATCCATTTTGCAGTACTCCAACATTTCCTGCTCTTTTTCTTTGATCTTCTCACCCGTTAACTCGCCTTTAGTTATTTTTCGATAAGCCTCAATAGCATCAGTGCCGTTTTGTACACCGAGCGTTTTGTAAGAAAGATGAGGAGCTAATACTGGGAGAACTTTTTTGATCGAAGCCCTACCTTCAAATCCCGGATGTACATAATACTGACCCTCAACTATATCCATTAGGTCATAAGTTCTACTCACCACATCTAAGAAAAAATCTTTATGTCTAGGCAGGAAGCCCGCAAGTTCGCGATTTCGTTGGTTCTCAAAAGTTTTAAACCAAGATATAACAGTTCCCTTATTGCCTATATGTTCCGCAAGACTTTCTGCTATTCGCTCAGACGGCTCTCCGTTTAGGATTAAACACTCAAAATGAGCGGGTTCTGAATTTTTATCTTGCAATACGTGTAATGAATACTGGAAAACAATCTGTTGATACGGGTGGTATCCGCTGTAGGGCGGAATTGCTGTTGGATATGTCTCATAATCAAGAAAGTACAGGGGGAAAGTAAGTGCATCAAGCTCGGCCTTTATGGAGTCGAGGTCAATTATGGGCTTTTGAGATTTGTGAACCAAAATCTGGTTTAACTTTCTCGGCTTACTAGGTTTTGCGCCCGCCTTCGGTGGTTTTGGAGTTAATCTATCGTCTATGGGGACGTTGCCAATCTCCAAAATACCCTCATCAAGCAACTCTTTAAGGTATCTCTTGCTGTTACCAATTCTATTGAGGTCGTGAACACTATATGCTGGCACAGTCGGGTTTATATAAGTAAACGCGGTGCAGTGAGAACTACGTCCTTTGTAATAACAAGGACATGGGGCTGGTGGTATTTCATGAGCGGACAGGTAATCCCGAGATTGGGACATTTCTATCAGAGCGGTTGGCTTTAGACGTTCAATAGCCTCGGTTTCATCCTCAACGATAAAAAGCTGGTTCGGAGTGAAGTCAAGCTCGCCCCTTCTTACATACGCACGATTCAAGCGGACTAAATATTTCTGATTAAATAACACATCACACTCCTCTGCGACATTTACCTGAAAAGCAATGTCATATTCATATTGAAGCTCTCGTTTTTTATTGACCCTCTTCGGTTTTCCTTCCTCCTCGTCATCGTCTTCCTCATCGGTAGAAGACATTTTTATCTCGTAAATATCATATTTCTGAGCCGATTCGTTCCACTTTAATACATCGGTTGCGGCTAGGTACTTGTCCGTTGCAAAAACCCCTTGAAAAATAACAGGCGCTCGTTCCGCGATAAGTTTTCGTGTTAATTCTTGTGCACCGTCACTCCGTCTCTCAACTAAATAGCCACCCGGAAACATTCCGCGCGCCAATTCTTCCACCTCGTTACCCATTACTCCCAGAGATTTCTCAAACTCAGACATTTCAAACTTGGCATATTCTTCGGGCTTATGTCTCTTTACCCATACGTTATTTTGACATTCCTTGTACAGAATAAAGTCCGTCTTTGTTAGAAGCTTAGACATACTTACTTAAGAAGATCGACAAGAGTACTGACTACGGTAGTTCGATCAAATTTTGGGTCAATCCAGTCTGCATATTTGATTCGACAGAATCTCCAACCAGCCGACTCCAAAACTCTCTGGCGTTCCTCATCGCTTTGTACATGAATACCGTATGCCTCGTCTACTTCGTCTTTGAAATGACAAGGTCCGTCACACTCGACGGCAATTCGCTTCCCTGTGATTGTATTGCTAATTACGAAGTCAATCTTAAATCCACAACTCTCAATTTGATTTTGAATTTTATAACTTCTCTTAAGCCCAGCCTTCACAGTATGGTAGAAATCCTCCTCAAAATAAGAGTCGAAAGGTTTTAATTTTGTGGAATCAAAATCAACCTCTCCATTTTTCTCCGCATATTCAAGGTACTTCTTAATCCAAATCTTTTCTGGCACATCAGATAACGGCATGCTGACAAAACAATGGACTTGCATTCTTGCACGCGAGAACGCGACATTTACTCTGCCCTTATTTATATCTCCTCGAATATCACCACCCTCACCAGTTAGAGGGTTATATCTTTTCTTTTGATCCGCATTTCTAATAACAAAAGAATAAATAATTATATCTTTCTCGTCACCCTGTATTCCTTCGATGATACTTACTTTATAATCATCGTCTTCCTCTTTAAATCCTGCCTCGGTAAATATCTTTCTTATTTCAGTAGCTTGAGCATTAAAGAAAGACAAAATCCCGATAGATTTTCCTTTATACTTTTCATCCGAGCGCAATTCCTTGAAAAGTTCGAGGATTGTTTTCGCTTCCGCAATGTTCACATTATCTGAGATTTCTTCTTTCAAATTAAGTGGAACTGGATGTACAACAATAACTCTATTCGTATCTTTATATGTTAGATAATTACTGTTTAAAGGAACGAGGCCTCCTCTATAGAAATTTTCGTTACTAAAATCGATAAGTTCACGGGGTGAGCGATAATGATACTTGAGCATTCGTGTCTTGAACTTCAAGTTGTCGGCAATATGGAGGAGGGATTGTACAGAAGTTCCTGCTGCTTTTATCTGTCTTTCGTCTGGGATTTGATAGCGATGTGCTAATTCATCGAAAATGCGATTTGATTTAAACATGATCGTACTATCACGCATTTGCTCTTTGTCTCCCACAAACAAAGCTCGATTTGCACGAAACATCGTTGGCAACGTATAAGCAATGTTGCACTGGGATGCTTCGTCAAGAATTACGTAGTCAAACATACCTGCCTGAAGAGGCAATAATCTACTTGCATCATCAAGCTCCATTATCCATATCGGGATAATATCTAAAGCGGCATTAAAGTTGTCAGGGTCATTGCGTAATTTATCAAAAGTCTTAAATGCCTTTCGTGATTTTCCGAAAGCTCTTTGTATTTTACCTATGATTCTTTTGACAGTGATATTTCTTTCGTATTTCTCAAGGAGACTCCTGTTTATAATATTTTGAATGTAAGTTGCGACTCTTGTAGTCCTTTCGTTTTCGGCATGATGTAACGCAGAGTTAATACGGTTAGCACTCTCCGTTTTTGAAAGTTTAAGAATTTCTGTCTTAATTTCTTGTACACGCAAAATATTAGCTTTCACGCTGTCTAGGTTATTTGCTGTAGAGTTATCGATTTTTTGATCAAGCATGTCAAATTCTTCATCTGACACCCCACAGAGTGCTAATTTTGCTTTCAATTTTTCCTCAGTACTTTCTAGGTGATTGATATTTTCATAATAAAAACAGTGGTTGTATAAGGCATTCAGATATTTAACCTGTTCATTTCTTGTGCTATCACTTTCTTGAACTTTATTTATTTCGTCAGCAATCTCGCGTGGCAATTTACTAAAGGTTTGACCAAGACGAAACTTCCTAGAAGTATTATTTATCTTCCTGAAGATTTTAGAGTGTCTGTCGTATCCTGTCTTTTCAATATCATTCTTTATTTTCTCAATTTCCTCTGCGTGATGAGTATTACCTAAATCCAAATTAGAGAACAGTCTTTCAAAATGTTTTCTCTCCTCGCCACGCTCATATTTTTTAATAGTTTTCGCAAGCTTTTCTATATGGAGTTTAGTATCCTTAATCTCTGTCCATTCAGCGGAAGAGAAACTTTTTGCAAAGCCATCGAAATCAGAAATCTCTATATCGTATTCTTTCAAAGCAATTAATTCTTGATGAAGTGCATAGTATTTTCTTTGGGTATCAACCGCCTCGTTTAAATTTTGACGGAACTCGTCTCTTTTCTCGATAACTTGATCAATGACAGGATTTCTTGGTGTCCAGTTTTTCAAGTCTTGAATATATGTATCTATAGAAGCAAGTTGGGGTACTATTCCGTCAGCTTCATCATCTTCTCCGATTTGAGCGGAATTTGGGTTAGGAAGGTATCCAAACAAATACTTGATATTTAATTTCTTCAATTTGTCCTTCACTACTTTGAGTGCTTGGGCCTTCTGACTTACAAACAGAACGCGGTTGCCTGTTGCGGCTAGATGACAAAGAATGTTTGAAATTGTTTCAGATTTACCGGTTCCCGGCGGTCCTTGAATAATTGCTGCTTTATTAGCAATTATTGAAAGCGTAGCGAGCTGGGATTGGTCGTAAAGAAATGGGAAATACAATTCTTTTTCGTGAGGAGCTTCTGTCTCAATGTTAAGGTCGTCATTTTTTATCCAGCTCGTGAGGGCGGTTTTACTAAGTTCTTCTTCGGATAGTTTAGATAGTTTGGCGAGGTCTTCCGCGAGGAAATAGTTTGCTTTCGGACTAAGTGCAATTCTAATTTCATTGAGAGAAAAAGATTCCTCGTCAAAATTTGCTTTTGTATATTTGAGTTGAGCTTTTATTTTGTGCCAAATTTCTTTAAAAATATCTAAATCAGTAATAGGTAGGATAAATTTACCATCAATTTCATATTTGCCCATTTCATCTAAGAGTTGAAAATACAAATCCTCACCAAGAATTGGCTCGAGTACACCGATATTGACCTGAATTTCTGGATCGACCGCATACACTTCATACTTACCAACTCCACTCTTACTAATTTCCTTCTCAATTTTAATTGGCAAAGAAAAAAGAGGATAGCGGTCAATTTTTGTTTTAATCTCTGCCTTCTCCTCTTCATCTTCCTCTGTATCCAAAACGCCGTTTTCTTCAATTGGTAATTCAATTTCAAAATATCCGAAATTTAATACTATTTGTTTTGTGAATTGATCATTTCGATATTTGTTATAAATATCCTCAATCTTATTCGCAAATGATTTTTCTTTTTCGTAATCCTCTTTTTCCTCTTCCGGCACTTTTCTGGGGTCGTACTTATAAAATGTCTCAAGATTAATTAACTCGCCGAGATTCTCATCGGTATCCCCATTTAACAAGCCGACTAGGTCAAAATATTCAGTAGGAAGATTTATCGAGTATTTTTGTTGTGCAACAACAGTCTTCTCACGGGTTATTCTTACATAACCGAGACAGTACTTAATGTAATTTAATAATTCCTTATCCATTTTAAGTGCGCAGATGATACCACATTTCTATGTTTTTGGAAACCCAAAAACCCTCGCCCTGCCGCTCCATACATTCCGAGCAACCCCCCCGCGAATTAAAGACAGAAGAAGTGCGGCAAGGGCTCGGGGCCGACCGCGAGTCTGCGAACGGGCGGTGAGCGCCGAGTCCGCGAGGCGCGAGAGAGTTAGTGCGTGGTATTCTGTATGAAATGAGTTCGAGCGAATTCGTATAGACTCACCAAGACCCGACCCATGTCGGAAATCCCAGAATTTTCCCGCGCGGCGGCTACCGCCGCGTATAGAGGATGCGCCGTGCCAGAGACTTTGGTTCGAGAATACAAACCCAAGCCCGAAGATTTTTTGAAGAAAGAGAAGCGAATTTTTTGGCGGGGAGAGAGGGGAAATCCAGTAGCCCAATGCCCTAGTGTGCTTGACCCACCCACCCGTTCGCGCACCAGCCCCTTCGCTGGCGGGTCTGAAACCAGCGAAGCTCCCCACATTCGCTTTGCCAACCCCTCAACCCATGCGCGCTATATGCCCTTTATTTTCGCCACATCAACGAATTTTCCCCCATTTTCTTCTTTTACATAGGGTATTTTATCCTCTTCAAGACCGAACCATAGGTAAATTTCTTTAGCCATTGCATAAGCATAAGCAGTAGAATCGTAACCTTCTGTTGGGAATCTTTTTTGGATTGTCATAGCATCATCAGGTGCTTCTTTCTTGTCGTGGTCGAAAAGATGGCCATAAGTGCCTGGAGCAAAAGGTGCAAGGCCCGTTTTAACGCCACCTTGGTGCAGGTTTTTTAGATTGAACCGCACAGTAAATTCGGACGGTCGTTTTTCAAGATCATCTAATACTAAGTTGTAAAAGTTGAAAAATTCATAAAGTATTTCCACCAACGCTACGGGGTTTATTTTTTGTTTTTCTTCGTCATGCCAAGCAAGAAATTGATGGTCGCCCTGTCCAGCAAATACCATCGTGCCATCACGATACAAGTCAATCACTATTCTTTTTCCATTACCAACCCGTATCATTTCACCACGCAAAATCTTTGCTTGATCTAGTGTACGCAAATTCCAACCGCCATACCGCAAAATGGGTGGATTCTCCAGCTTCCTTCTTATACTGTCGGGGGTACTTAGAAAGATTGTTTTTAGCTCAAGAGCTTCGTTCGGATATGCCACGATACTGACATTCCTACCATCTTTCAGTCCTTCGTATTCTAAAGTGGTCGCAACTCTCTGGTCTATTCGATCGCCTTTACTTTTTTTTTGATTTCCTGTGTCATTGTTCTCTAAAGCAGAAACAACAGAGCTTCTTATCAAAGTCTCGACACCGTCAAATCTTTCTTTTAAAAGACTTCCATAGTTTAGCCCTGAACGTAGTGCTTGTTGTAAATCAATAACTGAATGAGGCTTGCTAACATCGCCTTTCCGTTGCGCATACCCGAAAACTGTCTCTATCTTCTTTTTCCCATCAAGAGTCTTACTGATAAGAAAAGGCTTTGTAGCTTCTTTTTGATTTGGGATTGTTATGACAACAATCCCTGTATGCTTCGCGCTGTCAGTTTCTATCCAACCAATGTCCAACCCCTCTATCTCAGGATATATCCAAGTTCGTAAAACATCTCGATATTGAGTCGTGTTGACAAGACTTTGCGAAAACGGATGTAAGCTCTCCACTTCATCGCCAAAGTGTTGAGCACTTTGTTTTGTGCGAATCCCAATAAAAATATATCCTCCGCCAACATTTGCAAACGAGGAAACGTCTTTAGCTAATTCCCGTTTAGCAAATTCGTTTTGAATTTGATAAGGTTCTTTTTTACAATCGAACCAGTCGTCTTCTACCTCTCCAATGAGAGTGTCAAATGTCCTTATTTCTATAATTTTGGCTAATGTATTTCTGTCCATTGGTGATATATAATTGAATTATGCGTTATTTTCTCTACGCACGCAAAAGTACCGATGTCGAGGATAAACAGATCCTCTCCATTGAGGCGCAGTTGGCGGAATTGCACGCGCTCGCCAAGAGCGAACAACTCAACGTCGTTGAGGTATTCATAGAAAAACAGTCGGCTAAGATGCCCGGGCGTTCTATGTTTAACGACATGATGGCGCGAATACAAAAGGGCGAGGCGCAAGGTATCGTCTGCTGGAAGATTGACCGGCTCGCACGAAACCCCGTAGACGGCGGGCAGATACAGTGGCTTTTACAGAATAGTGTTATCGCGCATATTCAAACGCACGACCGCGGTTATTATCCTGCTGACAATGTGCTGATGATGTCTGTCGAGTTCGGAATGGCGAATCAGTATATCCGTGATCTAAGCGTGAATACCGCTCGCGGCTTGCGAGCAAAAGCGCGGCAAGGACATTTCCCCGGCACGGCTCCGGTTGGATATTTAAATGACCAGCGCACCAAGACTATCGCACTGAACCGCAAGAAATCGAAAGTGATACGCGCCGCATTCGAGCTCTATGCCAAAAATCAATCACGATACGAGGACATCGGACAGTTTCTCTATGACAACGGTGTGCGCACTACAAGCGGCAAGCGGATGCACGATGAGCAGATTACTTTCATACTCTCTAACATTTTCTACTACGGACACTTCAAATACAGTGGCGAGATATACGAGGGGCGACATACGCCCATCGTGAGCAAGCAGCTTTTCGATAAAGTGCAGAAAGTGATGATTGAACGAGGTCGTCCGCAAACTGTTGGAAAGGAACCAAAAGTATATTGCGGTCTTATGTTCTGCGGCGAATGCGGAATGAGTATCACTTCTGAAGCACAGAAAAAGCTCCTGAAGAACGGTGATACTCATTACTACACTTACTACCGCTGTACCAAAAAATCGGCGGCTCGCTGTTCGCAGTCCTATGTCCGCGAAGAACAGCTCA
>ERZ1292623.4575-Hain-H51-01um-R1-4575-length-11282-cov-6_pt1 | contig 11282 bp, 14 predicted proteins | sample MGYA00564398_ERZ1292623 | MGnify/ENA primary metagenome ERZ1292623 (study PRJEB36523, sample SAMEA6512633) | groundwater metagenome | collected 2019-01-07 | study: AquaDiva: Metagenomics assemblies of 32 groundwater samples
AATAAAATAAAAGAATTTGAACTTAGAGGAAAAACAACAATGATTATTTCTGAAAATAAAAAAGTCATTGGAGTTATCGCAGTAGCAGATGCAGTTAAAGAAGATTCTAGTGAAGCAATAAAAAAATTAAATTATTTAAAATATAGGACAATAATGCTTACAGGAGATAATGAGATAACAGCAAAAGCAATTGCTTCACAAGTTGGAATAAAAGAAGTTATTGCAAATGTTCTTCCTGAAGATAAAGAGAAAAAAATAAAAGAATTGCAAAGAAATGCAATGGTTGCTTTTGTAGGAGATGGAATTAACGACGCTCCAGCTTTAAAACAAAGCAATGTTGGAATTGCAATGGGCACAGGAACAGATATTGCCATTGAAGCTGGCGATTTAGTTTTAACAAAAGGCTCTTTAAACGGAGTTGTTCAAGCAGTTAGTTTAAGCAAAGCAACTTTTTCTAAAATAAAACAAAATTTATTCTGGGCTTTTGCATATAACATTGCTGCAATTCCACTAGCAGTTGCAGGATTTGTGAATCCAGTTATTGCTGAAATTGCAATGGCTTTGTCAAGCATAACTGTTGTTACAAATGCAAATTTATTAAGAAGGAAAAAGGTTTAATTACTGTTTTCTAGTTATAATCCAAGAAGCAGCTATTGCAACTAAAATTAATAAAACAGCCCCATAAATTCTTTCAGAATATAAAAAACGGTCAATATAAGGTCGAAAAAATGGATTAAAAACAACAATAGCGCTCCACAAAAATGCAATAACTAAAATTCCAATAAATACCCAAGCTAAAGTTGGAGTCATAAACTTATCCATGTCTTTTTGAGAAAGACCCACAATCATCATTAAAAAAAATAAAGATAAAATCAAAATCATAAACCATGGAACTATTGTCTGTATAAAAGCAACACCTGGAGAAAAACTAATAAAAATAATTCCAAAAACAAAAGAAACAAGCAAATTAGTAAATGCATGATCTCCTAAAATTTCTGTCTTAGTTAAAACAGCATAAACAACTGTAAATACAAATAAAAAGCCAAATACAGGCATATAATAAGCTAACCAAGAAACATCAAAAGCCATTTTATTTACCTCGGAGCATGAACATCATAATATCTAGCTGGAAATGGGACAGCTCCAGGAGCCACTCTTCCAGAACCAACTATAATAAATACAAAGACTAAAATAATTACACCTGCAACAATAGCACTAATATTGCTCTGCCACCAACTTCCAGTCCACCAAGAATAATCGCTAAAACTTGTCAATAAAATAATAATAGATAAAATAGCTGCTACAGTAAAAAATATAACAGATGGTCCTCCAGGCCTGCTAAAATCAACAAATAAACCACTTAAAATCATAAATACCAATAAAATTGAAAGACCTATTCCAAGTTTTGGAAAAATTGCTTGGAAAAATATAGGCACAGCATCAAATTGTAAAGATAAAAGAGCAACAGCAATTGCAATAACTGCATTAACTCCTTTAGCATCATTTCTATTCTCAACACCAAGTAAATTAATTTTATATAAAATAGCAAATACTAATGCAAAAATAAGCATAAATGGTAAAATATAATAGAAAAATCCAAAATCAGCTAATTGTTGTAATATAACTCCTATTGGTGCTACCATATATAAAAAAAGAAATTCTCGTTTAAATACCTTTCGAAATTATTCGTCTTTTTTTCCTTTCCTCTTCATTCCAGGAGCCACAACAGCTGCAATAGCTCCTATAACAATTATTAAAAGAATAATATTAGATAACCAATTATTATTTCCATAATCAAAAAACAAAGCATAATAAACCCTATCCCATTGACCTGTAGCAACTAAAACAGCTATAACAATCGCAATAACAATTAAAATCCCAAACCCAACTTTTACAGAAGTTGGTAAACTTAGACCCTTTTCAATATCACTTGCAACAAATCCAAATAAAACCATAAAAACTAAAAGTATAACAAGTGAAACAGCTAAAAATGGCATTAAATTAATAATAATGTCAGTACTCCATGAAAAAGCAACAACTATCAAAGCTATTGACAATGCGACCAAAGCATCAATCTGTGCCTTTTCCTCTCCAAGCACCTTAGATTTCTGTAAGATTGCAAAAATTAAGGTAAAAATAAGAAGAAATGGGTAAATCACCCTTACTGCAAAATCACTAGCTAAAATTGTCTCAATTGCCATCTATAGAAATAAATAAATCAGTCTTTTTAATAGTTTCTATTTAATTAAAATATAAGAGAAATTAAAATTTAAGCAACCTCTAATTCTGGCATATCATGTTGCATTGGCATAGCAACTCTATTAATAATAAAAACATCCCCTATAGACTTAACATAGCTATGAGGGATTATAACTCCTCTAGCTCCATTAAAAATATTGCTGATACTACCTCCAACCCTTATCCTCCAAGAATCAACCTTGTTATTTACTAAATTAGCTTCTTCTATCTCGCCGAAGAAATCTCCCTCTTCAGTAAGAACTCTTTTTCCAATAACATCACTAATTTTTTTTATTTTTAGCATGATTTTTTTAGCAATGTTTTATTTATATACTTTTCTATTGTAGAAAACTATAAATGAGAAAGTTTATAAGATACTAAAACAAATAAAAATCATGCTAAATGAACGTGAATTACTCCATATAATTTTAGTAACAATTGTTTTGGTTTTTGCTATAACATTTAAGCAAATTATAAATTTAGGGGTTGATTATATATATTTGGCAACTATTTTTGTTTTTATAATGTTTATTATTTTAATAAACCTATTAGCAAAAAAATATGTTGCTTATAAATATGAAGCTAATCTTGAAACACAAATTTGGAATTGGCAAAGATTTGGATTCAAAAGACACCATTATTTCAAAAATCCAATTCCAGTTGGAATAATTGCTCCTACTATAATAACTGTATTAACTTTAGGTAATTTCTTGTTTTTGGCTTCACTTGAGTCAAAAATAGAGGGAACTTCTGCAAGAGCTTCAAAATCTCACGGAAGATTTAGATTTACAGAAATGACAGACAGCCATATAAGTTTTATTAGTGGAGCTGGAGTTATAGCAAATCTAATTTTAGCAATTATTGCCTATCTAATAAACTTAGGACAATTAGCTGAATTGAGCATTTATTATGCATTTTATTCTATAATCCCATTTGGAAATTTAGATGGTATGAAAATCTTAATGGGAAATAAAAATTACTGGTTTGCTTTAGTAATTATAACGTTGCTATTTTTATCATATGCTCTATTCCTTCCAAAGTAATTAAAAGATTGCAAAATCTTATATATCTAAAAATTTTATCATTTAATGGAAAATTTCCTTTTAAATATAAAACCAAGAGATTATCAAAAAGAAATACTTGAAACTTGTAAAAAAGAAAATTCATTAGTTGTTTTACCAACAGGGATTGGAAAAACACTTATAGCTTTAATGCTATCAATAATAAGAATGCAGGAATATCCTCTAGAAAAAATCTTATTTTTAGCTCCAACAAAACCTTTAGCTGAACAGCATTTTGTTTATTTTAAATCGCACCTTTCTGAGCTCTTTGCTCAAATGGATTTATTTACTGGTAAAATAAATCCGCAAAAAAGAAAAAAAATTTGGCAAAAATCTGACATAATCTTTTCAACACCACAATGTATAGCAAATGATATTAAAAAAAACCTTTATGATTTAAAAGAAATTTCATTATTAATAGAAGATGAAGCCCATAGATGCGTAAAAAACTATTCTTATACTTTTGTAGCAAAAAAATACAACGAGCAGTCTATACATTCTAGGATATTAGGATTAACAGCCTCTCCAGGAACAGATAAAAAAACAATAAAAACAATTTGTGATAACTTACTAATAAAAAATGTAGAAATAAGGACAAGAGAAAGTAAAGATGTTAAAAAATATATACAAAAGCTAAATACTAATGTAATAAAAATAGAATTCCCAAAAAAATTTCAAGAGATAAGAGAATTGCTGAAAAAAATTTATGTTGAAAAAGTAAACGATTTAAAATCAAGAAACCTATTATATGGGCCAGTAAATAAAATAACTTTATTAGAAACGCAAAAAAGAATTATGAATTCCATTACAACTGGAAATAAAAATTATAATTTATTTCATGGAGCTTCTTCTTGTGCAGTTGCCATAAAAATTCAACACGCACTTGAATTATTAGAAACACAGACATTATATTCTTTAAATAATTATATAGAAAATATTAAGAAACAGGCTTCAATTAATAAAAGCAGGGCAGTTAAAAACTTAGCAAATAAATCAGAATTTATCTTAGCTGATCAAATGATAAAGGATTTAATAGATAAAAATTTAGAGCACCCAAAACTTTTAGAGTTAAAATCTATAATTGAAGAAAAAATTAAAAATAATCAGAAATCAAAAACAATAGTTTTCTCACAATATAGAGATAGCGTAGTAAAAATATCAAAAGAATTAAACCAGTTGAAAAACGTTGACGCAAAGATTTTTGTGGGGCAGATGAAAAAGAAAGATTCTGGATTATCTCAAAAAGAACAACAAAAAATAATAGAAGAATTTTCAGAAGGTAAGTTTAATGTTATTTGTTCTACATCAATAGGAGAAGAAGGATTAGACATTCCTGAAGTAAATTCTGTAATATTTTATGAACCAGTTCCTAGTGCCATAAGAAAAATACAGCGCACAGGACGTACTGCTAGACTTGCTCCTGGGGAATTAATAGTATTGATAACTAAAAATACCAGGGATGAAACATTTTATTGGTCAGCAATAAAAAAAGAAAAAAGAATGTATAAAGCTATAAATGAAATAAAAAATGATTTAAACGAATTTGGAAAAATAATTTTATATGATAAACAAAAAAAGCTAGTTTAATGGCATTACTAAATATATTTTCAAAAGAAAAATTGCAAGAAACTAATGTTAAAAAACCAAAAATTATAATTGATACAAGAGAAAAACAATCTTTATTACCTTCATTGTTAATGAAAAATGGTCTTGAATTAGAATTTAAAAATTTAAATGTTGGAGATTACATTGTAAAAGACGTGGTAATTGAAAGAAAAACTGTTTCAGATTTTATAAGTTCAATGTTAAATAAAAGACTTATTAACCAATTAAAAAATTTACAAAATATAAAAAATAAAATCTTAATAATAGAAGGTATAGAAGAACAGGAATTATACCATGCTGAGTCTAATTTAAATGAAAACGCTATAAGAGGATTTATTTTATCTATAATTTTAAACTATAAAGTTCCAATAATATTAACAAAAAATTCAGAGGATAGTGCAAAATTCCTAACTGTCTTAGCAAAAAAACCAGATAAAGAACGAGAAATTGGAATAAATGCTAAAAAGAAAGCTAAAAATAAAAAAGAGCAATTACAATATATATTAGAAGGCTTTCCAGGAATAGGTCCAAAAACAGCAAAAAAACTTTTAAAAGAATTTAAAACATTAAAAAATATATTAAATAATGATATTGAAAATTTAAAAAAACTAATAGGAAAAAAAGCTGAAATTTTTAAGCTAGTTGATTCAAACTATAACTAGTCTAATAAAAATTAGGATTTATAAACCATCCAGCGTCAATAAAAATATAACCGCCATTCTTCCAATATCTAGAATCAAATCTTTTAAAATTTTCAAACATTATTTTATCTGAAGATGCAAAAACAAGAATACCTTTATAATTTTCAGCTATTTTCTTCTCTAAAGAAGACCTTAATACCTCAAGAAACCCTAAATTTTTTATTCCATACAATATAATTCCATCATAAATATATTCTCTTTTTGAGCATTCCAAAAATTCATTAAAAATAATATCAATAAATTGTATTGGGCTAAAAGTATTTTGAATTTTATTTCTCTTAACATCCATTAAAATTAAATCAAATAATAATTTAAAAATAAGATTATAAATTTAAATATATAATAAAAAAACAAAAATATTATAAATGATGCGATCATTTTTTAGTTATATTTAATATAGGAAAACTTTCTATAGTTATCAATTCATTTGAACAGCAATCTCCTTATTTGCAGACATTTCCATCAAAGACTTATAAATTGCTCCATTAGAAGTTAAAACTGATTCCATTAGATTAAATTTGTCGACAATAAATTTTAATCCATTAACTTTTATTTTTTTTAATTCATCTAGAAACATTTCCTTTTGTTCAACTTTTTGAGGCCTAGCTAAGGTTATATGCCCCATGAACCTATTCTCTTTTTGAAATAAATTCTCTAAAACAAAATCTATACCTTTTTGTAAGTCAAATATTTTTCCTTGACGCACTCCAAGCCAGATTATTTTAATGAAATCTTCTGAAAAAACACCTATGTGATCTATTTCCAAATAAAATGGATCAAACTTCATATTTTGTAAATGCTCTTTAACAGCAATAATTTCTACATCTGAAATTTCACCTAGAAATTTTAAAGTTAGATGTAAATTTTCTAGTTCTGTAAATTTCCCTTTTATCAATCCAAGCTTATCAATTTCCTTTTGAATTTTAAGAATTTCTTTTTTAATATATTCTGGCAATTCAATCGAAATAAATACTCTTTTCATTTAAAATTAAAATTAAACATACTAATAAATCTTGTTATTTTAATCTTTTAGCTAATAATTCTCCCAATATTTTAGCTCCAAACTTTACGGTTTGATTATTAACATCCAAATCTGGATTAACTTCATTTATATCAATCACTCTCAAATTGTTTAAAATATTTAATCTTTGTAAAAAATAAATTAACTGCCTTGTTGTAATTCCCGCACTTTCTTTATTAGCTGTACCTGGAACAAAGACACTATCAATTACATCTATATCAATGGAAAGATAAATTTGATTATTTCTTGAAAGCTCCATGATAATATCACAAACTTCTTGATACTCTTCTAAATCATGCATCCTATAAACCCTAATTTTGTTTTCATCTAAAAAACTATTTTCTTTATTATTGCTATTCCTCAATCCAATAAGGATTATATTTTTTGATGGGAAGCCATCATTTATTAAGGCCCTAAGCCATTGCCTGTTATTTGGAATCTTATTATAGTCTTCAACATCTGCATGGGCATCAAAAATAATTAAAAACGGATTTTTATGCTCACTGTTACAAACTTTCATAAAAGCTTTTCCTATACTATAACACATTGAACCATCCCCTCCTAAAAAAATAATTTTTTCATTGATTTCTATAATTTCAGCAGAATTTTCATAAATTAGTTTATTAGCTTGGTTTAAATTTGCATTGTCTAAATGAATTTCTTCTAAATTTAAATCTCCTTTAATAATTTCTTGCCTATTTTCTGAGGAGTATTTATTTGGAAAATTTTTAATAATTTCATTTCCAGCTTTCCTGCATCCTAAATAATCATTACTATTTTCAATAGGAACTTTAACGACGATCATTTTATATAAAAACTAAATTTTCTTTTATTCAGGCACTAAAGCAAAAAAGCTATAATTTTTAATTTTTGCAAGATCTTTTACATCCTTTAGCTTAACAGACTTAATTCTATCAATAAATTTTTCAACTTCTTGAGCATTCCCCTTAATTTCTTCTATAATTAAATTCATTAAAATATTATGGGAGTCTTCTTGAGAAATTAAATAGTTACCTATTATCTGTTCTTTAACTTGATTTAACTCATTTTCATCAAGAGTTTTATTAACTTTTTTAAATTCATCAAGGATTAATTTTTTAACATGTTGAATTTTATCTTGAGTTGTTCCTATATAAATTTGGCTATAGGAAAAATCTTTCTCACCTTCTAAAGAGCCTTTAATAGCATAAGCCAAATTTCTTTTTTCCCTTATCTCAGAAAACAATCTAGAACTCATCCCGCCAGCCATCATAACAATAAGGATATGGGCTGCATAGAACTTTTCGTCATTAGGTAAAGGATTATGATAAGCAAAAACCAAATTAGCTTGATCAATGCCTTTTCTTTTCTCAATTTTCTCACCATTTTGTAATTTAATTTTTGGATATTCAATCATACTTTCCTTGTTTTTAAAATTCTTTTCCACAAAATCACAAAGAAAATTAAAATCTGCATCACCAACAACACAAAGCATCATGTTATTTGGCGAGTAAATCCTATTAAAAAATTTTTTTAACTTTTCTTGATTGTTCGATTTCATAGATTCCTTAGTACCAATAATAGGGATTGAAAAATCACCCATGTATAATAAAGATTTAATTTTATCCATAATGTGCATTCTTGGATTATCTTGATACATCTTCATTTCTTCGAAAATAACAAGTCTTTCTTTATCTATCTCTTTTGAGTCAAAAACAGGATTTTTAACCATGTCACTTAACACATTTAAAGCAACATCTAAATGTTTTGATGGCATCTTACACCAATATGCAGTAACCTCTTCTGAAGTAAATCCATTCATTTCTCCGCCATTACGTTCAATTTCCATAGAAATTTTTTGTGTATTTCTTGTAGGAGTTCCCTTATAAAGCATATGCTCAATAAAATGAGAGATTCCCTTATCTTTAGCAAATTCATTTCTCCCGCCTTGTCTAACTGCAAAGGCTAAAGAAACAACTCCATTCTTCCTTTCCTTAAAAACTACAGTCATTCCATTTTTTAAAACTTTACGCTGAATCATAAAAAATAAATAGCAAAGATGTTTTTAAAGATAACTATGGCTTCAACTAATCAATCTCCAGCATACCAAAAAGCAGAACAGAATTTTCTTAATTCCAAAGATGATGAAGAGCGGGTATATTGGCTAGAAGAAATGATTCGCGAATGTCCTAAGCATAAGTCAGCTGAAAAAATGCTAGCAAATCTAAAAACAAGACTTATAAAGTTAAAGGGAAAAATTGAAATAAGAAAAAAAATAAAAAAATCCTCTGGAAAAGAAGGAATAAAAAAAGCTGCTATGCAGGTTGTTTTAATAGGGTTTGCAAATTCTGGAAAATCATCATTAATATCAAAATTAACAAATGCAAATCCTAAAATTTCAAATTATCCATTCACAACAAAAGAACCAATAATTGGAATAATGGAATACCAAAGAGTACAAATTCAAATTATAGAAGACCCAAGCTTAAAGGGAGAAAATTTCGATATTGGATTAGTCAACTCAGCAGATTCATTACTGATCATAATTACAAAAATTGAAGAAATAAAAGAGATACAATCAATAATTTCAAAAGCTAAAGGCAAGCAAATTATTGTGTTAAATAAATCTGATTTACTAAATGATAATGAAAAAAGAAAAATTATTGAAACTTTAAGATCTAAGAAATATAATTTTATTTTAATATCTTGTTTAACAAATGAAGGAATTGAAGAATTAAAAGAAAAAATATTTGAAAGTTTTAAAATTGTTAGAATTTATTTAAAAGAACCTGGAAAAAATCCTACAGACAAGCCATTAATTGTAGAGCCGAATTCAACAGTTTTAAGTGTTGCAAAAAAACTAAGCAAACAACTTGCATCAAATATAAAAGAAATAAGAATTTGGGGCCCTTCAAGCAAATTCCCAAATCAAAGAGTTGGTTTAAATCATATTGTCAAAGACAAAGATATAATAGAATTCCATACTAGGTAACTTATATTAATAAGCTTCTTTGCTTAATTTTTCTAATTTGTTTTTATTATCTCTAAAAATTTTCAATAAACTATTAATCTCGTCGGTAAAAGCATTTTTCAAATCCATTGGGTGGAGCTTTTTTTGAATAAAATCTTTTTCTATATCTTCATAATTTTTATATATTATATTACCACCGAATTTTTTATCTCTTTTAACAATAAATTTTTCCTTATTATCTTCTTTTATAACCATAATAACATATTTTAAAAATGCTAGCAATCCATTATCTGGATTTCCTTCAACACATTCTGCATTTTTAACTTTACTTTTAACACTATTTTCATCATCTAATAAATCTATTTTAGATTTTGTATCAGAGGCAGACATTTTCTTTCCAATAAGCCCAGGAATTAAAGGAGTCATTAGCTCTATTCGAGAATCATAACCTATTTTTGGAAGATTCTCTCTAGCAAACATTAAAATTTTTCTCTGATCTATACCACCATACTGAATATCAACTTTCAAATACTCTTCGTCAAGAGCTTGCATAATTGGATATATCAACCCAGAAAGCTTTGGATTATCTCCAAACTTAACAACTTCAGACGCTGCTCTTTTGCAATCATTTATAGAGTTTATCGTCGACAACTGTAAAACATCATACATATATTTTGGTTTAAGCTGAAATTCACTTCCTTTAACAAATTCCAAATTTTTAATATCGACATTAATTGATTTAAACATTAGTGGAATAACAAATTTATAATAATCGTATCTTTTATCTAAAATCTCCCATGGGGTGCCATCTAAAGCTCCGTGCAAATCAGCAAGTAAAATTTTTACCTTAAATCCAGCTTTTAAAAAATCAGCTAGCTTTAAAACCCATACAAAATACGCTATATGCGGCCTTCCGGTAATAGCTGTTCCAACATAAACAGCAGGTTGTTTTTTGCTTTTTAAAAGTTTTTTTAATTCTTCTTCTGAAACAATTTCTTGAGTGTTTCTTTTTATCAAATTAAATTTATCATTTAAATCCATATCAAAGAAAGTAAAACTTTATTATTAAATCTTTCCTTAAAAAATATGAAAAAATTAGCATTAATCTTCTCAATTATTGGAATTTTTATTTTAGTTTTAATTAGCAATTTATCAGAAATAAATGAATTAAATATAGAAGAAATTAGTAAAAGCCAGCTAAATGAAAAAATAAAAATTTCAGGTAAGGTTTCAGATGTTTTAATAAATAAAGATGACTTTGTAGTCTTTAAAGTTTACAATAATGTAAGTTATATAAAAGTCATTTGCAATTGTAGCACTATAAAGAAAAATCAAGATTTAATTATTATTGGCAGACTAACTAAATATAAAAATGAATTACAAATACAAGCTGATAAAATAATTATTTTAACTTAAGATAATATAAAAAGCATTTTATCATAATTCTAGCATTCAACTTTAAATATGCATATTGTAATATATTCTAATCTTAAAAAACTAGCTTCCTTATTGATTATTTAAATAATTAAAACCATATTAAAACTACTACAACACTTTCTAACTAATATCATTGTAATTTATCTAACTTTCTTAAAAGATAATCTACAGCCTTTATTGAACATTATAACATATAAAATAACCTTCATTCCATAAAGAAAGATAATCATCTAGACGCTAATTAACAAAAACCTATCTTCTTCTTTTTA
>ERZ1292623.4576-Hain-H51-01um-R1-4576-length-11282-cov-5_pt1 | contig 11282 bp, 11 predicted proteins | sample MGYA00564398_ERZ1292623 | MGnify/ENA primary metagenome ERZ1292623 (study PRJEB36523, sample SAMEA6512633) | groundwater metagenome | collected 2019-01-07 | study: AquaDiva: Metagenomics assemblies of 32 groundwater samples
AGTGGGGCATCCCGAAGATATTGAGATCATCGTGCGCGCCGGTATGGATACATTCGACTGCATTGCGCCGACGCATTATGCTCGCCGCGGTATCGCGTATACCTCGAAAGGTATGGTGGACCTGAAGAAGAAAATATTCGGGAGAGACAAGAAGCCGCTTGACCCGTCGTGTTCGTGTTTTGTCTGCACTTCATATTCCAGGCACTACCTGCACCACCTTCTTCGCGCGCATGAGATAACGCCGCTTGAGCTCTTGTCGTTCCACAATCTCTATTTTTTCAATACGAGACTCGAAGATATCCGGCGTCGCATCAAGACCGGCACGTTTTAAGCGGAGAAACATAAAAACGCACGGAAGTCCGTGCGTTTTTATGAACGATAAAAAATACCCGCTTATTTATTGAAGCGATTGTACGTCCATCCGATGATGTATCCCCAGATGAATCCTGCGACGAGGTGGAGTGCGACCATCCACAGAAGGCCGGTCCAGCTGTATGAAAAAGCGGGATGAAGGGCGCCCACTCCCTGCACGGTCTGATCGAGGAATCCTGTGAGGAGCGATACTCCCATAAAGACGAGCCACACACCGCCTGCGAGGATTCCCACGGTGAGTCCCAATGCCTTAGGATTTAATCCCATACGATTGTTATGTCTCTTTAAGTGATAAATGTACGACCTTTATTAAAAATTCCGCACGCGCACGTTTCACATCCTTTGTCTTGCATTCAGTATATCACCTATCGATAAACCGCGGAATTAACCATGCGCGGCGCGCGGCATAGGACCCTTTCCGGTTGACTTCGTGCCCTTTGTTTTATAGCTTAAAAATAGCATAGTCCCTTGAGAACATGTGTAATGCAGGCAAAATCGAAGGCGTGTAATACCGTCCTCTTGGATGCGCCGTATTTTGAACGCGCGATACGAAAATCGCGCCACCGCTTTTCGCTGCCCGTGCTGCTCTTGCGGATGGCAGGCGATGACCCCGGGCTTCGCATGAAGCTGCTTGAATTCGTCGATGTTCTGCCGGCGCTTTATTCGCCGCGCGAGATATGCGGACATTTCACTGAGCTTGTCGCTTCCGGGGAAGGTACTGTCCCGACTCTTCTGCGACTCGTCTCGCGCTTGTTCGCCCTCCCTGGAATGGAATACGGCGCGGCACGGGCGCTTGTGTGGCTTATATACGAAAAGCTCGCTCCGCACTTTATGGTCGGAGACGAAACCACGCTTGCCTCGCTTAAGAAAGGATACAAAAAGGAGGGCGCTCGCATTTCCGTCGATTTTCTCGGCGAATCTGTGACGTCCGAACGGGAAGCGCGCCATTTTCTGGAGCTGTACCGCTCTGCAATACAAAACGGCGGCGGTTCCCCAAAAGAGCCCTTCCATGTATCGGTCAAACTTTCTTCTTTGTATCCGTTCTTCAGTCCCGAGAATTACGCGGAAAGTAAACGGCGCGTTTCTCTAAGCCTTTCCGAGCTTCTGTGTCTTGCGGAAAAATATCATGCGTTCGTGACAGTTGATGCCGAACAGTATGCATTCCGTCACCTCGTCGAAGATATTTTTTGTGAGGTTGTTTCGCAGGAATGTTTCAAGCGCACGGAATTGGTTGGTATAGCGCTTCAGGCGTATCGGAGAGATGCGTTTGCCTCGGCGATACGGCTCGTCGAAACAGCTCGTACGCGAGGTGCGCCGTTCTTAATTCGCCTTGTAAAGGGCGCGTACTGGGACACCGAAGTGGCGCTCGCCGCACAGAATAACTGGCCCGTCCCTCTATTCACAAAAAAGGAGGAGACGGACCGGAATTTCGAGCGCGTGTTTACATTCCTCGCGTGTCACTGGAAGACCTTGTACGTCTCTCCTGCGACACATAATCCGGAGAGTATCGCGTACGTGAGGGGAATCATGGATGGGCTCGGACTTCTCTCCGATGCGCATCTCATGTTCCAGGTCCTCTATGGCCTGGGCGAACCCGTGCGCAAAGCGCTCTGCAAAGAAGGCCTTCCAGTCCTCGTGTATGTCCCGGTTGGGGCAATGGCTGAAGGCATGGCATATTGTGCCCGCCGTATCCTTGAAAACACGTCGAACGACGGCTTTCTGCGCCGGCTTCTGGGCTGAAAAGGAGGAAACCAATGCCCACCATCACAATCCCTGATTTCACGAATGAACCCTTGTCTGATTTCTCTGACCCCGAGCTTCGCGTATGGGATAAAATCGGCGATGCGCTTCATTTCGCGCGAGCCATGGTTTTAGGGCAGACATATCCTGTCATTGCAGGAAATTATGAGTGCAGGAGCAATACTCTCATCACGCGCCGTAATCCGTCCCATACGGACGAGATCATCGGCCACGTATCGCTCTCGCGCCCGTGTGATATTGATCGCGGAATCCACGCTCTTGAAACAGGGAAGACTCTGAAGCAATGGATGCGCGCATCATATGCGGAACGCGGTGCGCATCTCATGCGTGTCGCAGAAAAGTTCCGGGAGCGGCGATTCTTCTTTGTCGCGCTTATGATGCTTGAAGTCGGGAAATCCGCTCCTGAAGCTGATGCGGAAGTCTCCGAAGCGATCGATCTTATCCGGTGGTATGCGCTCTATGCTCCCTTCCTTGAAGAATTCTCGAATAAGACGCTTCACTCTCCGCGTGGAGAGAAAAATAGCGCGGCATATATTCCTGCGCATCCGTTTCCGATATGCGCTTCGATCCAGCCGTGGAATTTTCCGCTCGCAATTTCGGTGGGGCCTGCAGCCGCCGCGCTGGTCTCGGGATACGCGGTTTTATACAAACCGTCCGAGCAATCGTCCATCACGGGGTATCATATCGCACGGACATTCTATGAAGCGGACATCCCGCGGGAACTCTTTCAGTTTTTTCCGGGATATGGTGACACGGGAAGCTATCTCGTGAGGCACCCGTCGGTGTCTGCCGTCGCTTTTACCGGCTCAAACAAGGTGAGACAGGACATACAGCGCGCCATTGCGGAGTTCAACACGTCGGGGCTTTCACATATACCGCCTCGAGAGCGGCATGAAAAGCGCTCGCTTGCGCTTGAGTCCGGAGGAAAGAATGCGATAATTGTGGACTCTGATGCCGATTTTGACGATGCGGTTGTCGGCGTATGCGATTCCGCATTCGGGTTCAGCGGGCAGAAATGCTCCGCGTGCTCGCGCCTTATCGTCGTCGACGACAAAGGAGAAGACGGAAAACGGTACGAGACATTCATGAAGCGCCTTTCCGAACGGGTAAAAAGTCTCCACGTCGGCTCGCCGGAGGACCCGAAGAACAAAGTGGGGCCCCTCGTCGACGAAGAAGCTGTGGCGAAATTCCGCTCATATGTAGCGCATGCACATAACGAAGGGTGTCGTCTGGTTGCGGAGGGGAGTATCTCCGACTCCACAGAGCGAAGGGGATATTTCGTACCGCCGGCAATCTTCGACCACGTAGGCTTCAGTTCGCGCCTCGCACAGGAGGAAGTATTCGGCCCCTTGCTTTCAGTGTTCTGCGTCTCAACGTTCCAAGGAGCACTTTCGCTTGCGAACGATACCGAGTTTGCTCTCACCGCGGGTGTATACTCGAGGAGCCCGAAGCACATTGAGTGTGCGAAAGAAGGGCTTCGCGCAGGGAATATCTATGTCAATCGGAAGATTACGGGAGCGCAGGTTGGGAGGCAGCCGTTCGGAGGCTTCGGGATGTCGGGTAATGGCACCAAAGCCGGCGGATGGGATTACCTCCTCTCATTTTTTCCCGTATCGAAAGTTGTCACGGAAAACACCATGCGGCGCGGTATCCCGCTTGAATGACTAACAGTGATCAACAAGAACAACAAATCCCGGTTTCACCGGGATTTTTTCTATATGGCGCACAACAAGGAGATACAAACACACAACGCACCGCCGAAGCGGTGCGTTGTGTGTTTGTGGTTACGCTTTTTTGACGTTCGTTGCGTTAAGTCCCTTAGGACCTTCTACAACGTCGAATGTAACCGGGTCTCCCTCTCGAAGGTCGTTGTATTGAACTCCTTGGAGCTCATTCGCGTGGAAAAAGAGATCTTTTTCCTCACCTTCACGAGAGATGAAACCGAATCCTCGGTCAGTTAACCGAGCAATCGTTCCTTTCTGCATTGTGTTAAAGAAATGACTTAGTAAATACTCAAACCAGAGAATATTGAAGGACAAAACCCGACTCCGTTTCTCTTCTTCGAGACTTGATTTGATTGTGCTCCATTGTATCATGCCGCGATAAAAAGTCAACCCTTTCTTTGCACCAGCAGCTTTCCGGGTGCGAGGTTGGCTTTTCTAGAAATGCGGCACATCAATATCGTATCAAAGAACGAACGTCGTAGCGGCTTAACTTTTCGCGTCCGCCGAGCGGCAATTCAAGCAGGAATCCGGCGCCGACGATCTCTCCCTTAAGCGTTTCTGCCAATTTTATCGCAGCCTCCGCAGTGCCTCCTGTCGCCAATACATCGTCTATGACGATGACTTTCTCTCCGGGGAGTACGGAATCGATGTGGATTTCCAAAATACCCTTGCCGTATTCGAGACTGTGCGCACGCGTGATTTTCTTGAACGGGAGCTTGTCTTTTTTTCTCACCATGACAAGTCCGGCACCCAAGAGGTATGCAGTGCTTGATGCCAAAAGGAATCCGCGCGATTCAATACCAATGACCTTATCTATCTTTTTGCCTTTGAAAAAATCCGTTATGCCGCGTATGGCATCTCGGAATGCGCCGGTATCTTCAAGAAGGGGGGCAATGTCTTTAAAATTAACCCCCGGAGTCGGATAATTTTGGACCTCCCGTATTTTTTCTCTCAAATAGGCATAGTCGTTCATATGGTGTTCTATAGTATAACCAAAATCGCCGTTCCGGGTCACCCCGAGGCGGCGATTTGCCCTGTTTTGCGGACTAATCCGCTTCCTCCATGCTTTTTTCTATCTCGTCGATTTCTTTATTCAATGTGTCTACGCTTTTTTCCGCTTCTTCTTTCAGTGCCTCATCCTCTCTCTCCTCTTCTTCCCATGCCTCCTTCTCCTCGTTGTCCCTCATCTCATTTTCCTCGTCTTCAGCCTGCTCGGTTTCTTCAATTGCTTCATCTATTTCCTCGAGACTTTCTTCAGCCTGTTCTGCGAGCTGTTTTGCTCCCCGATAGTTTTCTCTGCCGAAGAGCTCTTTCGCTTGCGCGAGGAGTCTGTCAAATTTTACCAAAGCATCAACCGGGACTTGCACGCTACCCGCTGTCGCCTCAGCCAACTTCTCCTGCTTCTCCCGCAGAGCATCCGCTATCGCTTTCTCTGCTTCCGTTTTCCGCTCCATTTCTTTTTCGATTTTTGATTCCTCTGCATGCAACGCTTTTTCTTGCGCATCTTTTTCGGATTCCAGGAGTTTTCTGTCCGCTTTAACCTTCTCTAATTGCTGCACGAGGGAATCTACCTCTGCGGCATCACCGGCTTCCCGTGCGGCGCCCAGTTTTTCGCGAAGATCTTTTTCCTGAGCCTTCAAGGTATTTTTATGCTCTTTAAATGCTTGTTCAAGTGCGGCTTTCGGAGTCTCGAATTCATCGTCGAGTTCTTTTGCGAGAGCAGAGACATCCTCTCCCTTCGCTTTTTTATCCGCGACAATTGACGATACTTTCGCGAGATTTTCCTGGAGTCGTGACGATGCCACCTCTAGCCCGGGAGCATCAACACCGCGCTCTTCCAGTATGATTTTAATTTCGGCGACTCGCTCTGCGGCGAACGTTATCTGCAAGCGTGCTTTGGCGTCCCGGTTCACCGTAAGGAATTCCCGCACTGTTTCACCGAGTCTGTCGAGGAAATACAGCGGACTTTCCGGCGTAAATCCGGCTTGCGGTAAGGCAGTTCCTTGTGCGAAGAGCACGACTGGTATAAATAATGATGCAATTGCGATTCTCAATACACTCATGGTCTTTTAAATGATAGATAAGAATAATGTTTAATTATATCTTTTTCTGGAACACAGAACAATGTAGTGGCTTGACCTGGGGTGCACGTTTATTTAGACTTGGCCCAGATGTTTCGCTCAATGAAGTAGGGATGGGGTATGAAAAAGTCCGGAGATGTCGTTCTTGCCTTCGTCGCATCCGCCGTGCTTTTAGGTTTATTTATCAATATCTTTGACAAGAGGGTTACTGCAAGGAAAGCAGAGCTTCAGTCTATCCAAGCTATCGAAAATACAGTATCGCGGCTTGAGGGCACATTGTCACGTCTCGAAGAAGGCCTCCGTGATGTTTTTGTGGAAGAGTTCGTGAAGAATCCTTACGCAACTCTCTCTGAATACATGAAGACGGTCGGTCCATACCTCGCAATTTTGAAAAGCAGGGTAGGCGAGGGCGGATTCACTGCGGAAGAAAAGAAACTCTCAATGCTCCACGAAAAGCTCGAGAGGGAGGTTTCGGTCGCAATGAAAGACCCGAGATTTCTGAAAGTTCGCGATTTCAACGATTTCGGTATCGAAGTGCCGATATACTCGGCATGCATATTTATCCGCGAGGACGTCGTCCCGTTCGACGCATGTGACGACTATCTCGCGCGGCTTGCGCCGTTTTATTACGACGCGCTTCGCCAGCATCGTATAATGGATAAGAGAATTTTTTAACGCAGTGTCACGCAAAACAAAAACTCGTGTTGCCCACGAGTTTTTAAATTGATTTGTCTTTTTTACTTTTTCTGTGCGTCGTTCCGGATTCGTTGCGCTTCGTCAAGGTCTGTTACGACGTCCTTCAACTTCAATCCCATCGAGCCGATGTGCGCGAGCACTGTCGTGGCTCGCATGCTTCTCTCATCCGCAGGCGCTTTTTTCCATTCTTCAAGGGCTCGCGCGAGTGCACCGTCGGCGATGTTTTTCCGTTCTTGTCCAAGGCGTGCGTCGTCAGAAATCGGCATGCAAAAATCCTTTCTGGTTCTGTCAACCATTGTGACGTTTGAGGAGGGCGCTGTCAATGGTACAAAAATGAGACAGGCCTTAGTCTTCGAATTTCTTCGCTTCCCTACGGAGATTTTTTATGTGGATTTCTGACGCTTCCAAATCCTCTTTAAGGTGTTTCAATTTTCTCAATTCCATCTCTGCTCCCTGTATGGACATGGTAATCTGGGCCAGAGCGCTCTCTGTTTTGGCTGTGTCGAGATTCTCTTGGGGTATATTTTCTTCTTTTTTCTTTAACTTTTCCACGAGCTCAGATATTTCCGCAACAAACGCATCGATTTCGGCGGATACCCTCGGGAATTTCTCTGTTTGTGCACCCACTTTTTCGCGCCCCTGTTCCGGACGAGCTTCGCCGGACCCGAAATGAGAGTTTTTATTCATATCTTGATGGTATCCGGTTTGCCGTAAAAGTTCAAGGAGAATTAAAGTCTCGAACGGATGTAATCTGAAAATGGCTGGATGATGCCGCGGTAGCCCTTCGCCATAATGACGGTCTGTTTCGCGTGTTTGGCGACCTGTTCGGGGATCGACCCCATGCCGACTGCATGTGTGATCCTGCCGCGATCCGCGGGCATGATGATGACATCGTGCGAAGCGGCTTCTTTGAGGATCGCGGAGACGATATTATCGGAATAGAGGACCGTAAGCTCCGGCGCGTCCGGAGTTTTGAATTTGAGCTCATCAACATAATCCTGAAGGAGCGCTCTATAGTGGAGCGACACGCCGTTTCTCGTCGCCTCGGGAACGACCATGCCGACAGTGACGGTTGCTCCGTAGCATTTCGCGAGTGCGGATGCCACCATGCCGGTGAACCTCAGGTTCGGGTTTTTATCGACAGGGACGGGAATAAAGATTTTCCTAATAGAGGCGGGCGGACGTATTTTTGCGACGACAAGGTCGCATTTCGCGCGGTGGAGCATAGTGTCTACTTTCTTTCCGAAGATAAACCCTTTTGTGTCGATGTAGCCGTTCCATCCCATAACCAGAAGGTCTCCGTCTTCCACGCGGATGGTTTCAAGGATCGTGTCGGAAACTGAGCGCGCCGAGACGATTCGCGTCTCGACATTTGATTTTTGGCGCGTTGCTCCGTCTTCGATCGCATTAAGTATCCGCTTCTCCTGCTCGCTATTGAACGCTACATCAAGCGGCAGGGACGGCGGCACTTCATGGATGTGAAGCGCGAGGAGCTCTCCTTCTTTTTCTTTTGCCATCGCAAGCGCGATTTGCGAGAGCGCTTGGGTGTCATCTCCACGGGCAACAGGGAATATCACGCGGTATCCGAATTTTTGCCTGAAACGCGTCGTGTGCTCGTATCGGACCTCGCTTTCCAGGTCCTCTTCTCGCCGTACGCGCGTATATCCCAGATAATTGACGAGCCCCAGAAGGAGCCAGACTACCGTGAAGTACACGGCGATGGCACTCACGTGAAAGAGCGAAATACCAAGAATGATATAGAGAATGATCGCAATAATCGGCATAGTCACGCCGAACGGGACCACATATTGCCAGCGAGCTTCCGGCTTTTTTCTGCGAAGCTCGATGTATGCCGCGTTGAGCTGGAGGAACAACGCTATGAAGAGGATGTCGGCGGCGCTCGCGATATCTTTGAGCGGTAGGAACATAACAACGATCGCGATAAATACGGACGAGAGAAGGAGCGCCAGATACGGCGTCTTGTTCGCGCTGTGGATCGCGCCGAGCTTCTGCCAGACGAACTTATCGCGTGCCATCGCAAAGAGAACGCGTGACGCGGAATAAATGGTGGCGTTCAACGCTCCCACGTTCGCGATGAGTCCTCCCGTGACCATGAGGATGTATCCGAAGGGGAGAAATTGTTGTGCCGATTCAATGATTGCTCGCTCGTTCGCGTATCCCAGAAATTTCCATGAGGCATCACCCAGACCGTCGGTGGCACCAGTGATGACGGCAGATATCAGAAGATAGAGTGTTGTGATGATGAACCATGAACCGAAGAGACTTATTTTGAGGACGCGCGCGGGGTCTTTTGCTTCTTCGCCCGATTGCGCCTGGATTTCCGAGCCTTCGAAGGCGATATAGAAAAGCGCCGCGGCTTGGGTTACGCCGACGAGACCGAGCGGCAGAAGGGGGGTGAAATTTTTCTGGAACAGCGCCGGCGCTTCGAGGATTTGCTTGAACCCGAATATGATATAGAGAAAAAGGATGGCGAGAACAAAAAGCGCAAGGTAGCCGCCGCTCCTGGTCGAGAATTTGACGCCGCGATAATTGACGAAACTGAACACAATAACGACAGAGAGCGCGAAGAAAATAACCCATGAGCTTCGCGGCATCAGAAGTACGGGAATGTTCAGAAAAGAGAAAATAAACTCCGATGCGAAGAAGCCGAACGAAACTGCGTAGAGCGAGCAGGCGACAGAGCTTCCCATCCAGGAAAACCATCCCGCCATAAATCCCTGAAGTTCTCCCAAACCGGCGCGTACCCAGTTGTATCCTCCGCCAGCCTGGGGAAATGTCGTCGCAAGTGAGACGTACGAATTTAAGTTGAGGAATGATATGAAGGCGCCCAAGAGTATGGCGAAAATAAGTCCGCCACCCGCGAGTCCGGCGGCATGCCCTAGGAGCGTAAAAATTCCTCCGCCTAAAAGTGCGCCGACCCCAAGAAGAGTGACCTCTGAAACGCCCAGCGTTCGGCTCAATACGACGGGAACGCCTGTTTCGCTTTTTGTCTCATGCGCCATTAGAGTAGTGTGAAAGAAAACGGAACGTCGTTATTCCAGTACATAGATTCCTACTGGAAGATGGTCATTCACAGGTATCTACCATTGTACGCCATAGCGCGGAAAGCTCAACGCGGTGCGTATATAAAAAGTTTGCACTGTCGCTTCACATTGTGATATAAAGGCGTCAGACACTGCAACACGGAAGGCATACGATGTCTGACGGCATGACCGATTGCGCACGGGACCAGGAGCGCGGGGAACGCCTTGAGGCTTATTTCAACGCACTCTACGACCATGTCTGTTCCGGTTTCAAAAAGCACGAAGAAATCATGCGCGCCGCGGAAGCTGTCGATAGTGTTCAGGGAGGATATTTCAGCGGCCCGACGAGGCTTGCATCCCGTGTTGGATTACTCGGGCAGAATCTCCAGGCGGGAGACAAAGTTGAATGGCTCAAATTATTGAGGACCGTCCGAGAGGATGAGTCTTTGTACACGAAGTTCAAAACGCTCTCCCCGTTCAAGGATTCGCTGATGATCCATTTTATCGATGTTAGCGTGATGCGGTATTCCGAGCTTTCGCGCGAGCTTAGTGATTTATTCCATAAGAAGGTGAAAGAAGATCTCGGAATCACGACCGATCTGGGCGATAAATTCGCGATGGCGCAAAATACTTCAGGGTATGAAGTCTTCTTCCTTTGGAGCTCGACATACGTCCCACACCCCGATGGCACCAAAGGAAGATATGTTAGCCGCGCTGTTATGGTGCGAAACCAGATTGAAGAATACCAAAGAGAAAAGAAGTTGAAAAGTCCTGGAAAGAAATCGGCATAGTCTCCGATTCTTTGTTTCGCCGTTTGCGCCCCCGATAGGGCACGCAAGCGGCTTTTTTATGTGCACATATCCGAGTACGCTGCCGTTATTCGGTAGTCACGCCGTCGAAATGTTCTTCGTCCGCTTCCGCGTCTGTTTTCGTTTTATGAGTCACGCCGTCTTTGTGATTCGGGGGAGCATAGAGCGTGTAGAGTTTCATCTCTGCGTCGGCTGATGTGTTTATGATATTGTGTTTCGCGCCGGCAGGAACCAGAACCACAAAGCCGTCGTTTATCGCATGCTCGTGTCCATTTACGATTGCCGTACCAGTCCCTTTTTCACACCGGATAAACTGGTCAGGATTATATTTATCCAAAAAACTAATCGGCACACCCATTACGCCGTCATAATCACCGGGGATATTTTTAACAAAAGAAACCTCTATTGCATTATAATTGTCGTATTTTTCAAACGGCTTTTTTGCACTGAACTTTATAATATCTGCCTCCGTCATTAGTGGTAATGGTTTATGACGCCTACCATGATCAAGATTTGTAAACCAGCAAGAGTTCCCGAGTCTTGTATAGTCACCAACGTAGCCGAGTCGAGCTGCCTTTTGCCTATCACTCTCTGCAATCTCAACGCCGTTTGGTACGGCAAAAACCATATCACTTCCATTCCCAGTTGCTCCGAGCCACAGCCTATTGGCTTTTATCAGCGGAAAAATTTCCTTATATGTAATCGCATTCATGTTTCCGATAATGACGATTCTTTTGTTGTAATCAAAAAGTTGTTTAACATATTCGCGAAACAGACTGAACGGCGGATTTGTTA
>ERZ1292623.4577-Hain-H51-01um-R1-4577-length-11281-cov-19_pt1 | contig 11281 bp, 9 predicted proteins | sample MGYA00564398_ERZ1292623 | MGnify/ENA primary metagenome ERZ1292623 (study PRJEB36523, sample SAMEA6512633) | groundwater metagenome | collected 2019-01-07 | study: AquaDiva: Metagenomics assemblies of 32 groundwater samples
TCAACGCCGGCGCGGCCATCTACGCCGCCAATCTGGCCGGCACGCTGGCCGACGGAATCAAAAAGGCTGACGCGGCGATCGCCAGCGGTGCCGCCCGCGAGAAAATGCAGACACTGGTCGGGCTTTCAAGGAAGCTGGCCGGGAAATGAGCGGGACACCGGACATCCTCGCGCGGATTCTGGCGCGCAAGGCTGAGGAGATTGCTGAGCGCTCCGAGACGTTACCACTTCCAGAGATGATGAACCGGGTCTCGGCGGCGCCCGCCGTGCGCGGGTTTGTGAGCGCCATCGAAAAGCGATTGGCCGCGGGAAAGCCGGCGGTGATCGCCGAAATCAAGAAGGCCTCGCCGAGCAAGGGTGTGCTACGCGCCGATTTCGATCCGGCCGCCATCGCCCGCAGCTATGCCAGCCACGGCGCCACCTGCCTGTCCGTGCTGACCGACGCCGACTTCTTTCAGGGCTCCGAAACCTATCTGCAGCAGGCACGCGCCGCCTGCGAACTGCCGGTATTGCGCAAGGATTTCATCATCGACCCTTACCAGGTCTATGAGGCGCGCGTCATCGGCGCCGATTGCATACTGTTGATCGTGGCTGCCTTGGAAGACGGTCAGATGCATGAGTTGAACCAGCTCGCGCTTGAACTCGATATGGACGTGCTCGTCGAAGTCCACGACGCCGGCGAGCTCGATCGGGCCCTGAAGTTCGGCAACCGGCTGATCGGTATCAATAACCGCAACCTGCGCACCTTCGAGACGCGTCTCGAAACAACCATCGAACTATTGCCGAAAATCCGTTCGGGTCAGATCGTCGTGACTGAGAGCGGTATCGTCAGTCCGGGGGATGTGGTGCGGATGCGCCAGCACGGCGTGCACGCTTTTCTCGTTGGAGAGGCCTTCATGAAGGCCTCTGACCCGGGCGTACGATTGGCCGAGCTGTTTGGGAAGCTATGAAAGCCGTTATCTGTCATTTCGAGCGTAGCGAGAAATCTCCATCCGTGTTTCTGTAGGGCGGCCCTCGGGCCGCCATGTCGGGCCCGGGCCCGACATCTCCTCCCCTTTCAAGGGGGAGGTTGGGAGGGGGATGGGGTGATGGAATCAACCGGAATGAGGCAGTTCCTTCTGTTGTTCGCAGTACTTCCGCCACATCTCCCGATACGCCGCCTCCAGATCGCGCGTGAAGCCGGCGCCGTCGCAGAGCGGCGAGCCGAGCATGCGCTCGCGCATCGTTCGCCTTAAATCCGCCAGCCGCGGCAGATCGTTCGCCAGCTTGATGGTCTTGTCGATGTACTCATCGGGCGACTGCGCAACCAGTTCACTGAGTCCGATCTGGTGCAGGGCGCTGGCAACCATGCGTCCGGCATGGGTTTGTCCGAGTAGCGTGACCACCGGTATGCCCATCCAGAGCGCGTGACAACTGGTGGTGTGCCCGCTCCACGGAAAGGGATCAAGGGCAACGTCGACGCGATGGTATACGGACAGATGTTCCTGGAATGAAAGAAAAGGGAACAACTCTAGGCGTTGGCGGTTGATCCCGTGCTTCTCGAACCGTTCCAGGAAGAGCTGCTTGGTTTCCGCGTCGGCGAATGCTTTTGTCTGGAGGATCAACCGTGATTCAGGCAGGACACCGAGTATCTGCGCCCAGCATTGAATGACGCGCTCGTTCAGTTTGACCAGGCCATGGAGTGAAGAAAACGTGACATTCCCTGCCGCAATGGCTGGCAGATCGTTGATTGGCGGACATTCCGATGATGGGCTGTAACAACTGAAGCCGCGGGGGAGCCGCACCAATTTTTCTACGTAACCAGGTTCCACACCTGGCGGATCGACCCATGTGTCAGTGATCAGATAGTCAACGGCCTGGAGTCCGGTAGTGCAGGGGTAACCAAGATAGGTTGCCAGGACAGGGGCCGGTTTGTGTGCGAGGGCGCCGAGGCGGTTCCCGGAAGTATGTCCAGAGAGCTCGACCAAAATGTCGATCCGGTCGTGAACGATCTGGTCACAGAGTTTCTCGTCGGAAAAGGAATGTGTATCACGCCACTGGTCGGCCATTCCGGATAGTTTCTCTGTGACGGTATCCGGTGAGCGTGTATCAGAGTAGGCATATAGTTCATATCGTCCCCGATCGTGCTCTCGAAATGCCGCCCCAATAAAAAAAGAAACCGAATGGGTACGAAAATCCGGCGAGAGATAACCGATGCGTAACCGGCGCCCCGGGTTTCGTGATTCCACGGCGGATGATAGTGATGGGGGAGACTGCAACTTCCCCCAAGCGCGGTGTTCGTGGAAGAGGGTGCGGTTGTCGATACCGGGCAGGTAATTGAGAGATAACAGCAGGTTATTGTGTGCAGCAAGATGTTGCGGGTTTATCTGAATGGCTTGGCGATAACACCCCATAGCTTCCTCTAAGCGACCTTGCTCCTTGAGGGAATTGCCGAGGTTGCTCAATACCTCTGTGTCGGCAGGGGCGAGCAAATGAGCCTGGCGATAGTGATGAATCGCTTTGCTGTAGTGACCACGCTGGGCTTCCAATACGCCCAGGTTCAGATAGGCGAGGGCAAAACCGGGCGCCTTAGCAATGGCCGTTTGATAATATTCCTTGGCTTCATCAAATCTTGATAGACGCTGAAGCACCCTGCCGAGATTGAGGTGCAGTGCTGCCTCATCCGGCGCGTACTTCAGGGCGTGACGGAAGCATTCGATCGCTTCATGTGATTTCCCAAGCACATCTAGGACATCCCCAAGATTGGCCCATGACTGGAAGTGGCCAGGGTCATGTTGTATAGCCAGTCGAAAGTGTTTGACAGACTCGTCAATCATCCCGCGTTGCCGCTGGATATTGCCAAGCATGAAGTGCGCCTGCGCATCCTCGGGGCGCAGTTCCGTCAGACGACGGATGTGATGCTCGGCCGAGTCATGTGCCCCGCCATGAAAATCGATCCAGCCAAGGGCATACCAGGCCTCGGAGTCCGTGGGGTCCAGCTCGCGTACGCGCTGGTAAAGCGGTCTTGCCTCGGCGTATTGCCCGCTTTCCATGAATGCGCGCGCCTTGGCTTTCTTGGTGCGTGTCAGCGCGGACTTGGAGGACATGGGGCGTGAACGTTACCGTCAGATTCAATTCAATAAATGTCATGCCGACACAGGTCACCTTGCCGGGCGACGGCACGTGCCTTGTCATCGCCTGGCCAAGAGTAATTTCGCGAGTATACTGCACGAATTATTTGGCAGGAGAAAGCCGCATGCGGGCAATAATTCAGTGGACCGGGAATGTCAGTTTTGAGGGCAAGGCCGACAGCGGCCACGCGGTCAGGATGGACGGTCCGGCTGAGTTTGGCGGGCAGAACCTCGGGGTCCGGCCGATGGAACTGGTGCTGATCGGCATGGGCGGTTGTACGGCCTTTGATGTCATCCATATCCTGAAAAAATCGCGCCAGGACGTGACCGATTGCGTGGCCGAGATCGACGCCACGCGCGCCGATACCGAGCCGAAGGTGTTCACGAAGATCCACGTCCATTTCCGCGTCACCGGTCGCAAGCTCGATCCCCGGCGGGTGCAGCAGGCGATCGAGCTGTCGGCGACCAAGTACTGCTCCGCCTCCATCATGCTCGGCAAGACGGCCGAGATCACCCATGATTTCGAGATTGTTGAAGTGAGTTGATGGGGTAACTTGCAGGTAGTCAGATAGATTCAGTCACGGTTGTCGTGAATCGTGAGGGGCGGACCCTCGCGACGGGTCAGGCGCGCGCGGTGGCGGGAGAGCGCGACACCGACGCCGAAGATCGTCAGCGTGCCGAGCACGGTGGTGAAGAACGCGTGCAGGGGGTTGGCGAACGACCAGCCCATCTGCGCCGACAGCGCAGCCCATACCAGCACCAGCACGCCCAACACCATGCCGAGTCCGGCCTGTGCCGAGCCCGCGCGGCGCGACAGCGCGCCGAGCAGGAACAGGCCGAGCATGCCGCCGGAGAAAATGCCGGCCAGGTTCCACCACACGTCGAGCGTGCTCTTGATCGACATCATCAGCAGCGCGGCCGCGGTGCCGATCGCGCCGAGCGCAAGGCTGGCGGCGCGCAGCACGCGCAACTGTTCGCGGTCGCTGGCCCGCGGCCGCAGCAGGCGCACGTAGAAATCGCTGAGCAGCACCGTGGCCGAGGAGTTGATGGAGGTGGTGACGGTGCTCTGCGCGGCCGAGAACAGCGCGGCGATCAGCAGGCCGGTGAGGCCGACGGGCAGGGCCGTGACCATGAAGTGCGGAAACACGCGGTCGGCCGCGTCGAGCCCGCGCAGCGCCTCGGGCAGTAACTCCGGCTGCACCCGGTAGAAGGCGAACAATGCGGTGCCGATCAGCAGGAACAACGCGCTCACGGGTATATAGATGAGTCCGCCCAGCCACAGCGAGCGCCGCGCCGCCGGCAGCGATTGCGCCGTCTGGTAACGCTGCACGTAGGATTGATCGATGCCGAAGTTCTGCAAATTGATGAACAGACCGTAAATGAAAATGGTCCAGAAGCCGGCGGACAATGGATCGATGGCGAACGAGCCGAGCGAGAACTTGTCATGCTGGCCGGCGATCTCCAGCAACTGCGCCGGACCCTGCGGCAAACCGGCCAACAGGATCACGACGCACACCACACTGCCCACGGTGAGGATGATGCCCTGCACCACGTCGGTCCAGATGGCGCCTTCCACGCCGCCCACCGACGTGTAAAGCGTGACGAGCGCGCCGGTCACGACGATGACCCACGCCATCGGCCAGCCGGTAAGCGGTTCCAGCGGTAACGCCACCAGAAACAGGATGGTGGCGGTGCGCGCGATTTGGGTGAGCAGGTAGAAGCTGGCGCCGTAGAGCCGCGCCCACAGGCCGAAGCGGCGTTCCAGATAGGCGTAGGCCGAGGCATCGGTGGTCGCCCGGTACAGCGGCACGAACCAGCGCACCGCCACCCAGGCGGCAAACGGGATCGAGAGCGAGAACGCCCACGGGCTCCAGTCGGCGGCGTAGGCTTTGCCGGGCAGCGCGAGAAAGGTGATCGAGGACAGGTAAGTGGCGAAGATCGACATGCCCACCACCCACACCGGCAGGCGCTGGCCGGCGATCATGAACGCCGACGCCGACCGTGTGCGCCGGTAGAACCAGGAGCCGAAAATGGTGATGCCGACGGCGTAGACCAGCACAACGGCGATATCGAGAACGTGCATGCGAGGATTGGTGGCGAGGCCCCAAGTAGCGGGGACTATAGCATAGGGGTATATCCGCCGTTCCGCCGTCTGGCCCAGCCGGGTTTGCCTGTACGTGCCGAATCGGGAAGAATGGGTGCTCGCGCATCGGTTGTATCCGGTTAATCACGTCACCATCTTGCAGGCCATGTCCCGCGTTATCCGTTTTCTGCCCCCGCTGTTTCGTCTGCTCCTGATTACGGCATTCGCCGGTTTCGCCGTGCTGGCGATGCTGCGCGGCGTGTTCTGGTTCGTGTTCCGATCCGTCTCGGCCGAGGCGCCCGCGGTTGAAATCCTGCAAGCGCTCTATCTCGGTCTCAAGTTTGATCTTCGCCTGGCACTGTGGCTGTGCCTGCCGCTGCTGGCGCTGGGCTGGATCCCGTGGCTGAGCCCCGTGCGCCACCGGCACGTGCGTCTCGCCTGGCTGGGGTATTTTGTGTTGGCGCAGGCCGCCGTCCTGTTTTTGTATTTTGTCGATTTCGGCCACTACGCCTACCTGCATCAGCGGCTCAACGTGACCCTGCTCGATCACCTGAGCCCGTTGTCCGTGGCGGCGCAGATGGCATGGGAGACCTACCCGGTGTTGTGGGGGTTGGTCGGGCTGATACTGTGTTCGGCGGCTTATGCATGGGTGCTGCGCCGCCTTGCCTGGAACCGCGTGGACGCGGCCGCAAGCCCGATTTCCAGCAGGGTCAGGCGCGCCATGCTGGCGTCCGGTTTTGTCGCGCTCTTCGCGCTCGGCCTCTACGGCAAATGGTCGTGGTACCCGTTGCGCTGGAGCGACGCGTACTTCACGAACCACGAGGCGGTGGCGGCGCTGGCGTTGAATCCGGTCCTGTTCCTGTGGGACACGCTGGATGGTAAGGGCGAACGCTACGATGAAAAGATCGTGCGTGAGCACTACCCCGAGGTTGCGTCGCTCCTGGGCGTGACGCAACCCGATGCCCGCACGCTGAACTTCGGGCGCCATGTGCCTGCCAGGGCCGGCGCACCGCGGCGGCCAATGAATCTGGTGGTGATCCACCTTGAATCGTTTGCCGCGTACAGGACCGGTGTGTTCGGGAACCGCCTGAATCCGACCCCGAACTTTGACGCCCTGACACGCGAAGGAACGTTGTTCACCAATTTTTTTGTTCCGGCGGTGCCGACCGCCCGCTCGGTGTTTACCATGCTCACCGGCATCCCGGATTACAACGGCGTGCGCACGGCCTCGCGCAATCCGATGATCGTCAACCAGCATACCTTGATCAACGCGTTGCCGGGTCACGACCGCTATTATTTTCTGGGCGGCAGCGCCACGTGGGGAAATGTCCGCGGCATCCTCTCTCACAACATTCACCGGTTGCGCGTGTTCGAAGAAGGTCATTACGCCGCCGAGCGAGCCGATGCCTGGGGCGTGACCGATCTGGATCTTTTTGAAGCGGCGCATCGTCAGTTGGCCGATTCGAAAAAACCGTTCTTCGCCTTTATCCAGACCTCGGGGAATCACCGCCCGTATACCATTCCGGAAAATAACCGGCGTGGTTTTGAGTGGGCGGCAGTGGATGACAGGTCCCTACGTGACAACAGTTTCGAGAGCCTGGCGGCGTACAACGGAATACGGTATTTCGATCACGCGCTGGGTCACTTTTTTTCCCTGGCACGGCGATCGCCGTATTTTGAAAATACCGTGTTTGTGCTGTACGGCGACCATGGCAACCCTTCCGTGAAGGACATTCCCTACGAACGCATCGGCCTGACCGGAGTCCATGTCCCGTTCCTGGTCTACGCCCCCGGCCTGAACCGTCAGGGACGAAGAATCGAAACGGTCGCGAGCCTGGTGGATCTGTTACCGACATCGCTCAGCCTGATGAGCGTTCCTTACCGGAATCAGACAATGGGGCGAGACTTGTTCGCGGCGCGGCCCGCGCGCGAGCAGTTTGCGCTGATCCCCGACGGTTTGTTGGACAATGAGTTTCTGTATCGGGACGGTCCGGGCGGGAAACCCCGGCTCTATCGCTACCGTTCCAGCGATCCCGCGCAGGATGTGCACGAGCGCTATCCGGACATGGTCCGCGAACTCAAGCGACGGCGCGCGGCGTTGTACGAGACAGCGCGTTACCTCTTGTACCACAACCCGCCGAGCCCAGTTGACGGTGTTTCGCCTGTCACTGATCGACCCACTGTGGCCGGGCGCTGACCAGACCGGTCCTGGTGACGATATTGCCGTCTTTAATTTGACTGCCGGAGAAATCCCGTTGACTGACATGGTGGCGTTGAACATGAATTGTGGCACTGACCCTGACGCCCGTTAATTAATGTCCTCTTCTATTCCCCCCGTTTTGCTGCGCGCCGGCGCGGTTGTAGCGATCCTGATCGTGTTTGCGGCGATGTATGGCAAGCGACTGTTCGCTCCCCAATCCCCCGAGTTCAATATCTCGCCGGCCGGCGAACGGCCCGTAATCTCCAGCGAGCCGCGCTACCAGGTGCGCAACGCTTCTCACGGCCGGACCCAGTCGGTGCACAGCGCGACGGCGGTGGAAACGAAGAGCGGCAAGCTCGTCGCCTTCTGGTATGGCGGCAGCCGCGAAGGGGCGCGTGACGTGGCCCTGTATTCGTCCACTTTTTCATCACAGACAAGGCAGTGGGGGCCGGAGACCGTCGTTCTTACCCGCGAGCAGCTGCAAGGCCAACTGCGCCGATATATACGCAAGCTCGGAAATCCGGTGGCGTTGCGAGACGCCCACAATCGTCTGTGGTTGTTCTTTGTCAGCGTTTCGCTCGGCGGCTGGTCGGGCAGCTCCATCAACTTCATGGTGTCGGATGACGAAGGCCGTCACTGGAGTCCGGCGCGCCGTCTGGTGTCCTCGCCCTTTCTCAATATCAGCACCCTGGTCAAGGGCTCGCCGTTCCTCTACAGCGACCGGTCGATCGGGCTCCCCGTCTACCATGAACTGTTCGGGAAGTTCGGCGAGATACTGAGGCTGGACGCCGAGGGAAACGTTCTGGATAAATCCAGATTGTCCCGGGGGCGTTACTCAATACAGCCGGAGATCGTACCGATGTCCGCGCGGACGGCCGTTGGTTTCATGCGCCATACCGGCGAGCCTCCGTTCCGGATACTCATGCTGAGAACCGAAGACGCCGGACGGCAGTGGAGCGAGCCGTGGAAGACAGATCTGCCCAATCCGAATGCGGCGGTGGACAGCCTGCGACTGGACAACGGCGATCTGCTGCTCGTGTTCAATAATGCCGAGGCTTCACGCGACGACCTGGCGCTGGGCTATTCCCGCGACCAGGGACGGACCTGGAAGATTGTCCACGAGGTTGAGCCCAGGCAGGTGGACAAGGGGCAGGGCTCCCGGGAAGCTTCTTACCCCTGGTTGATGCGCACGAGCGACGGAAACTATCACCTGTTCTACACCTGGCGACGCACGCACATTCGCCACGTGACCTTCAACCAGGCCTGGCTCGAGAAGAAGCGCTGATGTTGCTGACCTCTGTCCTGAGTTTGCTCGGTCATGCCTTGCTGGTGGCTGCCCTGTTGACGTGGCCCGTCCGTCAGCGGAATTGGCCGCGCGGCTGGAGGGCCGCCGCGGCGGGAGCGGCGGTGGCCGTTGCCTTTGTGCCCTACGACGGCGTGCCGGTTGTCGGCTACCTGCGGGGCGCCATCGGCGACCTCAGTATCACCAGTCTTCTCCTGCTCGCGGCGTCGTTGTTTTATTTCATGACGGGACGCCCCCTGTTCCCGCCGCATGAACGACGTATCCTGCTCGTCGCCGTGGCCGTAGCGGCGCTATTGTTGTACCCGTTTGCGCTGGGCCTGACGTATTTCGATTCCTATTCGCTTGGGTTCGGGTCGTATCTGATGATTACCGCGTTGCTATTGCTGACCTTGGTCGCCTGGCTCGCGCGGCTGTGGCTGGTGGTGTTGTGCGCGGTGGCGGCCTGCGTCGCTTACATGGCCGGGCTGCTGGAGTCCAACAATCTCTGGGACTACCTCATTGACCCGCTGGTCTCGGTGTATGCTCTGTTTGTGACCGTGCCGTGGGTGATGGCGGCAATCCGGCCACCCAGGGCCGGCGGAGCGGGCGATACTTGCTGAGTCCGACTGGGCTCAAATCCAGAAGGCGGTTTTCGTCATCACCTTCGAACTGAGATGCATCAATTGCCGCACCGGTTCCGGCAGGGTGGCGGCGCCGTGCTCGATCGCGACCGTGGCATGATGGCCCTCGTCGATTTTCATTTGTTCGAGAATGGCGCGGCTCTTGTGGTCGCTGGGCGAAAGCCGAGACAGGTGGCTGTCCAGGTGTGCCACCACCTGTTTTTCCGTTTCAGCCACAAAACCGAGGCTCCATTTATCTCCTGCGATGCCGGCCAGGGCGCCGATGGCGAAGCTCCCAGCGTACCAGAATGGGTTCAGCACACTGGTGTGCGAACCGAACTCGCGCAGGCGTTCCGCGGTCCAGGCGAGGTGATCGTTTTCTTCCTGGGCGGATTGCTCCATTTTTCCGCGCACTTCGGGCAAATGAGCCGTCAGGGCCTGGCCCTGATACAGCGCTTGCGCGCAGACCTCGCCGGCATGATTGATGCGCATGAAGCGCGCGGCCAGATCGCGATCGGCGCCGGTAAGTTCACCTTCGTTGACGGTGCGCGCCGGGTTGGGACGGGACTCAGCCGGCGCAGGACCGAAGGCGGTCTTGATCGCATCATCGACAAGGCCGATGAGCCGGTCGAACGGACTGTATTCGCGCGTATTCATGTTTCTACCTTAAGTCTTCACGGCTCCCGGCTCAAGCGGGCAAGGCGGTATTCATCTGTCGCGCCAGCAGTTCCACCGGGTGCAGAACCTCGATGTCGATCCCGGCCACCCGCAGGCCGGCCCGCAAATGCAGGGCGCAGCCCACATTGGTGGTGACCAGCACGTCCGGGGTCAGCGACCGGATTGCATCGATTTTGACTTTTCTCACCGAGTTGGCAATGTCAGCCTGTTCAAGAAAGTATGTACCGCCGGCGCCGCAGCAAATGGCATTGTCGGGGAGCGACAGGATTTCCGCACCCGGGATCTTCCGCAGCAGGGAATAAACCGATTTCTCCGAACGCAGGATATTACGCAGGGTACAGGGTTCCTGCACGGCGACACGCGCCTTGAGTGGCGTGGGCTGGCAATCCGCCGGCCATTCCACCGAGTTCAGAAACTCGCAAATATCTTGAACCGGCTTGCCCGCGAGAGTTCCCGATTCATCGCCATGCTCGCACAGCGAAGCCACACAGCCGCTGGCGGTACCGACGATGACACGGGAGGGATCCTTGGCAAAGGCCCGCTGGTTCGCCTCCAGCAATTTCTCGCTCGTTTCAAAATCCCCCCGCTGACGGCTGAGGGCGCCGCAGCAGCCTTGCTCAGCAGGTACATGCACGTCATGGCCCAGGCGATTTAGCAGCCCGATTGCTGCCAGCAGGACGTTACGTTCAGCCAGATCACTGACGCAGCCGGAGAACAGAGCCACAGTGCCGCGTTTACTGGCCGCTGCCGGATAGAAATTTCGCAAGCGGGTTGTGCCCGGCATTTCCGGAAACCCCGCCAGCGTTGTGCCGAAGGGCAATCGGTTTAACCAGCCTGAGGGTAGCCAGCGTTTCAGGGCGCGCAGCCACCAGCCCAGCCAACGGCGCCGGCGCGCATTTGTGAGCAGGGCGATCAAAACGGATAACATCGGTTGCGAGCGTTGTCGGTGATGTGTCTGTCGCCAACGTTGCAACGAGTCGAACGCGTCGCCGTACTGCACACCGGAAGGGCAGGCCCGTTCGCAGGCGCGGCAGCCGATGCAGTGGTCGAGCCGCAAAAACAACCCGGAACTGCCGGCGAGCCGACCCTCGGCGAGCCCGCGCATCAGGGCTAGCCGCCCACGTGGCGATTCCGCCTCATGGCCGGTTAAACGATAGGTCGGGCAGAGTGGCAGGCAAAGTCCGCAGGCCACACACTTGCCGGTCTCGGCCAGTAGCCGGGTTTTCGAGTCATCGATTCTGTCGGAGAGCACGGAGGCCATCGGGGTGCGTTGCATCGCTGAACCGAGTGGGTACACTCGATGGCGTCA
>ERZ1292623.4580-Hain-H51-01um-R1-4580-length-11279-cov-5_pt1 | contig 11279 bp, 18 predicted proteins | sample MGYA00564398_ERZ1292623 | MGnify/ENA primary metagenome ERZ1292623 (study PRJEB36523, sample SAMEA6512633) | groundwater metagenome | collected 2019-01-07 | study: AquaDiva: Metagenomics assemblies of 32 groundwater samples
GATGATTTATTAGAAAAATATAAGATATAACCTTTCTATAGAAACCTTTAAATTACATTATATAAACTAAATTTTGATGCCAAGGTCGCCTAACCTGGTATGGCACAGCACTGCTAATGCTGCGTCCGAAAGGACTTGTGGGTTCAAAAAAGTCTTAAGAAATTAGGATTTGGAAATTCCCATCCTTGGCGTACTATAACATTACATACATAAAGAAGCTAAATGAAATTGAAATAAAGCTCAAAGATAGATTTGGAGTAGCACATCCATTTAGGTATTTTGATAAAAATCTTTATATGTCTTATGTATTGGGTCATGATTATTTGCTTCCATATGTAATTGATAAAATTCAGTTAAAATTTCCGAATGGAGCTCCAGCAGAAAAGTTCTATGCGATTTGGACATTTAAAGATGAAAGTTTTGCTATACAAAGAAGAAAAGAAAAAACTTTAACCTTCATTTCAGAACTTTGGGAAGTAAAAAATGCTGCAAAAAGATTAGGTTTAGAAGTAATTATTTAAAAATTATTTTCTCTCAAACCTATCGTTATCTCTTCCGTAATGTTTGTCCATATTTTTCTTAAAAGATTCTTCCAGATCAATCTTTAAAGAATTGGCTAAACAAGATAAAGTAAAAATAATATCTGAAATTTCATCCCCAATTTCTTTAACTTCTTCAGTTGATTTCTTTTTCTTTGGGCCAAAACGATGATTTATTTCTCTTGCCAACTCTCCAGTTTCTTCAGTTAGTCTCGTCATTATTTCCAAGGGTTGCCAATATTGTAATTTAAACTGACCTATCCAATCATCAACTTGTTTCTGAACTTCTTTTAACGACATAATATTATAATACTAAAAAACTATATAAAATTATCTAAAAAATTCTTTAATTATAGTCAAAGGCAGTTTAGTTGTAATGAAATTTTTATCTTTAGGAAAACAATTTTTATATTTTGGCCATGAATAACGTTCGTCTAGAAATACAATAACTCCCTTATCATTCTCGCTCCTTATGCATCTTCCGGCATTTTGCATTGCTTTTATAATAGCGTGATAAATATAAGCATAATCCCAGCCTTTCCCATATTTTTTGTCATAATATTTGATAAGCTCTTTTGTTTCCAAATCTAATTTGGCCAATGGCAATCCGACGATAATTACACATTTTAATAAATCACCTATTAAATCAATGCCCTCTCCAAAACTAGCAGCGCTTACACCTAAAAGAACAGAACCTTTCTCATAATTATCCTTAAATTTTTGAATTATTTCTTCTTTCTCAGATTTACTAAAGCTGGATTCTTCTATAAACATTTTTTTGTTGCATAATGTGCCAAATTCATTATAGATTTTATTTAATATTTCATAACTTGGGAAAAAAATTATTGAATTACCCGGAACATTATTTACTATTTCAGAGCATTCTCTTGCAATCCTATTAAACATAATATCATTTCTTAATGTAAATTTAGTTGTTGCGTTGGGCACAATCAGATTAATTTGATTTTCTTTTGGGAATATGCTCTCATATTCGACAAGCTTTGTATTTGTTCCAAAACCGAGCAAATCTTTATACATTTCAGTTGGAATTAAAGTTCCAGACATGCAAATGACTAACTTAGAATTTTCAATTATTGGCTTAGTTACCAAACTTGGGTCTAAACATTTATAGTCAATTTTAATAATTACGTCTTTTCCCTTAACCTCCTTGTTTAATATTCTGATAAAACCTTCATCATTCCCAAGCCAAGAAGTTAAAAACTTCGAAATGTTATGAATAAAACTTCTTTTTTGTTCCCCAAGGACAATTTCAGAAGCAAAATCCAAATTTTTAATTAATTCTACAATATCATTAATATTTTTAGTTAAATCTTCTTTTTTAATTAAAATTTCCTCATTAAAATTAAAGCTTAATAATATATTTTTTAAATTTAATAAATCATCAATTATTGGAAGTCCAAACCTGTTTGCTTCTTTTATAGACAATTCCAACAAAACTGTTGATAAAGAAATGCTCAAAAGTTCCCTCGCTCTTTTGTCAAGATTATGAGCTTCATCAAAAATTAAGATGCAATTGTTTAAATCTTTGTTAATTTTTTTAAACAAAATTTCCCTAATTTGGGGCTGTAAGATATGCAAATAATCTGCTATTATCACATTTGCTTCTTTAGCTAATTCTGCAGTTGCTTCATAAGGGCATAATTTGCTCAGTCTTGCATTCTCAATTAAATCTTGGACATTTAAGGGTATTTTTTTCTTTATGTTTTGCATAAAATTAGCTTTATCAAAATTATCATGAAATTTTTCATAATATTCACAGGTCTTATTTTCAACCAAATGATTGCAAAAGTTATGGAACTCGGAATTTTCTAATTTCTCAACATTTTCCTGCAAGCACATCCCCTGTTTTCCTATGAAATCTGCAACAATTAGATTAAGTTTATGCTTTTCTTTAATCAGTCTTAATGTTTCAATTACGATAGCATGTTGGGTATGTCTTGGCGTTAAGAAGAATATAGTTAGGCTATTTTTTATGGCATAAGATAATAGAGGAGCAAGAATTCCGGCTGTCTTCCCTACGCCAGTCGGAACATGGGCAATTAAGTGTTTTTTCTCTTTGATGCTATTTAAAACATCATCAATAAAGCTGCCTTGTGTATCTCTAATTTTTTCATGAGGAAAAAGAATATTCATAAATCAGAAATCAATTAAGAATTTATAAGATTATCTATATAATTTGGTGCAAAGAATAGGTTTATGTATGTGTAATAAACCCGCCGACCATTTCCTTGGGAGACATAGTACTACCCTCAAACATAAGCTGCATTTTAGTCCAGCTTTCATAACCTTCGACTAATTCTTTTGCTTTTTTAGAATCGATTTCATCAAAATAAAATCTTCGGTTTTTTGGAGAGTTGTACATTTCAGCGTATCCATTATTTAAAACAGAAATACCAACGTTAACTGCACGTTCTGTATCCGAACTTAAATTAAGATTGTATAATGCCCTATCCTTTTGATAGGTTAAAAACTCAAATCCCTCATCAGATCTGGGGGTTAACAATTTAACCATATTTTCAAGTTTCTTTTCTGTGTTCACCTCTATAACATGACCCATAACATCGGGTTTTCCGAGTTTTAGATTATAATATCTTTTCATTTTATCTATACAAAACTCCAGTAAAGAAATTAATCTGATCTAATCTATATAAAACATAAACCAGGACAACAAACAACATTAACATAATAAAGGCTAAAGCCATCTTGCCATAGAAATTCATAATGAGCCATTTTTTATTCTCTTTGGCTGCTTTTAGGTTTTTTAACTGCAATTCTTCACTGAAAGAGACTCTGTACTTCTCACCATCATTATCTATTTTGTACAGCTTCCCCTTTTCTTCAAAGTATCTTATATCCCCCATAAATTAGTAGAAGAAAGAACATATTTATAAAGTTTATCATTTCAAAATGGTATACAGATATAACAATGTTTTTATAATAAATTAAATGCTTGATTAAAATGTTATACACTTTAATGAGTTTTCTTGGTTTAATTTTAGGATATATTTTAGCAAGCAAGGTTAAAGAAGAGTTAGATAAAGGAAAGATATACTTTAATGCAATAATAAAAGTAATTTTAGTTGCTTTAATATTTGTTTTAGCTTTTAAACTATATCTTATAGGATTTGAGTTCTTTATAGCGTTAGTTATTGGGGGGATATTAAACTATTTCATTAAAAAAATATATCTATTTTTGGGGTTAAGCTTAATTTTAATAAATGATAAACTAGCTGCAAGTTTATTGATATTTATTTTCAGCTTAGCTTATGGAACTTTAGAGTATATTAAATATAAGAAGATTAATTACAAGAGTATTTTGATGAATTTTTTACTATTTTTGATTCCACCTATCTTATTATTTAAAAAAACAATGATATTTGACAATATTTTGACAGCGTTTACTATGGGAGGATTAATAATTTATGTATTCAGATTTGATAAAAGAACTAAAAAGAAAAAAAGAGCTTAAGGATTTAGATGATAATTTCATATCCTCGAGAATTAGAGAGTATCTTAAAGAGAACAAAGTCCCTCAAAATAAAAGAAGCAAAGAATATAGGATAATTTTCAAGGATTTAAGAAGAATATTAAGAAAAACTTATGGGATGTTTCGGGTAGTTAATGAAAAACATGATTTAGAATTCTATAATTTAATATTTAGCAAGTTTAAGCCAAAAAAAATACTAGACTTAGGGTGTGGAGCAGATCCGTTGTACTACACTAACAATTTTAACCTGGAGTTTTACGCTACAGACATAAGCAAAAACATAATAAATAAGATAAATTTGCATTTTAAAAAGAATAAAGTCAAGGGAAAGGCATTTGTTTTTAATATAGTTGATGATGATTTAGGCAAATTACCTGAAGTGGATTTATGCTTAATGCTAAGATTATTAGAATCTCTAGAATTAGTCAGAAGAAATGTAAGTAAAAATTTATTAAAAAATATAAAAGCCAAGAACTTCGTTGTTAGTTTTGCTAAAAAAGCTTTGGGAAATAAAGTGAGCATAAGAAAAGCAGGAAGGTCTTGGTTTAGAAGAATGTTAAGAGAATTAAATTACAGTTATGAGATAATAGACTATGAAGATGAAATAGTATTCTTAATAACAAAATAATAAGCTCTCAATTTTTTAATATTTTAACATTATCTAAATCTCTAAACTCATTATCTAAGGTTATAAGTTCAGAGTTGTTTTTTAAAGAGGAAGCGTAAATTAATGATTCTATTATTGGCAATTTATTCTTCTTTGCGATTTCGACAGCTTCTTCAGCAATTTCAGCCCCAACATCAATGATCAAACTTCTTTGTTTAATAAAATCAACCGAATTTTGTATTTTAATGCTGTCTGTTTTGTCCTTAATGAGTTTATTTTTTACTTCAAATAAAGAGATTGAAGACGTTAATAAAATGATATTAGACTCAACAATAGATTTTATTTCATTATTTTCAGCATAAAAATAAGCTAACCAAACAGAAGAGTCCAAAAGTTTAGAATCTGTCACTTTTCTCCCTCAATCCCCTTAATATAAATTTTCTATTTTTTTTGCCCAAGTAACCAAAAAGAGATTCTTTATTCAAGTTTCTTATGATAATTTTATTGATTGCTTCATCATAAGAGTTAGAGCTGGTATCGTCTCTAACCTTCTTAAGCAATTCAAGGGTGTTTTGGTTTATTTGTATTGTTGTCTTCATATCATTATATATTATATAATTATATATAAACTTTTCTGTTTTATTATAACAATAAGCTTTTATTCTCAAATTTTGCTCTAATTTTATGTTACACTTAATTGGATTAGGACTAGAATTAGAAGATATTAGCTTAAAGGCTATAAATGCTATAAAACAGTGTAAAACAATTTATTTAGAAAGCTATACATCTACTGGAGCTCGAGTAAAAGACCTTGAAGATTTAATAAAAAAGAAAGTTATAATAGCTGAAAGGGAGATAATAGAGAATAAACAAGATGAGATACTAAAAGAAGCTAAAAAAGATGACGTTGCCATTCTAGTTTATGGGGATCCTTTGATAGCTACTACGCACATTAATTATATTATAGATGCTAGGAAGATTAATGTTAAGGTTAATGTAGTGCATAATGTTTCTATAATGAATGCAATAACAGAAACTGGACTAATGTTATACAATTTTGGCAAGACAACAAGCATTCCATTTAATAATGAAAGTGTAATTACTCCCATAAATACAATTAAAGATAATTTAAAATTAGGACTGCATAGTTTAATTTTGCTTGATTTAAATCCCAAGAATAACAAATTTTTAAGTGCAAATGAGGCTTTAGAATATTTAATGAGAAATGGGATTAAAAATGACTGCATTGCCTGCATTTCATTAGGAACAAATAAACAGGAGATTAAATATGGAAAAATTAACGAGTTAATAAATAAAAAATTTGATAAATTCCCTCAATGCATAATTATTCCCGGAAATTTGCATTTTAGGGAGAAAGAAGCATTGGAATTATGGAAATAAAAGCAAAGGGTTAAACGCGGATTAACAAGCAATGAGAAAGTACTAGAAGTAAAACCAAAAGATATTTAAGCCGGTTACACTACAGAATAGTATATGTATCTTAGGAAAGTAAAAAAAGCAGGCAAGACTTATTTGTATTATTATAAGAGCCAAAGAATAGGCAGTAAAGTCAAATCGATTTATGTCGGCAGGGCTTTAGAAAAACCAAAAAAAACTTCTGGAAAAACTAAAGCAATCAGGCAAGATATAAAAAAAACTGATGTTGTTAACAAACTATTTGAGTTTGATAACTTATTATTTGAGATAAACAAGTTAATGGCAGTTAAAGATTTAAAAGGAGCTTTAGACATTTACAATAAGATATTTAACCTTTATTCTGAATTAAGCCTGGATGTTGAGGACAAACAAAAACTGTTCAATAGGCTGAGTTCTGCGTATGAAGATTTGTTAAACTTGAGCAAAGAGCACAAGATTACTGAGTAGGGCAACAATTTTTAGCAAGTTTTATATATTTGTATTACCCTACCCCCATGACTTTAAAAATGGATAAAAAAGAGGAGTATTTTATTTTAGATAATTCTTTAAACTTTATGCTAGTTGCAGGTATTTTAAAAAGAGGAAAATTAAGTTGTATTCGAAAACAATAAAGGGGGGAAATAAAGAATATAAGTACTTTTATTATAATGTAAAGAAGAACGGTAGGGTAAAAAATATTTTTCTTGGCGGGGATAAAGAAGAGGCTTTAGAGAAATTAGAAGAAATAAAAGGAGAACAAGCCCACAATCTTTTATTAAAAAATGCTCCTAATCCGGATGAATTTAAAGGAGTTTACAAAGCAACTCATTTAGTCATATTATTAATAATTATTTTAGCCGGACTCGGATTATTTTATTTTATTGGACAAACAACTGGACTTATAACCTATAATCCTCAAACTGTTTCCTTAGATGTTAATAATCAAGTTAGCAGGAACGCGATTGTTTATGTAAATGTTTACGGACAGGAAGAAAGCAAGAGCATTACAGAATTAATAACTTTTGAAAACCAGTCTATTTTCCTAGATAAGTTTGAATTAAATTTAAGCAAGTTTGGATTTAGCCTAGATCCTGGAACTTATAGCTTCACTGCAAGCTTAATCGATAACTCAAGTTTAATTGCAATTTCAAGCACTGAAATAACAATTGAAAATGGAATTAATGCAACAAATAAAAGCTCAGAAGTTATTCCTCCCAAGAAAAAATCAGCAACAATAAATGAAAAATTAATAATTGATGATGAAGTTGAAAATGAGCTAAATAATAAGGGAAAAATTCGAGTTATAATAAAGAAAAATCAAGAAATTGAAAAAATTAATTTAGATGAGCTAGTTGAGTTAAGCGATAATAATGATTTAGATAATATAGAATTAGTTCATGATGCAAGATTTAGGGAAATAAAGAACAAAATAGATAATGAACAGTTAAGTGAAGAAGATTTGGATGAATTTACAAGCATTAATGCAGATAAAAAAAGCTTAAAGAACAACCTTGAAAATGCAGTCAAGGATAATGCAGTCTTGGAAGTAAAACAAAGTGTAGATAATTTAGAGGCAGTTGAAATAACTAGAGATGATTTAGAAAAACTTAAACAAGTAAATGAGATTTCAGAGATATTATTAGACGAACAAGTTAGCTTATTCACACAAGAGAGCATTGCTTTGACAAAGATAGACGAGGTTAAAAACAACGGCTATTCCGGACAAGGGAAAAAAGTATGTATTTTAGATACTGGAATCAATTACAACTTGTTTGGATTGGAATTGAACAACAGCATTTATGGCCATGACTTTGTCAACAATGATGATGATCCTCTAGATGACAATGGCCATGGAACAAGTGTAAGCAGCATTGTACTAGAAATAGCTCCAAATTCAATAATATATTCTGCAAAAGTAGTTGATAATAACGGAAATGGATATTACAGCGATGTATTGGCAGGATTAGATTATTGCATTAATAATAATGTTGATGTTATTAGCTTTAGCATAGGAAGTAAGTTAAGCCAGGGTTACTGTGATGCTGATTTAGTGGCTAATAAAAGCAATTCAGCTGTTGATCTGGGAATTTATGTTGTAGCTGCTGCAGGAAATGATGCAAGTAATACAAGTGTTAGAGTTCCTGCCTGTGGAAGTAAAGTTACAAGGGTTGCAAGTTCAAGCAAGCAGGATAATGTATCTAGTTTTAGCAATGTTTTTTTAAATGATTTACTTGCTCCAGGAGAAAATGTTAATACGATTAATTTAAACGGGGATAATGTAGTTTTAAGCGGAACAAGCTTAAGCAGCCCTTTTGTAACTGGTTCAGCTTTGTTGATGCTTGAGAACAGGACTTTAAACCCAAGCAGCTTAACATATTTATTAAGAAGCACCTCCGAGATTATTCTATATGATAATATTAATTATAATAGATTAAATTTATGGAACGCTTTAATTAATAACAAAACTAACGAGCCTTACGATTACAATGCAAATCAAACTAAAGCTGGAAATGGAACGTTTATTACTTTAGTTGATACATGTACATATACCTCTGGAGACTGGAATATTAACTGCTATGATAACTGCACTATCTCTACCCAAGTTAATGTAAATAACAACAATGTAAATATAAATGGATATGGATCTTTGACATTAACTGCGGATGTAATTAATGTAAACAATGTGAACGTTGTTGGACAAAGCTCAACAAATCAATGCATTGTAAGTTCAAGAGGGGGCGGATTCAAATGAACTCCTTCTTAAGAAGAAAAATCTCGGAAAAAGAAAATAAAGGAGACAAAAAATGCAAAAAAGTAAATTAAGAAATAAAAATTTACGCATAAATGCATCTGCTTTAAAAAAGTCTAAATACGAAAAAAATATATTGAATTATAATTTAAATTTATTTAACTTAGTAGACAATTCTTTAGTTGAAATTCCAAGATTTACATCAAAAAATAAACTTTCGTATGTCCAAACCAAACAATTTAATTTTAATGCTAGTGCAACAAATTCTATATCTTTAACATGCTCCTTTAATAATTCTTTTGCTTTAACTAAAAATTCTTTATATTTGTCTAGCGGTACAAACCTAATAATTTCAAAAATAATAGAAGCCAATTCATTAAATTCATCTTCCGAAAGCTTTGATTTAGATAATATTTCTAATTTATTATTAACGAATTCTTCTCTTAATCTTTCAGGAGCAAATAACTCAAGATCCTTATCAAATAGCAAGTTTATCAGCTCATCACCAGAGATTAATATTCTAAACAAAATATTTGAATCAAGAACAACTTTCAATTATATCAATCCTTCTGCTTTTAATCTTTTATACATTGAATCTTTAACTTTTTTAGATAATAATTCAACATTCTTTTCAGTAAATTTAGATTTTGATATAATCTCTTTAAATCTTTCTAGCATTTCTTCTCGTTTAATTTCTTTAAGTAATTCTTCTTTGCTCAGCTCTGACCAATTTACCCAAGATAATTTTTTAATTTCCGATTTAATTTCATCTGGTATTGCGAATGTTAATGAAACCATTTATAATTCGCCCCTTGCAGTTATTTTTTCAAATTCTTTCAATTGTTTAACTTTGCGTATTAATATACCCCTTAGTATAGAAGACCATCTTACATTAGGTAGTTTGTCCATTCTTTCCTTTAGTTCATTTGATATTGATAAAGTTATAGTTGCCATTTTTGTTTTTAAAATTAATTATGTTAAAATACATAAATACGTTAGAGTATTTAAAACTTTCGGAAAAGGAGGCAAAAAATGCGAGACACCGAAATAAAATGGAGGAAGTGCATAAAATTTGATAAAACTTAAAGAAAAAAGTTTAAATAGAACAAATGTTTTATATAAAAAACATATGTTTGATAAATTAGGAGGTAAAACTTTGGAAGTATTAAATTTATTTTTAGATAATCCGAATACTGAATTTTATTTAAGAGAAATAGCAAGAAAACTTAAGATTAGCACAAGTACAGCTAAAATAGCATTAGATATATTGTTGGAAGAAAAATTGGTAAAAGAAGAGAAAAAAGCTAATTTAAGGTTATTCAGAGCTGATTTAGATAGTAATGTATTTAGGAAATTTAAAGTTATTAAAAATTTAAAATTTATAGAAAAAAGTAATTTAGTTAAAAAATTATTAAATGATAAAATTATTTCTATTATACTTTATGGGAGCTATGCTAAAGGCATAAATGTTAAAGAAAGCGATATAGACATATTGCTGATTGTCAGAGAAAAAATTTCTTTTAATTTAAGTAATATAAACAATACGGAATTACAATTAATACAAAAAACCAATAAAGAATTTAGAGAATTAAAACAAAAAGATAATCCATTTTATATTGAAATAATAACAAGCGGGATTCCGTTATATGGAGAATTACCAATATGAACATTAATGAATGTATAAAAAAGGGATGGCTAAGAAAAGATACTATAAATCAGAACGCGATTATTCAGCCTAGTGAAGAGCTAAGTAAATCTTATATTAATAAATCTAAAAACTCTTTAGAATCGGCCAAAATTCTACCGGATAATCTAAAATTGGAGGAATCTGTATCATTGGCTTATTATTCCATGTATCATATCCTAACTGCATTATTATACAAAAACGGCATAAAATGCGAAAATCATCCTGCGTCTATAATATTACTAAAAGAGCTATTTAAATTAGATAATTCAAAAATGCGTTTTGTGAAAAAAGAGAGGATAGACAAACAAGATTATGTTGATTTTAAATTAACTGAGAAAGATGTAAAGGATCTTATTAAAATAACTGAGGAGTTTAATGCAAGTTTGTATTATTTTATAGAGAGTATTACATTTGAAGAAATAAAGGAATACAGGAATGAACTAAAAAATATTTTGCAAACGAATGTTGATCAAGATAAATGGAGGCAAAAATGCAAGAGAATAAAGTAAATTGGAAATATATAAAGAGCTTAATTGGGGTAATCCTAACAAGTTCTACTGAGTTAATGGGCATTTTTGCAATTTATTTTATTGATCTAGCGAGAGCTATGCTAAATAGAAGCAAAAATATATTAGTATCTGGTAAAATAAATCTAAAATCAATAATAGTTGGATTATTAGTTTTAATTACCATCGGAAGTGTTTTCAGCGTTATAATTAATGCAGCTGATCCAGGACACGGGGCTAATGTCATTGGACAAGGAACATTTGAAA
>ERZ1292623.4583-Hain-H51-01um-R1-4583-length-11273-cov-5_pt1 | contig 11273 bp, 22 predicted proteins | sample MGYA00564398_ERZ1292623 | MGnify/ENA primary metagenome ERZ1292623 (study PRJEB36523, sample SAMEA6512633) | groundwater metagenome | collected 2019-01-07 | study: AquaDiva: Metagenomics assemblies of 32 groundwater samples
TTTTGTCCCAAAGTGTTATGTATTATTCCTCTGGCATTTGTCCGATTGCTTAGCGATGGTAAACTGGTCGCCGTGGGTGCACAGGTTAGCTTATTTTAGGTTCGTAGCTTTTCTTATCTTTTTCAATAATTCTTTTTTCGCTTCCAAAACATCATCTTCACTCTCCATATCTTCGTCAATATCCCATTTAAGGGCTTCTATTAACATCTTTTTTTCTTCTTTTGATAATTGTATTTTCATAATCCTATTTTAGAGTTATCAGCCAAAGGTGGATATTCTTCATCTTTGGGTTGATGACCCTTGTTAAATTTGAAAAATTCGCTGACTTCTGTTGCTAATTCTAATTGACAATCTCCACATAATTCGTAAGTAGGAGAATGTGTATTTGCCACACTTAATCCTATCAAGGTAATCTGTTTTATGGTTTTAATTCCCTTATCTTCTTTTTTACACTTGTCGCAAATAAGTATTTTCATTTTATTATCTTCTTAGCTTGGTGGATGAGGTGGCGGACTAACTTTGCTATTGAGAAGTTTCGTTTTTTGGACTCTTTTTTGCTTTACCTGCTTTACTCGCAATTTCTTTTCTTCGTTTTGATGAAAGTTTTTTAGCACGAGCTTTACCACCCTTTCTGGCAATATCTTCTACTCTTTTTATCCAACCCAAACAGACGGCAACATCACAAGCTAAAGCCACACTACCAGTTTTTTTATCCAACCACTCACAATTTACTTTCCCATTTTTTGTCCAAATACCATTTTCTCTCGCATTTACCTCAACCTTATTTAAGACACCACTTGGATTACCTAACACTTTTTCTATTGATTTTCTATTCGCCCCAACAATAACAGAGCATAATAAAATTAAAGCCACCTCTCGTTCGTCAGAGCCCTTTTCGCCCCAATCCTTAGTTGATAAATTTTTCTCTAACTCTGCCCTCGTGATGTTTTTATTTTTCATATTTTTATTATAACTTGCCAGCAAGATTATTACCATACCCAACCTGTTCATAACTTTTTAATAGGTTCATACAAGCAATTATAGCTTCTCGGCGGTTCATTCGGCTCTGAAAAGCGAGTTTGCGGAGTTCGTCATATCTCTTTTGTCCGAGTTGTTTAAGTTTAAGTTCCGCATAAAGTCCTTGTTTGCTTCCTTCGTGTCTCATATGACAGCCTCCGCATACATAATCGCAGTTATCCGGTTCATATCTTAATGCCGATTTGCCTCTTCCCCAGAAGTGCGAGTTCTGGCTTCCTGGCCTTTTGCAGAAGAAACATATCCCATTATCCCTGTCTCTTATAAAGTGGCTAAATTTGCTGTCTGCGACATTAGACGACCAAATCCTCGTTTTACGATCTTTTCGTTTAACCTGAGGCAGTTTTGAGCGTTTCAGGGACATTCTACTATTGTCCGATATTTAACAAAGGCACGGCATCTCCCAGTATTGTTTGTGGCAAAGTTCCATTCCATTTTTCAACCCACTTAAGATTGACGTATTCTCGGCCCCCTTGTTGGGTTATTGCTTGTGCTTGAATTCTTATGGCCTCTGCTTCTCCTTTGGCAGTAGCAATTCTTTGTTCGGCTTCATATTTAACCTGTTCTAATTTATTTTTAGCCGTTAAAGCATTCTGAACTGCTGTTGCTTTTTCTTCTATAGCTTTTGAAAAGGCGGCTGAAAATTCAAAGTTTGTAATGTTTACTCTTTCTAACACGGCATCTTTAGTGATTAGTTTCTCCGATAGAGCCACCGATATTTTATCGTTAAAATCAACTCTTTTTTGGACAAGTTCCTCTGCTGTAAAAGTGGCTGATATGGCCTTAATAGTATCTCTTATGATTGGCTCTACAACATTCAATGCATAAGTTGAGCCATATTGCTGATATATTTTATTCACCATGTCTGGTTTTGGATGGTAATTGACCACTACAGCAATCTGTACATCTTGCAAATCCCTAGAAGCGGCAAATAGTGAACTATACTCTGTGTGGTCTCCAGTTCTTTGTTTGTTATCAAACTCAACTGTTTGAGTTTTCACATCTACAATTACAATTTTTTGGACAAGAGGCCATTTAAAGTTTAGTCCTTCTTGCAAAACAGTATCACTAACTTGACCCAGTGTAAGTTTAACGCCTCTTTCTCCCGCTCCCACTATTCGGAATGAGCCGAATAAAACAATCAAACCAACCAAACCGACCACTATATGCCCTACTAATTTTGAGACGAGTAGGTTTCCGTCTGAATTATAATAATTCATTTATTTATCTTGTTATCAAAAAGTGCGGACGCCTTGAGAGTATCCGCACATCTTGACACTCAAGGCATTAGTATTCTCTTATAATATCAGATTTTTAAATTTACTTCAAGTTGATAACCTTAGATTTCGATTATCCCTAGCACTACACCAATTTTTTCCAAATTTTCCTTATAAGATTTCCAAATCTTAACTTCTAAAACCTGGCCATTCTCTATATTCCTTTGCATATTCGCCTCACATTGCTTGATTGCATCGATAAATTTTGTTTCGTGGTTCATTCAAATAAACTCTTAACTTTACTATCAAACTCGCTGGTCTCGACCAAACCAGTTATCTATATTGTTCAATTTTTAAGATATTTTCTTTGTGAATTCCAAAACAGAACTCATTTTCCTTGTTTTCCGGCGATCTCCTTGCCCAAAATAAATATCCTCTTCCATAATTACTTACTACTCTGGCACAATGAGTTTTTTCAGCTCCAAGTCCGTCTTTATGGGTTATATTATACCATTTATTTCGCTGTAATACTATCTTGTCCATTTCTTATTAGTTCTCCTAATTCTTTGTTTTTCTTTGACTCTTTGAACTTCGACCAGTTTTGGGTTATTTCCCAAATATCCAAAAGGCCAAATATGTATTCTTCTGCCTTTAGGTATAACTCTAAAGCATCTTGGTCTCCTTCTTCTTTTTTAACCAATAAGAAGTCCAGAATATAACTTGATTCTTTATTGAATGGTTTATTGTTTTCCATACTTTTTATTTTCGTACAATCGTACTCGTACATCCCCTAAGGGGAATGTACATTACGTACGATATTGATTTCGTACATGGTTCGTACGCTTTTTAATGGCGTAAAACCTATATTTTTTGGTTAAATCGTACGGAATCGTACGGAATTCGTACCGTACATGGGGTGTACGATGTACGATTTTAAATAACATCATTTTTAGACTCAATTATCTCCCAATATCCACGTGAGGGACTATCGACCAAGCCATCTCCTTTTAACTCATTTAATCTTGCTCTAATATTGGTTCTATCCTTTTTTAAATTGGTAACAATATCATCTAGTTTATTAACTCCATCTTTTAGTTCGTTAAGAATCTGGGACTTTAAACTTAATCCTTTAGTCCAATATCTTTCATCTCCTACTATTATGTTGACAGTTTTTTGTCCAAACTCTATTCTGGCTGCTTTACTACTGGACAAGCAGTCGTTATTAGATTTTCTGTGGAACAAGCCGATCTGTATTATATTCTCTCCTTGTTCTTGGCTTTTCTCTACATTCCAAATGTTCCTAGCACAGTTATAGAAAAATATAGAGCCAAAGGGTGTTTTGCTTTTTTCTCCGCCGTTCTTGGTCTCGTGGGCTATAATCAAGCTTGTTGCGTTAAGGCGGTCTAAAGTATTAAAGAATCTATTGGCAACAGCGGCACTTTCCGGCTCTCCTCCACAGGCGAGGGCGGCACTGTCTATGATTATAAGACCTATCTTATTAGTTTTTATTTCTTCTAGTAACTTTCTTTTTAGATCATAGAGGGGGATACCTTTTGTGGAAAAATAGAAGAGTTTATCTTTATAATCCCTGTTTTCTGTTAGTTTCATTATCCTGGAAGCCCAGATATTCTTAGTGTTTTCGTAGTCGATGAATAAGGTATTAGCTCTTTCGTTAACTTCTAAATCAAGAAAATCCTCACCAGAAGCTAATGATATTGCCATTTTTAAAGATAGATATGTTTTCCCACTCCCTCCACTTCCAAAAAGTATATTAGGCACACCCTTTTCAATAAATGGCTTTAATAAATACTGTGTTTCAACATCATCAACTTCTTCAAATCCTTCGGCTTGGCTTTCTTTTTGGAACGATTTCTCTACAAGTTCAAATGCTTGAGATAACACGAGTGGCCAACCTACCTTACCGTGAAAGCTCTCTTTAAGTTGTCGGGACAAACTTTCTTTAGCAGACGAGGATAAGATGTTAACTCTTTGGACTAATTTTCTTGATGGAGTGGCTGGTATTTCTACTGAACAGCGAATAATAGCATCGATAGAACGAGATGAAAACTCTATATCTTCAAACTCAAACACGGCAAACCCGTCAGTGATAGGAACACTTATGACATACTTTTCTCCTGATTCTAGTAAAACAGGTTCGCCAACATTTGATCCACTGGCGACCCTTCTTTCTTCGGCTTGGCTGATACTATTGAAAATGTTAAGCAATTCCTTTTCATTAAGCGGTGGTTGATTAGATGTTTCATTCCACGCCCTGAATAGTGGCCACGCTTGAGTTTCCCATTCTTCCTGTCGGAAACGGAGTAAAAGTTTGCCACAAATAGAAGTAGCACTATTATTTCGGTCTCCTTGTGGGATTGTTTCTGATAGTAGTTTAGATAAATCTCTTCCATTCCTCTGCCGAATTTCTCCAAATAGTTCCGCTGGAAATGGGGCAGCACTCCGCTTATCTAAAATCTTATACTCTTCTCCACTTTCGTGAACACTAGGCGGGAGAGTACAAAGTCCGCCATCTGACTTAATATCCACATAAGGTAAAACTCGGTTTATGCTCTTAATTTCGTGGTATTGGTAGTATAAGTGCCACCCACCACCACCGGACTTAACCGTCATGGTGGCGGGAAATTGTTTGTGGTCGCCTTCTTTTTCAACATCAATGACAGTTAATCCAGAGATTTTTCCCGTAACCATTGCGATGTTCGCATCTGGCCACTTTTTGAACCACTCTTTAACCTCATCTTCAGTAGGTCTTCGGGTTTGAAACTCCTCCCACTTGATAAGGGGGATTTTGTTTTTTACGGGCACTAAAGAGATGTTCTTCTTCAAATATCCTAGAGCGGATTGTTGGATTTTATTTGTCATATTAACAACCTAAAAAGGGCATTGTCCCATGCTCATCGTTACAAACGACGCCTTTCGGCGAGACAATACCCTTTTTGGGTAATTAATATTAAATTGTATTCTTGTTATTTTGAGCATAAGCATATTATAGCAAATTTTTTTACTTCTGTCATTGTGGATAAAACGAAAACAGGGTATAAGCCCTGTCTTCAATTATCTACTTAGTTCATCTGATGCCAATCTTCCGTGTACTTTGGCTATTTTTATCTGTTCTTGGATTCTTCTGATCTTTGCCTCAAGAGTTCTCATTTTTCTGAACTCTTCAGTCGACTCGACAATTAGATTGGCTTCTGACACATTCCTTTTCTGCTGATTTTTTAGGATTTCGTAGCGATTTTGGGCGATTATTTGTTGGAGTTTGAATAACTCGTCTTGCTCGTCTCCAAGAAGTAGATTTAACATCTCCGCTGCCTCAACCCACCAAGAGGGATAGACAACTTCTTTATTCTCTACTTTTAACCTTAATTCGCTAAGAATTGTGTCTATGGTTCTTTTATCCATTAGAAAGGAAGAGGTTCAGTATCTACAAAGACATCGTAGTTCTTGAACTGGTTGCCTCTTTTAGAAGTTTGTTTTCCAAGATAAACTATCTTGACCCTAGTCCCGTGTTGAACTTCAACTAACCGGCTATCCAAAACCGTACCTCCCCAAATAGCGACCTCCTCTTGGTCTGCACCAGAGCCGACTAAGAAGTAATACATATTTGAGTTATTTGGGCCAATCTTCTCTTCTTTCCTCACAAACTCACCTTCGAGTTCTTTGTCTGTTTCAAAGTTCCAGACATCTACTCCTGTGTTTGCTTCAACTTTTTTCCACGCCATTTTATTTGTCCAGGCCTAACAACCGGTAGAGTCCGACACAGTGTCGGAAACCCGTCTTGTAGTCCTCGATATTATTTTTAATATTTGGTATAATTTTAGTAGCTCCAAAAGGAACTACTATTAACGCCTTTATAGATTCGTCTAACTTCTTGCTATGTTCTCCATCTTCACTGAATAAACCATTTTTCTCCACCTGAATTGCGTATCCGGCCACTTGAATAAACTGATTTATATATGCCTCTTTTGAACTCTTGAAATCAATTATTGCTAATTTGCCATCATTGAGCTCAGCCACGCAATCAGTTATTCCACCGACCCATAATTCTTCATCAAAGCAATGGGCTTCACTTGCTATGAACTTTTTAACATTCTCGTCGGCCCAATCTATAAAAGGTTGTATTTTTTCATCATACTTTCTTATTGGCTTCAATTTCATCATTGCTTTCACATAATCTTCCAACTCGGAGTGGAGATCGTGTCCCGCTTCGGCAGTATCCTTTAATTTAATGCTATGGGCTTTATATGCCTCGCCAAGCAACTTTTCGTATGCTTCAAGGGATAATCCCTTAACTCGCTCCCAACCCTCTTGTAGGGCAGTTTTGACGCTTTCAGGGGTGTGTTTCTTGGGATTGAGCCAACCAAACTTCTCGCAGGCAAGCCCAGATGCCCACCAAGTTAATGGTTTTGCTAACACATTTCCAATACTTGAAGTTCCGGTTAGTGGCTGACCATCAAGTAAATGTAGATGTTCTTTGTTGTTAAACTCATATTTCATAGTAGTTTTTGATTATTTGTTTCACTCTCTCTCGCCCAAAAATCTCTCGCTTCCCAGTATCTTTCACAAGTTTCGCAACAACCCTTTACATCAAATCGGCAATCGTGATCGGGAACTCCGGCATTATCTCTTGCCGCTTCTTGGATTAAAGTTTCTTCTTTGGATGTTTCTACTTTTTCTTCTGATAAATCCCCGATAGCGATTAGAATTAAACGGGAAACTTCGTGTAAAGTTATACCATCAAATTCTACTTTAGGTTCGGTGTATTTTTTTAGGATTTCTTTAATTGCTTCTATTTTGTTCATTTTAGTGTTTGAAATCTTTTAACAATCACCAGCAATGCTTTTGTTGGAAGTCCGACCAATGTGTCTAATTCCTCTTTGGAATTGACATACTTCCGAAGCTCGGTGATTGCTTCATAGCGGGATTGATGGGTTTTATTAGCCCCCAGTTTCCCCGCTTCGCTTTTTGTCATTTTTTTCATAGCGAATTAGTTAATGGTTTAATACTAGGCCAGAATACCGATACTTGCTTATTCTCCCTATTTGCCTTATATTTAAAATGTATTTGTTGGCAATTCGTGGGAGACGCTTTTTCGTTATATTCCAGCTTGCTATAAGTATATCATAGCCAGTTGCTACTTGGCAATAGCCAATCTGTTTATAACTTTTGTCTTAACTTTTTGTCAGCTTCTTTGTGATGTATTACACATAACCATTTAATATCAAGAGGTTTGGAATAATCTTCGTGATGTGCCTGAACTTCTTTTTTGCCACAAACAAAACAAGATTGTTTTTTTAGATTACCACTCTTTAACATTCTCCAAATCTTAATCCTGGCATTATCTCTATTATACCCATTTTTAAGTCGCCATTTTTTGAGATATTCTCTTTTATACTCTCTTATTTGTTCAATATTTTCTTTACGATAATTACGATACCAATCAAGATATTCTTTGTGGTTTTTAAAGTTTGATTCATTTGGCATACAAGTATTTTATCAAAAAGAGTTTAAAGACGCAACGGATAACTAAAGGCACTTATAAACAGTGATTTTTATGTTGAAATACTGTATAATAAAAGAGTGCTAGGAATAAAAACAACTTGCAACAGAGAAGGAATAACTTTAATACTCGATCCCAAACATAAAATAACCCCCAACATCGCCCACCGGATAAACCATTTATTGGACGATTACTCAAACATAGAAATATATAGAAACAAAGAAATAATCTTAAAAGCCCAACTGGTTAATTCGCAGTGGCTAACACTGAATACGGTTAACTGGTAAACCGGATTTGGAAAATAATTCGTCCATTCTCTACAATTTTCATTAAGGGGACAAGGACAACCTTTTTCCTGCCGGTGAGATAACGCTGTGGATAAACCCATAGCGTTTATCGTTAAAAGTATGTTAGAATAGGTTTAAGATTGATACCCAGCGAAAATGGATTGTCTTAGCAATATTAGTAGGATGGGCGTTGCCGGTTATGGCCGCAGATACTCCAAACACATTGCTAATCTCCACTTGGCGAGATGCCTATATCTTTGAAAGAAAAATCTTGCCAATAGCCAAAATCAACCCCGAAACTTACTCGAAACAATACATCGAGGATTTAATACGACTTAAATCTGCGGAAGTGGGTATAAATGGAGATTTGATGGTAAAAATCTCCGAATGTGAGTCAAAAGTAAGACAAGTTTGGAACTATATGAACCCCACCGGCGATCTGAACTCTAAATGGTCTGCTTATGGAATTTTTCAGATAATTCGAGGACATCAAGAAAAGTATGGAATTAACCGGATGACCATAGAAGGAAACATTAACTTGGCATTAGCCATTTATAAGAATGAAGGAACAAGTCCCTGGGAACTCTCAAAAACCTGTTGGAAATAAACCATGCCTTACACACCAGATGACCCAGAACTAGAAGACCGAGACCCCGAAGTTGAAATAATCGAGTATCCCGAACTCGAACCAGAAGTCGGTGAAGAGCCAGATTACATCCCCGGAACTTGGGTTGTAGATTAGTTATAAACACTTGAAAAATCCCTAAAAATATGATATGTTTAAATAAATGGAAATCTATGCAAAAGATAAAAAAATCTATGTAGAACTGGACAGAACCCAACCCAGTTATGACGCGCTCCACGAATATATAGGCGAAGTTCCTAATTTAATAGGAGTTATCGTTCATACGGAAGACGACAGCGGCGAATTCGAGCAAGGAATTTACCAAATAAATGACTTAGGATATGCCGGCAAAACCCAACTCGGTTGTCCCCTTGTTCACACTTACTTAGAAGATAAAGAGTTTAGAAAATTATGCGAGAAATTAGAACTGGATATATGGGAGTATGAGAGTTGCGCTAAATGTAAGAAACCCCTGTGGGGAACATCTACCTTTAACAAAGAAGGAAAATCAGTTTGTACTTTTTCGTGTGAGGATTAAAAACTGACGGGGTGCGGATGAGCACGATCCAAAATGGGTTGGCGTGAGGCAGTGCGTAAACCGCCAAGTTTATATATGCCATATAAAGATAAAAATATAGCCAAAGAATATCTAAAAAATTATATGAAACATTACCGAAAATCGGTGACAGTTTTAAATAAAGAAAAATCCAGACGCTTGGCCAGAAGTATTGAAAGGCAAGAATGTTCCATTAAACATTGTACCAATCTTGGAGAAAGACATCATCCTAATTATTTAAAACCCTTAGAAATTGTTTATTTATGTAAAAAACATCATGAAAATATACATAGGAAATTTATAATATGTACTGTTAATGGCTGTAATAATATACATTCAGCAAGGGGACTTTGTGGCAAACATTGGAAAAGAAATAAAATGGCTAATCCAATTATAAGACAATTAGAGTTAGATAAGAAAAAACTATGGCATCAAATTAATAATCAGAGGAAATTAGTGGGGGTGCAGTACCTTTCATAATGGCCGAACGAACCTAGCAACCCTGTAGTGTACAGGACAATGGTGTGCATACCAAAGCCTAGGGTGGTATGGAGCGACAGCTCTGTGGTAAAAATGCAACAAAACTGCTCGGCCATCCCCTCTAGTTTCCTCTCACGCCGTTAGTTTTTTATGAACAGATAACCAAATGACAGAAGTCAAAAAGTTTGATATAATTTAGATATAATTAAGTAAAGGCCTCGAAATTTCAAAGCTCTGGATATAACCCTTCGAGGCCATGTCCAGAGCTTTGAGGTATATGGAAAAAAAGAAAAAAATAGGAATAATGTGTATCTGCTTAAACCAGCCATATTGGGAATTTGCCAATGAAATGGTGAGTGGTCTTGACAGATTTTTCCTTAAAAAACACGATATAAAAGACAAATATGAAACTGAAGTAATGTTATGGTCAGACATACCTGAAGAAGGAATAACCGACATAAAAGTATTTCCCACAGAACCGACAGAGTGGCCATTGCCGACTCTGATGAGATATAACCTGTTTTTACAAGAAGAAGAATATCTAAAGAATTTTGACTATCTATTTTATATAGATGTAGATATGCAGATTGTTGATTGGATAGGAGAAGAAATTTTAGGAGATGGACTGACTGCTGCTCAACATCCTATGTATGCTTTGCGGACAATTCTTCATCCCCCATACGAACCTAATCCTGAGTCAAGTGCTTATATACCCCGACCAGGAAGAATTATTGAGGAGGATGGCAAAAAAAGATTTGAGCAACTTTATTATGCCGGAGGATTTCAAGGCGGCAAAACCGAAGATTTTATCAAAGCAATGAAAGTTATGAGAAGGAATATAGAGAATGATTTCAATAAAAATTACATCGCTCGTTGGAATGATGAATCTCATTGGAATAAATATCTTTTTGAAAACCCACCAATAATTGTTCTTAACCCTTCATATATCTATCCCGATTCTTTGATTGCTGAATACTACTTTAAAGTTTGGGGCAGAAATTACTCACCCAAGACTATGACTTTGACCAAAAAGTTCACTACAAGTTCCGAAGCCGGTAAAACGGTAAGTGAACAATTAGCTACAATGTAATGGATTTTAAAGAATTAAAAAATCTGCGAGCAGTTGTTAATCATTTTATCCGAGTAGCACTTAGTGGCAAAAAAAATAGTCCCTCAGCTAAAGAGTTATTAAATATTTTGAATAGTAAAGATGTTAAAGAAAGAATATTAACTGCTTTAAATAAAATAGACATCCTGTATCAAAAGTTTAAAATAAAAAATGGAAAATCCTAAAATAAGTGTTGGAATTCCAGCTTATAATCAAGCTCAATATTTAGCCCAATGTATCGAATCTGTTTTGAGTCAAACAGTTAAACCACATGAAATCTGGATTTGCAATGATGGCTCTCCTGATGAAACAAGATATGTAGCCCTTCAGTATCCCGAAATAAAATACATCGAACAAGTCAATAAAGGATTGGCCTCCGCTAGAAATACAATAATAATGAATTCTAAAAGCGATTACATATTATTTTTAGATGCTGATGATATGATG
>ERZ1292623.4584-Hain-H51-01um-R1-4584-length-11273-cov-4_pt1 | contig 11273 bp, 12 predicted proteins | sample MGYA00564398_ERZ1292623 | MGnify/ENA primary metagenome ERZ1292623 (study PRJEB36523, sample SAMEA6512633) | groundwater metagenome | collected 2019-01-07 | study: AquaDiva: Metagenomics assemblies of 32 groundwater samples
AAATCCCCCGGGTGATAGCTGGAGCCGGAAGGCATATTTTCCACAGCCGGCACCAGGCCTACGATATTCTTTTTGACTTTCAGGCGCGCCAAAGCGGCTATGGTGTGCATTACGGCCGCTCCGCCCGACATATCCATGTGCATTTCGTAAATATAGGAACTCGGCTTCAAATTCAGGCCGCCAGTGTCGAAAGTAACTCCTTTTCCGACAAGAACAATTGGCTTCTCATTCTTCTTCCCTTTCATATACTCCATTATTATGAAACGCGGGCGTTCGGCTGAGCCCTTGGAAACACCTATAACACCGCCCATTTTCAATTTTTTAATTTCGGTTTCCTTTAAGATTTTTACTTTAAAGCCTGTCTGTCTGCCGCTTTTTACCGCTGCTTCTGCGAGTTTTTGCGGAGTCATGTCTCCGCCAGGAGTATTAGACAGCGTTCTAGCTTTATTTATTTCCTCGCCGATAATTATGCCGGCGTTTATGGCCTTGGTCAGAGATTCTTTTTTATTACCGATGATAAAAATACGTTCGACGAAATTCCATCCTTCCTTAGGAGTTGTTTTATAGCCGTTGAACTCCAAGTTGGCCAGTTCAAATTGCGTTGCCATAAGTTCGGCTATATCGTCCTCTTTTGAGCCGATGACCAGGAAGTCGTCAAGATTGACAGCGAGTTCTTTTATTTTTTCCTTGCGCGCAAGCGAGATTATCCGCCGCATAGAAATGATTATTTTTCTCAGTGGAGTTTTTTTACCTTCCTTTGCGTAAACAATTACAGCTTTTCTTCCGGAAGGCATAAGGAATGAACGGCAAAATTCATCATCGCCATTTTTATCTAGAAAAAGCCGGATATAATCCTTGTCTTCTTTTGAAAGCAGTTTGAAAAAATCATGTTCTTTGGCTTCCGCCTTGTTTTTAAGGAAAAATATCGGAACCGAAGAACTCTTTGTTTTTTGAGCTAATTGTATGTTCATTGTTGAAATTTATATGTATTTATTCTATAATGAAATCACAAAAATTCAAATGGCTAGCGTCCTACAAACAATTTTCTATTTCGTGGTCTGGTTCCTTATACCGCTTATTTTGCTTGTTCTAATCTGGCTCATAAAATCGATGTCTGAAAAAACAGAAGAGAAAAGGCATCGTTCGGCAATGAGGTCTGGCTACTGGGCCGGAATAATGCTTTTCATAATAATGCTCATTTACCAGATAAGCATTTTCCTGAAAACCGGTTTTCCGAGGAACGAAATTTATCAGGGGTTTAGTTTAACCCTGTCTCTAACCAGCGCTTTTGTGATTTTCGTGCTTTTTCTCGGCGGTAAAAAAATTACCCCTCCGGTGATTTCAGGCCTGCTCGTGCTCATTTTCACATTCATCACATTTTCGGCGCTGGTTCACTATCTTTTCGTCAGAACGTATAACGATATTCTTCTTTCCGCGATTCTCGGAGGAGTTTTCGGATTTTTGACTCACTTCGCCGCGTCCCCCACTTCGCTTAAGGAATTTTTGAAAGGCAAAAACTTCTGATTATATCAACGGTTCTGGTTCGCCATTTCCCTTTTCTGCAACTGGCGCCGATGATTCCGTTACTCCCTTCCCCTTGCCTTCTATAATCGCTTTTTCCTGAGCCGAGCGGATAATTGAAAATTCTTCTTCTGCGATGAGTTTTTTAGCGTCATCCACTGGAATAGCATACTTGGCGCGCGATTGTTCCAGTATGCGTTCACGATATGACGGATGCGGCGCTGGCAACACTTTAAGTGTTTCCGCCGAAAACGGGTCGGATGTCTCGCCGTCAATCGTTTCTTTTATGTAAAATTCCTGAACTCCTAGGTTTATCATGTCTTTGATGTCAAAAACCGGGGCCATTTCCGGCTTTAATTTAACGGCATCTTCTCCGCCGACGCGGAACACGACAATCGTTCCGGCATTGCCGAGCGCGGTTGACTGCATTCTGTCTGTAAGCTGGCCGAAATACTGGTGGGCAATGGTGATGCAAAGCCCGTATTTGCGGGATTCCGTAAGCAGATTCTCGAACGTGTCGGTTACGACGTTATGGAACTCATCAACGTAAAGATAAAAATCCTGGCGGTCTTCCTGTTTCTGTCTGACCCGCGCCATTCCCGCCTGTTTTATTTTTGTCAGGAACATCGAGCCAAAAAAACTGGAGTTTTCTTCGCCCAATCTTCCCTTGGAGAGATTGATAAGGATTATCTTTTTTTGATTCATCAGCGTTTCCACGTCAATCTTATTCCCCTTCTGTCCGAATATGTGCCGGAGAAGCGGATTGGAAAGAAATTGGCCGAGCTTGTTAACCAATGGAATAATGGCGTCGGTGTCGAATTTTTCCGACCAGTCGGCGAATTCAATCGCCCAGAAGCGACGTACCATATCGTCTTCTATATACTCAATCACTTTCTGCCTGTAATTCCTGTCGGTAAGAAGTGAAATCATTCCGCGCATGGTAGCGTGCGGATAATCCAGAAGCGCTAAAACGCTGAAGCGGAATACGTGTTCCAGGCGCGGTGTCCAGTTGGCGCCGAATTGCTTTTGCATGACTTCAATCAGGTCCTGCGCCAATTGATGCTTGAAGTCGGGATCGACGTTCGCCAACGGATTGAACGAAACAGGATGCTTGGCGTCTGAAGGGTCTATTATCACAATATCTTCTATTCTATTTTCCGGAATGAAATCAAGAAGATTTTCAATGACATCGCCGTGCGGGTCTATCAGGCAGGCGCCGGCGCCGTACGCAATATCCTGGCGCACCAGCAACTCTAGCATTTTTGATTTGCCGACACCGGTTTTGCCTATGATGTAAAGATGCCGCCTGCGGTCAACTCTTTTTATTCCGAAAATAAATTTCTTTTCTTCAAGGGCGGCGACGTAGTTCGTTTTGCCGATAAACGAAACATCGGCAGGATTGACCCTGCCGTAAACCGGCAATTCCGGCGGCGGCGGCGCGTATTTTATTATCTGTAATTTTCCGACCCTGCTCATTATTTTATGTTATGGCGCCTACCTCCTTCAAAAATGAAGCGTAATCGTCAAGCGTCCTTTGCGCTTCTTCGTGAGAGATGGCAAAATCGGGTTCGTGTACTATTTTGTTCCGCACGCGGTGCGCCGCCCAAAGCCGGTTTAGCGTGCCGAAATCATCAATCGACAGATTTTCAAGTTTGTCGGCCATACTTGCGCTCGCACTTTCTTTGCTCGCAAGACCGTCGCCTCCTCCGAGGCCCATTCTTTCCAGAAGGTCGTCCACAAGGTTGTCGGCGTCAATAATGGCCATTTTTATGGATTCGGGAGAATTTATCTTGCTCCTTCCAATGACGGACTCCCAGCGTTCAGCGAGGATGACGTTGCCAAGAGTGTATGCCTTTTCTTCTTCTCCGCCGAGATCAAAGTTAGGCCTGTATTTCCACCCTTTGACGAGAAGGAAGGCCAGAAACGCCAAAAGAAGGATATCTAATATTATGAAAATAGTCTTTAAAAATTCATAAAGAGAAGTTGTGTTGTTATCCATTTTATTTATCTCAATTTTTCGACGTTTTCTTCTCCGCCGAAAATCGCCAGCCCGGCCGGAGGTCCGCCCTTTCGGCTCTCTATTCTCTTAACATGCGGCGCGGTCAGCGCGAGGAATGTCGGTGGATGGTAAAGAGTAGCCAGACATTCGGTGTTCATAGCGAACCGCTTTGAATGGAAATTCCAGTTGAAAATTTTGGACGTAAAAAGCTTTCCTATGAAATTCTCTTCGGGAACTTCCCTCCGTATATAATTGTAAATATTCCTTGATTTTTTGTACTGCGACCTTACGTGCGGGAAAATAAAAGGGAAATGGAAAAGAAGCACCCTTGCTGTTCCAACGGCGGTTTTATCGTTGAATTTGAATGAATTGAGATTCAGCGACGCGAATTGGTTTAAAACGCCTTTTATTCCTCGTCTTGGTATCGAATCCGTAAATGTTGATTTCGGCGACAGATATATGAAGCGTATAAGCGTGTCAAAAGCGACTTTGGATAAATTGTTTCCAATCGCTTTCAAAATATCGGTCTCGCCAGGAGTTCTGAAAGCTGTTTTTAGAAATCCCATATCGTCTTTGCCTGGAGTATTAATCTCAAACATAGGCAAGGGACCCAAACCGTAATCGCTCGGAAAAGAAGTATCTGTTCCCAATTTTCTCTCGTCCTTTTTAGTATTAAGGTCATTCAATAATTTGGACCATTTTTTCCACCAATCCAAATCCGCCGGAGCTATAAGTATCTGGAATCCTATTATCTCTTCCCTCTTCAACGACGAAAAAAGCTCGAAAAAACTAGACATCGTGTCGTATTGCTTGTCCTCATCCGGCGATTCGAAATCTTCATAGGTTTTTATCGGATAAGCGTCTTCACGCGTAAGTACGACTTCAGTTCCCCATAAATCGTACCCCTGCTCGTCGATTTCCTTCATGCTCTTCGGCAGTCGGTCGGTGTAATCATCCACTTCAACCAATTCAAGGTCAGGGTAATAGGAAAGAAAAGCCGCTTCAAGCAATGTCTTTTGTTTGCGATAAAGACGGACGAAAAAATGTGTCTCGCCTCCGAATGTGACTATTTCAAGAGCGTACCAGCGCGTGACTTCGCCGTCCCACCATTTTTCGGCCAGAGTTCCCGGAGCGTTTCTAAGTGAATAAATGGCGCTAAACACCTGCTCCATCGCCCTGGGATTCTTTTTTATTTCCCGCGGTATTCTGATTTCCATTATCAGCCAAAGATCATTGATAGTCATAGCTTCCTTGTACATGCTTTTTCGCCAGAAAAACCAGGCCGAGTAGACGAGTGGCGCAAGAATAATGAAAGCCAAAAACCACCAGGTCAGCGCGAGGAATGACCAGATGAGATAACCAAACATCGATAAAACTTGCAGCAGAACTTGGAGGAAAGCAGAAAACATTGCTTTATCTCTATATTCTACATTATTAAATCCCCGCTGAATACCCTACTCCGACCGCGGTCGGAGCGGTTATTCATTTGCGGCGTATTATATAGGTGCCGTCTGGCTGGCGCGAGAAAAACTTTTTATTCTGCAGATTTACCAGAACCGTGTTGGGCTTGAACAACCTTTCCCTTTGCACGGACGAAACAAGTTCCTTGGTGCGCATCGGGCCGTTTTCCTTGAGTATTCTGTGAATTACTTCGCGTGCCGTTCCGGGCTGGTATCCCTGTTCTGAAAGGCCGTAGATTCCTCTGCCGACAAGAACGAAGCGCCTGTCTTTTATTAGTTCGTTGTGGACAGTGGCATCCAGGGCGTTTTTGCCCTTATTCCTGTCGCCTATCAGCTTGGCTATGTTTACGAAGTGAATCGGTTTCTCTTCTTTTTTCAAGAGCACGTAAATGTGGTCGCGAATGGTGACCGGTTTTATCTCGGGCCATTCAGACAGACCGGAGTCGCCGTAATTATTGGTATGGAATTTTTTGGAAATAGCCACGTAGTTTTCCGCGTGCGCCGAATTGGCGCGCAGTTTTTTGATGAAAACTTTGAAGTAAATATGGTATTTAGGCGTGGCTCGACGCTGCTCGCCATAAGAAGACAAAATTTCTTCTTTTCTGGATTTCAGAAGTTTTTCCCATTCGTTTATAAAACGGCGGGCGTTTTCCAAACTTTCTCTCTCAGAATAATAAAAAGGCCAGAAGTCCTTATCTTCGGGATAAAAATAAAAAGAGCCCGAGGCCTCCAGCAATAGGTCCAAATGATTCTCGTTAATATCGTCGATTAAATTCCTGTGGTGTTCCAGAAAATTTTCCCTTCTGGCGACTCCGCCGGAATTCTTGAGATACTTTTTGCTCCTGTCCACGAATTCACCGAAGGCCGGATTGGACGGGGCTTTTTCTCTCAGGGTTCCGAGAGCGCCGGATTCTATCTGACGTATTCTTTCTCTGGTGATGCCGTATTTTTTGCCGAGTTCAGCCAAGGTGTTGGAATCTCCGTCTTCAATACCAAAACGCCCGACCAAAACATCTTTTTGGCGGTCGTCCAAATGAGACCAGAACTGGCTTAAGATTTTATCCACAGTAGCCATATTGATAAGAATAATTGTAAACTAAGTCAAAAGAATAGTCAACCCCTCGTAAAGGATGTTAATATCCTTCTCACTTTTTCCTGCCTTGCCAAAGAACCAAAAGCGGACTGGCAACGAAGATAGAAGAGTATATGCCCGTGGTTACGCCGACAAGAAGTGTCAGCACGAAATAGTGGAGCGATGCCGGTCCGGCGAAGTAAAGGGCAAGCAGAACGAGAATCAGCGTCAGCGAAGTGTTCACGGAACGGGCTATTGTCTGGTTGACGCTCTTGTTTACCAGTTCGGGGAAAGCGGTCTTGCCGCGGTCAAGTAAAAGATTTTCCCTGATGCGGTCGAAAACGACGATGGTGTCGTGCACCGAAAAGCCCATAACCACCAGAAGCGCCACTATGAAATTGCCGTCTATTTCAATTTTTGCGTAATGACCGAGAAGCGCCAACAGTCCCGCCGGTATTGCGACATCATGGAAAAGAGTCAGAAGAGTTATGAATCCGTAAGCCCATGAACTTACCGGCTGAAAAACTTTTCTGAAAGCAAAAGCGACATAGAGCGAAATTCCGAGAATGACGAGAATCATGGCTATGATGGCGTTCTTCCGAAGCTCGTTCCCTACCGAAGGTCCGATGGATTGAAATCCGGCCTCCTCAAAAGACGGATGGCTAGTTTTAAGCAAGCTGGAAAGTTTCTGATGGTCCGGTTCGGAAACGTCAGGAAGGCGCGCCATGAAACTCCCGTTGGCTTCGTCATAAGTCACTATGGCGTCCGAAGCGTCAAGATTTGATTTTCCGCCAGAGGCGGATCCGCCTTGGGCGGAGAAAAAACTTTTCAGGTCATCCACGGACGGAGTGTTGCTTGCAATGCTGAACTGCCAAAGCGTGCCTCCGGCGAAATCAATCCCCTGCCTGAAGCCGAAAATTACCATGGCGACAAGCGCGATTCCTATGAGAACCGCAGAAACAGCGAGGAAAATATTTTTTCTTCCGATTATGTTAAGCATTTGATTTTGAATTTTCCGTTTTTATCGAATCTTTAACAAACAATCTCAAAAATAATCTCGTGGTCGCTATGGCGCTGAACATACTAACCAGAACTCCTATAAGGAGTGTCAGGGCGAATCCTTTGACGAAACTTGATGTGAAGAAATAAAGGATTACCGCGGTGATGATTGTGCTGGTGTTTGAATCGCGGATTGAAGGCCAGGCGCGGCGGAATCCTTCCTCAATGGCTGTAGTTCGGGAAAGCCCTTTCTTGAGTTCCTCTTTGATGCGTTCGAATATCAGAATGTTTGCATCAACGGCCATTCCGATGGTCATAATGAATCCTGCCAGGCCAGCCAAACTCAAAGTAATCGGAATGATTTTGAAAACGCCAAGTGTCAGGAATATGTAAATAAAAAGAGCTAACGCGGCAAACACACCGAACATTCCGTAATAGACAATCATAAAAACCATTACCAGAAGCGTGCCGATTATTCCGGCGATAATCCCTTTTTTGAGCGAATCGGCTCCGAGAGTCGGACTGACGGTCTGCTGGCTTATGAGCGTGATGGGCGCCGGCAAAGCTCCGGCGTTGAAGCGTTCCACAAGCGTTCTTGCTTCATTAATGGTAAATTTTCCGGTTATAACCGCCTGTCCGCCTGAAATTTTTTCCTGGACTATCGGTATTTCAATCGGCGAGCCGTCAAGGAAAATAGCCAGCGGCTTGCCTACGTTCTTCGCGGTCATTTGCTCGAAAATATTCGCGCCGTCGCCGTTGAAAGAAATGGAAACCTGCGGCGCCTGCGTGTTTGGGTCAAAGGCGAGCTGGGCTCCCGTTATGTAGCGTCCGGTAAGATTTGTCTGTATGAATTCGGTACTGGAACCGTTTCCGTACACTTCGCGGAAATCCAGAAGCGGTGTCTCGCCGATTAATTGTATGGCCTGCGAAATATCTTTTATTCCAGCCAATTCCACAACGAGATTGTCTTCGCCTGCGGATTTGGCGACGAAAACTTGCGGCTCGCTCACGCCGAAAAGGTTTACCCTTTTCTCAATGACGTCGCGGAGCCCGTTCAGAACAGAATCGCGGTCGCCTCCGGCAACCTTAGAAAGGTCTACTTTATAAACCAGATGGCTGCCCCCGATAAGGTCCAATCCGAGACGCCACGGCATGAACTTTGCGCCAAAATTCTTTGGATAAACAAAAAAGGCCGCGGTTACCGCGACAAGAACTATTAAAAACAGAACAAAAAGCGGGTGCTTTCTCATTGGGAAATATTATAATTCAAGTACGGCTTCAAGGCAAGCGCAGCATTAAACTATAAAATGCATTAATTCCCATACCACCACTATGCTGCAGCATAGTGGTGATGTAATTTGTTTGTATTATTTTTTATTTTACGATGCTCCCGGGCGGAACTTCGCGCTCAGGATTGAGAATAACAGCATTTTCTCCGTCGCTCGCGGCAAGTATCATACCCTGGCTTTCATAACCTCGCAAAGTTCTCGGTTCAAGGTTGAAAATAACTGGTATTTCTTTGCCGACAAGCGCTTCGCAGTCGGGATAAGAAAGCGCTATGCCCGCGATTATCTGCCTTTGCTCCGTCCCGCCCGTTGTGAGCGAAGTCGAACCAAAATCAAAAATGAGCTTTAAAAGCTTGTCGCTGTCCTCTATTTTTTCGGCAGAAACTATTTTGCCGATTCTTATATCCAGTTTTTTGAAATCATCAATTGTGGCCATTAATAAATAGTAATCAGTTAATAGTCATTAGTAAACAGCATTTTAATTCCTGATGTCTATTGTCTGATTACTTATGTCCAATTCTGGGTGTTGATAAGTTGATTGCCTGAAATTATCGATTTGCTATTCTTAATTTACCACCTGAAGAAGCTTTTGGGTGCAAGGGACGCTCCGAATTGCAAATCAAGCATTATTGCAATTTGGACGTTATCGAAACTTGAAAATCGAAAGGAACGACGACATGAACCTGAAAAAGCACGGCACCACCAGCCGACACCGGCGCGTATCCGCAAATCCGGCCACCAGGAACTACTACGACACTGCCGCCGCCAAGCACGGTGCACACGCGATTCACCTCGACGACCAGGGCGCGAACGGCCACTATACCGGCGCCGGTACAGCAGCCATCGGGGCCTGAAGAAAGCAACACCGAAGGCCGTAAGCAGCAATAATTAGCCGCACACGGCATGCGCAAGTTGCGCAAAAACAACGAAAAGCTACCCTCTATCCCGCAAAAGGAGCCGGACAAGGTAGCATTTTTTTACCCAAAAATTAGTTGCAAATTAAATAGATTTATGTATAATTTTAACCAGCATCTTTCCAGAACATCGGCGGGTGCTAGGAGATTTCCGATTAATCATTTAAGAAAGGTAGGTAAAAATGAAAAAGCCACTACGGCAGTTCGGTAGCGCCAACAGACCGAATCAAAAACCTAACGGCCCGCATTCCACGCCGTCATCATTAAGTTCACATAGTGTCGTGACGCCTTCCGAGCCGACATGGCACAATCCTGCCGCCAAGCAGATTGAACACCGCGGCGCCGACGGCAGGACGCATTTCTCCTACCTCATCAAGTAAGACAAGGGGGCACATCAATTCCGTCAAAGGACCGGAATCGTGCCCCTGCTTCATTTTTAAGGACTTGTTTTAATGTGCCCAACAAGACAATAATATCGTTATATTAATTGATAGATATGCTAGGCAGTGAAATTTCAAGTGTTATGAACCTTCATAACACTTGAAATCATCGTCGGCACAATACTATTGCGAACGCCAAAACTTACAAAAATATAAAATATGTTAAATTAGATTAAATATGAAAAAATTAATCGTTTTTATTTTTATTATTTTCACGGCAATTTCCATAACGCCTCCGCAGGCGGAAGCGGCCAAATTTTATTACGCCGGCTGGCTTCCCTTCTGGAAAAAACAAAACGGAGCGATGGATATTTCCACAAACGTTTATAAATTCCAGGAGATAAGCCCGTTCTCGTACGAGGTTAGGCCTAATGGAACGCTCATTGACAGCTTGAAGTTAAAAGAAGGATTCTGGCCCGCCTGGCTTTCGGCTGTGCGCGACGCCGGAGTAAAAAATATACCGACGATTGCCTGGTTTGACGGTCCGGGATTGCACAAGCTTCTTTCAAATAAAAAGAAGCGTATTGCCCACGAGGACATAATCGCCAAACTCGTGAAGGATATGAAGTTTGACGGAATAGATATTGATTACGAGGCAAAATTGCCGGAAACCAAAGATTATTTCTCAACTTTTCTTTACGGGCTGGCGATACGGCTTCATCCAATGGGAAAAATTTTATCATGCACGATTGAATCAAGGATGCCACTGGATTCATTGCGTGGCGGCGTGCCAAAAGAAGAAGTTAAAAGAGCTAACGATTTTAAGGCGCTCAACAAATACTGCGACCAAATCCGCATTATGGCTTACGACCAGGGACTGGTTGACGGAAAATTGAATGTCTCCAAGGGGAACGGGAAACTTTACGCTCCCGTCGCGGACCCCGATTGGGCAAAAAAGCTGATTCAGGAAGCCACGAAAGAAATCAGCCCCAAGAAAATAATGCTCGGCATTCCGACTTACGGATATGAATACGAGGTAAGCTGGGAGAACGGCTATCTGACGTATATGCGCCTGCGAAGCCACACTTTCTTTCAGGCGATAAACCGTGCAGTAGCGGTCGGCGCCCTGCAGGAAAGAAACAGCGCCGGCGAATACAGCTTTACTTATGCTACTAGTACATCTGTCGGCAGCGTTTCTCCGTCGCTGACTTTCAGAGTTTCATCAACATTGCCTGCAGTCATAGCTTCCAATAACGCAAAAGGACTTTACACAAGATTCGTTTCGTTCAGCGACGCCGATTCGGCGGCGCAAAAAATCGCGCTGGCCAAAAAGATGGGTCTCCGCGGTGTTGTATTCTTCAAATTTGACGGCGAACAAGACCCGTTTTTGTGGGGAAAGATGAAGTGATCAACATTGTCCCATCCTACTTAATTGTTTAAAATAATTCGGCGAAATTGAATGCCTCCTTAGCTCAGTTGGTAGACCTGCCCGTCGAAACTTTAGTGAAGGAGGGGCAGCTCCCTTTAACAATAGAATATTGTTCAATTGGTTCATTCGGCTAAAATAAATGTGCCATTAATGCCCTGTTAGCTCAGTTGGTAGAGCAGCTCCCTTTTAAGGAGACGGTCGTAGGTTCGATCC
>ERZ1292623.4585-Hain-H51-01um-R1-4585-length-11270-cov-7_pt1 | contig 11270 bp, 8 predicted proteins | sample MGYA00564398_ERZ1292623 | MGnify/ENA primary metagenome ERZ1292623 (study PRJEB36523, sample SAMEA6512633) | groundwater metagenome | collected 2019-01-07 | study: AquaDiva: Metagenomics assemblies of 32 groundwater samples
AATTCATCCTGAATATTTTGATGCCATCCAGAGTGGTAAAAAAACCTATGAACTGCGGCTCGCTGATTGGAATTGCACGGAAGGCGATATTTTAGTTCTTCAAGAATGGAATCCAAAGACAAAAAAATATACCGGCAGAGAGATAAAAAAGACAGTAACTTATATTCGTAAATTTAAGATCGACAAGCTTTTTTGGCCGAAAGAAGATATCGAAAAATATGGCTTGCAAGTAATTTCTATTAAGTAGCGGAGACTACTATATCTTATCGACAGCCCATTATATTATTATAGGGTATATTATTTACTCTTCTAACGGTAAATTGGGCTTGGTTAAGCCATTAATTTTAGAAAAAATCAACTTTTTGAGCCTAGGTAGTTATACCGTATCTACGGTTCGCGAGCGTGGAGATGATGACGGTTCGCACGGTATACGGGGCATATCAAGGCTCTAAACTAAAACGACCCAACCGTAACTTAACGGTTGCGGAGCATATGGACGCCCTATTTACGGTATCGTTTGAGGATAAAAAGACCCCCAACGGTAACGGTACCGATAAGACTAACAACTAATCCCCACCGGAAACTGTCTGGATCGTAGAGAAATTGGATTGTATGTTCCCCTGCCGGAACTACAACGGCTCGGAAGGTATAATCTGCCCGCAAGATCTCTGTTGGCTTGCCATCAACCTGTGCCTTCCATCCTGGATAGTAGTTATCAGAAAGGAAAAGAAGGTTTTCTGTTTCCGATTCTGTTTTGAAAATAATTTTATTTGGAATATAGCTTTCTACTTTTACCCGCCCACTAGAAGTTCCTGTTGGGACAATGCCAGGTTTCTTTTCTAGAATGATAGTTTGTCTGGGATTAAAATCCTTGTCATAAAGACGATTAAAAGTTTTTTCATCTGTAGTTTCCACAACATAGTTTCCTGCCAAGAATGCCCGTGGTAGGGCCGACGTTCGGGAAAAAATTTTCCATTTATTAACCCGCCAGACCAGGTCATATTTATCTTTGGGAAAACGGGCTAGGTCTGGTTCCCAATCTTTCTGCGGTTCATCTGTTTTGTCTACAATATATTTCACTCCCAAAATATCTAACGCCCTTTCCCGATCTTTACCCTGAATTTTCCCCACCCAGGCATCAGAAGGAGGAATATCATCTGGTAAATGGGAGATATCGGAACTAGCTAGAAATTCCCCGTAACGCTTTATAAAAAGTGGATCGTAACCCTCTACCCCAAAAACGCGATAATATGTGGAAAAATTACTATCAATATAAGCCCGATCAACCCCAAAAAATCTATCGATTCCTCCATGATTTTGAAGATATGTCACAACCGGATGATTTGGGAAAACAAATTTCGAAGTGGCAAACGGTTGATATTTGTTAAAGAAATAGCCGTATTCAAAAATGGCAAGGATAACAAGAAGAATACCAAAAAATCTTAGCAAAAATTTTCTTCCTGAAAGAAGGGTGCAAGTACAAGCAAAAACAACTGTAGGCAAGATTAAGTTGTGAAGAGAAACCCGTCTTAGTACCGGGTTAAAAGTTAAGGCGACGATAAATAGAGTAACAAAGATTGTGGAAAAAAAGAAAAATATCTTCTTCAGATCAATATTTTTATCCTCCAATATTTTTTGAAGTCCAAAAGCTGACAAAACTCCCATCCCAAATTGAAAGAGAAAAATTGTCCGGGAAGCAAATCCGGAAGAAAGTATGGGAATTTTTAGGTTTACAAACAGATAGGCAAAAGGAGGAAGAGCAAAAATTAATCCAAAAAGACCCAGGAAGAAAAAGAATTTTATTTCGCTTTTTGCAAAATTTTTACAGATAGCTACTACTGATAGGACGGCAGCGACAATACCAAAGTAACCAAGAGAATTATCATAATTAAGGCCGCTAAAATTCCCCGTGGCTGGGTTGCCAAAAAAATCTGGTGCAAAAATAGTGGCTAGGTGCTTCCACGGAAAGGCGGTTTGGAGAATTGCCTCATGAAGACCTTTACTTTCCCGAGCAGATTGTAGATAGAGCTCAAGAGTGGGAAAGAGCTGAACAGCTCCTATGATTGCTCCTAGAGAAAATAAGGCGACTAGTTTTAATGGAGAAACTCTTTTAAAAAGACCATAGGTGAAACTGATTATTAGAACATAGACTGCTGTCTGGGGATGGCCTCCAATCAGAGTAAGTGCAATAAGAAATGGCAGAAACAAAAGTCGTGAAGAATTGATAGCCCATAAAATTAACGGAAGAAAAAGTACAGCCTGAAGAATGTTAAGCTGTTCTCCCCAAACCGCTAGATAAGAAAGATTGGAAATGACAACGGCACCAAAAATTGATGGAATTAACGAAAGTTTTAAAGAGCGCAAGAAGAGAAAGTTGAAGACAGAAAAAAGCAGCGGGAGAAATAATACCAAGCTAATCCAACCAGATAAAAATGGTAGGACGAGTAGCACCAGGGTAGTCGGGTAGAATACAGACGACTGAAGATTTGCCAACAAGGGAGTTCCAGAAAAATTGTATGGATTCCAAAGTGGCCACTGCCATTTAGAAAGCTGGTCAACAACTAGGCTTTTCCAAGGATACATGACCCTAATTACATCCATAGCCACAACCCCCTTGTGAGTAGTCCAAGAATCAAAACCGGCAAATCCCCCACTGCTCCAGGGGAAATAATAAGAAACTAAAAGATCGCCAGGGAAAGGTAGAAGACCTTTGAAATAAAATTTCCAAAATAGGGCAACATTGGCAAGAATCAACAGTAACAGTACGAGTAATAATTGTTTTTTGGACATAGGCTTAGTTTGTGGTTCGTTCCTCGACGACAATTTTTCCAGGAAAAGTTTGGGTATTAATTATCTTTCCATATTTTATATAGGACTTTTTCCAACCTTCTGGTTCCCAAGGGCGTTCGCTGTTTGGCTCGAGAATTAGAAAGAATAAGCCTTCGTCCATTTTTGGCGGTTTACTTTGTTCCCCTATCCCTAAGAGGGGTATTCCCATTTGCCAATTTTTAGGAAGATAACCGTACTTTTTTTGACCGTACCAGAAAAAGTTGTATTGCCAGATATAGTCGTAGACTGGTGGCGTGTAGGCAAAAATGCTAAATGATCTGCCAGCCGCAAGTTTATAAACATAGTCCAGGGCCTGTTCCTGATTTTGTAAAATAGCGTTGTCGTTAATTTCTTTTCCCATAACACGGTCAGAAATATTTTGAAGATTTGCCCCTTGGATAATAAAGATAGCCAAAAGAATTAAAATTATTGGGCGAAGCAACTTAACCTTGTTAAAAATAACAGCCAGACCGGTCATTAAGAAAATAATATAGACAACAGGGAGACCTGCCCGATACCAAGTCCAAAGTGGTCCAGGATAAAAACTGAATCCAACGTAAAAAGTAAAAATAATAGCGAAAAGAACCTTAAAAAGATTGGTGTGGTTTTTAAGTTTTTCCTTGACTGCAAGCCCCCAGCCACCAAAAGATAGCAGTAGTGTAAAAATAGCCAAGATAGTTGGCTGAATATACAAGGCCATAAGAGCAAAGTCATCGCGAAAGCTTTTGGCTCGTTCGAAAAAACGGACAAAAATCGGGTCGTGAGCACCATATAGAGTGCCTTTACCTTGGAAAAGAGAAAGAAAACCGTTGGTAATTAAAAAATTATGCCTCAGGTCAAAAAGTAATTGAGGTAGAAAAGTTAGGGAAAAAACTACCAGACCGATGAAAAAATGTTTTGAAAAAATTTGCTTTACATTATGGAAAAGTACAAGAGTTACAAGAATTGCCGGAAGAGTAAAAAGTGCAAAACCAATTTCTAGTTGAAAGAAAAGCCCAACAAGGAAAAGCAAGGGAATGAAGTATTTCGATTCCTGGTCAATTGCAATTTTACAGAGAAACCAGATATAGAAAATAAATAGGAAAGAGAGCGGATGAGGACTGGCAACCAAATTGGAATAAGTAATTAAAATAGGTGCGAAAAGAACTCCTAAGAATGAAAAAATGGCGGCCGATTTATTGATTGGAGACAGAAATTTATAAACAATAACCGCAGACAGGCTCCCAAGAACGGAGAAAAAAATTACCGGCGCAACTGGGCTTGCCGATCCTAAAATAAAAGGAATAGCCAGAAGCCAAGTCCACAAAGGACCCATAAGTACTCCGGCTAATCCGCTGTAGCGGCTAACTAGGCTTAGTTTGTGATCGACAACAAGCTGTTTAACTAGAATTGTATCCAGCCCTTGGTCGAACCAAAAATAGTTTTGGTGGTGAATTATCGGAACAATCCGGACAAGAAATCCAAAAACTAACGCAATGCCAAGAATTAAAATTAGTAATTGATTTTTACTTAAACGCATAACAATCAAAAAGGTCGTTGGCGTAATAGGGAATTATGGTTTTATCAAGACCAGCAAATGAAATTGTCTTCGACACCACTTCGGAAAGAAGAGGATTTACCGCTTGCAAGCGGGAGGCAAGATAGCCAGCTGAAAGAAATCGCCAATGGGGTTTAAACTTTATGTTTTTAAATCCAGTTTTTTCTAGATACCAACGAGATGCCGCTTTGTTTAAAAAAACCCGGTGCATTTCCATATACCATGACCAGCGGGTTCCCATAAGTTTTGCCAAAGGGCTGCTTGGATCAACTGTCGAGAAAGCAAAAAGCCCGTCGGGAGAAAGATAATCATAAACTTTTTTTATTTCCGAAACAGGATCGGTAAAATGTTCGATTACATCCCACATCGTCACGACCGAAAAATTTTTTTTAGGAAAAATACCTGAACTAAAAGGTTTATTCACCAGCGTGATTCCGTAGTGTTTTTTAGCATATTCTGCAGACCACCTGTTTGGCTCTAGACCAACAGCGTCCCAACCGTTATCCATCGCCAGCTTGACAAATAACCCAGTGTTAGTGCCAACATCAAGGAGTTTGCCCTTTTGTGGAAAAACTTTTTCTAGTTTAGACAAGTAGTTTTTAAAAGTAATTTCTCGAGCATTTTGTTCCAAAAAATATTGAGGATCATCGACAACCTCATAATAGGTACTGATTTTTTGCTGGGTTATTTTTTCGTCAACATATATGATTTGGCAATTAGCGCAGGCTATGATTGGACCATGAATTCCAAACCCAATATTGGTGCAGGCAAATTGTTTGACGTGAATTCCTCTCCCTTTTTTATTGGCTGGGAAAATTTCCCGGATAGTTTTTTTACGACAGAAACGACAGTATTTCATAACTCCATTTTAACAATTCCGATAGCCCCATATACGACTGATAATTCCTCTGGTCTAGCGAGGGATTTTGGGATAACTATTTTAAAGGTTTTATCAGTTTTTGTATTCATATTGATGTTTAAAATTTCACCTTGTTGCCAAAAAAGATACTTAAACCCAGTATTGAGCCCTAGAGAGGTTATGAAATCTACTTTGAAAGATTGCCCTTGACTTTGAGAAATTATATATTTTACCGTTTGAGATTTATTTTTTAAGGAAAAATCAGATTTAGTGAATAGGGCCGGCATTAGATTTAACAAAATTAGACCAGTTATCAAAACTATAAAAATATTTGATTGGTAGTATTTTTTTGTTATATGGTAGAACAAATCTCCAGACGAAATAACAATTATGCTCAGGGGAGCAAGGAAATAATATGGCGGTAAAGCGCCACGGTAGAAAGATAAGGGAATTGTGATTAGTAAAAATAACAAAAGCAAAAGTTTATAGAAAAGTTTGTTTCCACCGGACTTAAACCCGTGTTTAAAAATTAACACCAGAAATAGGAGGCTTAAGGGTATAAGCTTAATATTGATAATTTCTATAAAAATCGATTTTATTAAATCCGCCCAAACCAAAAGCACGTTCCCAAGGGTAACTAAAATCCCAATTCCAGAAAGTCCCCCAGCTCTACCTGACGTAAGAAAAAGTAGGAGGTGGGAAAAATTTAAAAAATTGTGGCGCAGATCAAAAAAAATTAAGGGTAGAAAAAAAATTACAAGAACGGAGACAATGTATAGAAAATTTAATGGGCTTTTCCAAAATTTATTTCCTCCCAATATTGTCAAAGATAGGACAAAAAAAGCCAAGAGAAAAAAAGCCGTAAAGTGGACGTGGAAGGAAAATCCAAGTATGGTTGTAGCCAGAATTAGGTCGCGGACTTTATGATTTTTTAAATAAGAATAAAGAAAATAGAAAACACCAACGGAAACTAAAGGGAGGATCGTAGGGTTCCACATAACCCGGTCGTAGGAAATAAAAAACATGGAGAAAGAATAAATTGTTGCCGAAATTAAACCAGAAACCTTAGAAAAGAATTTTGCCCCGGTCAGATAAATAGCCGCAATTGTAACTGTGGAAATTATAAAATTTAAAAGAATAGTCCAAGCGTGATCCATTTTGCCTAAAAGATAGAAAAAACTAATGATGTAGTTAAAATATGGACCAACATACATCGCCCCAACGCTAGTTTCGGGACCAATAAGGAAAAGTTTATGATCCACAATTAAAGACTTTGCTAACCAAGCGTTTATTTCTTGATCATAGTCAAAACCTTGCCAGGCTGGAAAGTTATAAAATCGGACAAATAGACCCACTGCCAATATTAATAGGAACAGGAGGTGCGGCCTAAGACGTCCAACTGCCAGTTGAAATAAAGCCATAATAGCGAATAAATAATAATATAAACGACAAAATTAGCATACCCAAAATAATATATCGATTTGTCGATAAAGCAGAAAACCCAAATGGCACGATAAAATAGTGAGGAAGGACTTCACGGCTAGCAATTTGAAAAAAAGCACCAGCATAAGCTGCAACAAGGATGAATTGAAAACGTCGGTTGGAATCTAGCTTTTTCCAAAGAAAAAATGGGAGGAAAAGAACGGTTGAATATTTAATGCCAATGGAAACGGCCAAAGCAAATAAAGAAACAATTTTTCGATTTTGAAGTAAGAGATAATATGCCAAAAGCCCAAAAAAGAGCATGATAATGTCAAGATGTGACGAAATAACGGCCTCTAAGATAACAAGGGGATTTAGAGCAAAAAGGAGAAGACCGCGAGTCTTAGCAAGTTTATAGATGACAAAGCAACACCCCAAATAGGCTCCTACTGCCAAAAATTTAAACAGAAAAAGAGTCCAAAGAAATTTATTGAACCCAAGAATATAAACAATTATAGTTAGGGGAAGAAATATTGGCCCATAAGGATAAGTTCGGTGGGTCCAGTTCATAAACCTTGTCCAGGTATCATCGGAAAACATAAGGGCAGTACTGACGTACGGGTTGGCATGATGAAAAGTAAAAATTCGAGCATCGAAAATATAGTTGAAGACGTCGTGGGAAAAGGCAGGATAAGAAACTAGCCCCAAAATAACAACCCCACCGATTAAAAAGACGATATTTTTCTTTGACAACGTCAGCTTGGAAAAGTAAAAATTAAAAATTGACAATAAAAAGAGAAGACCGACAAAAATTTGGGTGGATAAAAGCCGATTATAATAACCTAGTTGGATCATAAGATTTTGAAATCTAAGGAAAACAGGAGCTTGTAACAGAGTCAAATTTAAATCTATTTGAGAGTAGGAGTAAACCCCAAGAAACACCAGAATTAGAAGATAGAGGCTAATCATTTTTTATAAAATCCGCGCAGATCGTTCAGTTTAACCCTAAGCACTTCTTTGACCATGTCGATGGATTCTTGAATAAATTTTGTCCCACCGCTTTTTTTACCAGTAGAAACGTCGCGATCCTCCCAAGAAACGGGAACTTCTTTTATTTTAAAACCTCTAATTTTTGTAACCACAAGAAGTTCAACGTCAAAAGAAGTCACTTTCCATCCGCTGGCGGCAAATTTTTCTGACCTGATAACTTGAAGTAAAGGAAAAATTTCCTTAGCAACCTCTAGCCTAAACGCTTTAAATCCCGCCTGAGTATCGGTAATATCAGAAAGTAAAACACTTTTTCGAAAATTATAGAAAATTGAAGAGGCTAAACGGCGGAATAAGGGAAAATTTTTTCGTTGTAATCCCCGGCTGCCAATAACCACATCAAATCCACTCGCAAATTCTGGTAGGATTTTTGCCACTTCGCTAATTGGGGTCGATTGATCCATATCGGTAAACAAAACTATTTCTCCTTGAGCTTTTTGAATTCCAGCCCACACGGCAAACGGCTTTCCCGCATGGGAGTTCTCTAAAAAGAAAAAGTTTTTGTTTTGCTCACAGAATTTTTTAGCTAAATTTCGCGACTCTTCATCCGGAGAACCATCATCAGAAATAATTACCTCCCAAGAATATTTCTGAGAAACTAAATAATCTCGAACTTGTACCAAAACCCCCCGCTCGAGATTCTCCGTCTCGTTATACGAAGGAATGACAACAGAAAGATAAATATTTTCCATGATTTTAACTTTTGCCTGCCTGCCGGCGAGGCAGGATTTTTAACTTTTGATTTTCGTCATAGTGTATCAGTTTAAAGATTCTGATACCAGCTGGCCCAATCTTCTCTTGCACAATTTGTGCTCGTCCGAAACCGGCAATTTCCCAAGTGGGATGCCCAAGGGGTTCACATTTTTTATCTTCACAAATAACGACCAACCGGTCAGTTACCGTCTTCCGTTGAGGATCAATGTCTGGGTTTTCAATTGTCACGGGTGGCTTACCCCAAATTTCCAGGTAATATCTGTAACTGAAATCGCTGTTATAACTGCTTATTAAGCCCAAATTATAAGGTTGGCCATCTGCATAGGTAAGCACTTGTTGCCCAATTTCTTTGACTTGGTCTAACATATTATTCGGCTTTTGCCAAAAATAGAGATTGGAAATTGACAGATAAACCAGAATTGATATTCCAACAAGACCTAGCGTCTTCCCCCACCATTTCTGAACCAAAACTATATCAAAAGTCAGTCCCAAAAGAATAAACGGCAAGGGGTAAAGGTAACCAAAATAGTGGTCATAAAGAGAGCCGCGATAGGATCCAACACCAAAGACTCCGACCAAAAGCCAGACCAAAATTAAAATCATTTTTTTGGGTTGCGCTTTAACCCAGATACCAAGGCCCAACATGGCACTGATAACATAAGTCTTCTCCAGCCACACTGGTAAAGACAAGGTCATTCGGAATAGTCGATGGGCAATATCAGAAAAAAGTTCGATTGGGTTAGCTGTCCTTGGGGCCACAGTTTGACCACCACGGTTGACAAATTCCCAGACACTCTTGAGATTGGGAAAACCATGGCGGGCTTCAAAAATTAAAAAGAGCGAGTCGCCTAAAAGGAACCCAACCAGCACAAGCCCTCCTTGAATCAACCATTGTCTCCAGGAATATAGAAGTAAAATAGAGAGACCGACAATTGGCACAAAAACCAGATCGATATAGTGAAGTTGGAAAAGAATTCCCAAATTAATTCCAGCAAGAAAATTAAAAATTGATTTGCCTTTAGCCTTTGCTAAATAGAGAAAGATCATAGTTAACAAAGAAAAAAAGGGCACCGGGTTGGGGTTCCACGAAAAACGAGAAATATCGACCATTTTTGGAGAGATGGCAACAAGAAAAGAGGCGATAAGCCCAACTTTATTATTGCCAAAAAGGTGGCAAAAATAAAAAGTTAAAAGAATTACGCCCATTCCAATTAGGGCCGACAAAACTGCCGGGCCAACCGGATCAAGATTAAAAATCCAAAGAAAAGGCAACATAAAATAGTAATAAATAGGTCCAGTAAAAAATCCCCCCACAGAAGCGTTTGGCCCTAAAAGTGTCCACTGATGATCCACAATCATCCGCTTGACAATCAAAACGTCTCGGCCTTGGTCACCCAAAAACTGGAGATAGCCCGGAAGATTATAAAAGCGAAGAACTGCCCCTATAATTAGAATAATAATCAGCCAAAAATTAAGATTTTTCAGAAGTTTCATTTTTCTTTTTCCAAACAACCTTGCGATACATAATATAATTGACCACCATACCAACACCCACGCCAGCCATATAGAAAAGCAGGTACCAAGTGTAAAGCCGAATTAGGGGAAGATCGATTATTGGCCCCTTAAATTTTGCTAGCCCAAATATCTTCTCTCCAACCCATAAAAAGGAAAACTGAATCAAAACGGAACCAAAAGCAATTACGTTATATTGGAGAAATTTTAAAAAAAAAGCTAGTCCGCTTGTTGCACGATCTTCAGAAAATGTCCAAAAATTATTGGCTAAAAAGCCAAACACAATAGCCACTTCTGCCCCCAACGGACCGGCAGTAGATGGGCGGAGTCCAAGATTGACCCCAAGAATCAAAATTACAGTATTTATTACAAACCCTAGTCCCCCAACGACAACAAACTTGACGACGCTAGCCGATTTTTTCAAGCGATAACGGATGGCAAAAGTAAGAAGTTCTTTTGTGTAAGACAAAGTCTTCATTTTTGACCGACCCCCGAACCGATCAACAAAAATCATCGGTTGTTCGGCAATTTTAATGTTTTGGTTCAAGGCTTCAAACGTAAATGCCGGAACAAAAAGCCATCCTTCGTGAATAATAACTTTGGATCGTATTTTGGTCCAAGTACTTTTTGTAAAGGCCCGATAAAGATTAGTAAATTCGTGAACTTTTCCGGTACCAGCAAGAATCATTAAAATCAAATTTGCCAAGCGACTCAAAAGCTTTCTCCACCAGGACCAATTGATAATTTTCCCACCAGCCACATAACGGCTTCCTACAACAAAATCTGAAGTCTCAAGGCATTTTATAAAATCTGGAAACTGTTTTGGATCGGCTGACAAATCGGCCTCCATAGTGATTACAGCATCTGCCTTAAGATCTAAAAAAGCATAATCAATACCCAGAGAAAGTCCAAGACCAAGCCCTCTTTTTTTGACATCTAGGTAGTGGACAGCTTTATTTTGAGAGGCGATCTTTGCAACAATTTCCGCAGTTTTGTCCGTGGAATGACTGTCTGATATTAAAACATCTACCTTTTGGGCCAAAACGGCTTTCAAAAAGGCTTCGATATTTTCTTCTTCGTTGAAGGTTGGCGCTACGACAACAACTTTTTTTTCCATACGATTAATATAACTTTTAAACTTTCAAAAAAATCTTCAGAGTCCATTTTGCTCCACCCTTTTTCTCGATTGGAAAATTCGATGGGAATTTCCTTAATCTTTGCCCCCAAATCGATCATTTGGCAAAGAAGGAGTTCTTTATAGGCATAGGATTTTACAAAAACCCTCTCAAAGTCTATTTTGTCCAGAAAATTTTTCACTCTCCCCAAGCGAAAACCAGTAGTAAAATCATG
>ERZ1292623.3198-Hain-H51-01um-R1-3198-length-14100-cov-6_pt2 | contig 11269 bp, 21 predicted proteins | sample MGYA00564398_ERZ1292623 | MGnify/ENA primary metagenome ERZ1292623 (study PRJEB36523, sample SAMEA6512633) | groundwater metagenome | collected 2019-01-07 | study: AquaDiva: Metagenomics assemblies of 32 groundwater samples
TGGTTTCCTGAAGGAATATTTAAAATTACTTGCAAGTTTCCATTTGAAAGCCATTCTTCGCTTTCTTTATATTCACCGATTATTCCATAAACCTGTCCTGTGTATTGGGCAGGAATTATTATTTTTATTTTTTTAGTTTCTATTTTTATAGGGATAATTGAAACTAATTTTGAAATCAGTTCCGGCATTTGCTGTTCTGCAGACCTTGAATCAAAAACAAAATGAACTTCTCCTATTGCTTTTCTCAATCTTTCTTCTGTATAGGGATTTCCGTGCTGATCAACTGCATTTTTTAATATTAAAGAAATAACTTGTTTTATTTTTTTATCTTTTTCTGCATCTCTAAACTCCTGAGTTTTTTGAACTTCTCCTTTTTGAATTATTCTTTTTGCTATCTCAAAAACATCTGTTGTGTTAAAATAAGATTTCAAATCTGCTTCTGAAGCAAGATTGCCTTTTTTTAAATCTGTAAAAATATGGTTTGAGCGTAATGCAGAGGAAATGTTTCCTTGTTGATTATTTCTGATTTTCAGAGCTTCGTCTAAATCAACTGATATTTCAAAGTGTTTTCCTTTTAGAGATATTCTTGCTTCTACGTTTGGCATGATATTTGGAACAGAAAGCTTTTTATAAAGATTATTGTCTGTTAATTTATGGGGATTAAAGAACTGACTGACATTGATGCAGATAAACTAAAAGCTGCTCTTTTAAGAGGTAAAGGATCTAAGGAATTCCAAGAAGCTCAGGGAATAGTGGCAGATGGAATTGTTATGCCTTTCATAACTGATGCGCTTTCTCAGGCATTATTAGGAGCCAAGCCATATGCTTCAGGAAGAAATGAAAGTTACTTTAGAAATTATCGCAGATAATTTTAAATACCATACAAATTAAAGAGATATATTAATTATTGAGGTTTAAATAACAATATGGATACAAAAAAAACAAAGATTTTGAGCACCCAATTTAACATAGGAGAAGTGAGTTAAAGTGGATATGCCAACAGAAATGCAGCATCAGGCAATGGGTTATGACAGAGCAGCAACCATGTTTTCTCCTGAAGGACATTTGTTACAAGTTGAATATGCAGAGAAAACTGTGAGATTGGGAAGTTCAAGTATTGGATTGATATGTAAAGACGGAGTTGTTATTGTTGCGGATAAGAGGATTAGAGACAAATTAATTGCTCCTGAAAGTGCGAGCAAAATATTTGAGATTGATGAGCATATTATGGCTACTGCTGCAGGAATATTAAGTGATGCCAGAATCCTTGTTGATCAAGCACAAGTATTGGCTCAGCAAAATAGAGTGACTTATGGGGGGCCTATAGAGCCTATTTCTGTAATAAGAATGATTGCAGATAAAAAACAAATGTTTACTCAATATGGAGGAGCAAGACCTTTTGGAGTTGCTGTCTTATTGGCTGGAGTTAATAAAGGAAAAGCTCATTTGTATACGTCTGATGTGACAGGAAATTATCATGCCTATAAAGCAAATGCCATAGGAGAAAATGATGAAAAAATAAAAGAAATTCTTAGAAGCGATTACAAAGAAGATATGACAATAGATGAAGGAATAAAATTCTGCTTGAAAATATTTAAAGACTTGTTTGGGAAAAACTTTGAAATAGAAAGATTTGACGTGGCTTTTATAAAAATAGGCGAAGAAAAATTAAAAAAAGTGAGAAGCGATGAATTGAAGAAATATGCTAAGTGAAAAGACTTTTAACTTTGAGTTTTCTTAGTTTCATATGAAAATCTTGTTTGTTTGCAAAGCAAATGTTGGAAGAAGCCAGATTGCTGAGACAATTTTTAATAAACTTGTTAAAGAAAAAGGTTTAAAGCATGAAGCTCAAAGCGCTGGAGCAGAACCTGGAAAATGGAAAGGAAAATTAGTTGGAGAGGACAAAATAGTAAATCCCACTCTTAAAGAAGCTGGATTTGATTTGGGAAAACAGAAAAGCAAAAAGATTACGAAAAAACAAATTAAATGGGCTGATATTGTTATTTTAATGAATAATAATTTTGATATTCCTGATTATATCAAAGAATCCAAGAGATTGATTTTATGGGATATTAAAGACCCTAAAGGAAGAGATTTGAACTTTCATAGAAAAATAAGAGATGAGATTCATATTTTGGTTAATAGATTAATTGATGAGCTGGAAAAAAAGAGTTAAGAGAACTTTGAAGGAAAAGTTAATTATTCAAACTTCTCTTAAGCAACATTAAAGACTTTTCTGAATATCATTGAAAAGATAATTGCAAAAATCAAATATGCCCAAAACCAAGAGAAAAATCCAAAAATCTTTACAGGATTTGCTGTAAAATAGTCATCAAACCATCTGAAAAAAAGAATGATTGGAACTGAAGTGTAAATCAAAGGGCGCATTGTTACTTCAAATGTTCTTGGAATGAATTCCAATTGTTTCTTTTGAAGTTCCATTAATTTTTCAGGATGATCTTTGAAATCTTTCATCTTTTCTTGTAATATTTTTTGCTCTTTTTTTATCTCTCTCAAAAGAGATTGGTCTGTAGTGTATTTCTGAATTAACACTAAAAACAAAGAAATAATCGCAGTGATAATTAACATTCCATAATTTATATTCCATTTTAGAAGAGCTCCTGCGCTTGGAGCCAAAATTAAACTTACAGCTTGTTTTATTATTGGTAAAGAATTCCAAAAGAAAGCTACAGCAAGACCGAGCAGCATTACCAAGAAAAGCGTCTTCATTGATTTATTCATTATTTTCATTTTTTTGTTTCTCTAAAATGGAAATTTGAAATCTTCCTGATTTCATTATTTTCCTCTCTTTTTATTTCTTTTTAAAATTTTAATCATATTTAAATTAACCGACTATTTTCTTAAGAGCGGGATGCATATCAAGAGCATGCTGTTGAGCTATGTTTTGATATAATTGATACATGATCATTACTGCCAACAAGATTGCTGTTCCTCCGACAAGAGCTCCGAGAAGATTTGCAATTGAAGCCAAAAGACCTATTGATAATCCTCCCATTATTGTTAGAGGCATTATGTATCTTTTTAAGATTGATTCCAAAACTCTTTGATCTTTTCTAAATCCTGGAATTTGCAATCCAGATGATAAAATATTTTTTGCTTGACTTGACTCATCCATTCCAGAAGTTTTAACCCAGAAAACAGCGAATATTGCGGAGAAAGTCATATAAAATAAAGTGTGGATTATTGCCTGCAAAAACAGAGATGAATTAAAACCCCCCCTTACTAATAATTGCAAGAGATTTGACGACCCAAGCCAATAAGATAATCCTGAAAGAGCTTGTCCTTGAGAAAAGTTTCCTAAGAATGTTGAATGACCGAGCCAATTTTGCAATAAGCTTCCAAATAATTGAATATTTGCTGCGAGAGCTGAAACTAAAATAACTGGAATAACAGAAGCATAAAAAAATGAAAGAGGCCATTTAACCCCATATCCTCTAAGTTTTTCATAAGTTAAAGGAATTTGAACTTTTAATGACTGAGCCCAAACAACTGCTAAAAATATTGCAATTGTCACTAAAATAGCTGCTGTGGCTGCGAGAGCTTCTGAAGGGACTCCATTTAAAACTGACTGGAAAATGATTAAAACATTTCCAGAACATGCAGTGTTTGAGAAATCAAGAAGACAATTTTCTCCGTTTGCCCCTATAAATTGAAAAAGTCTTGCGAATAACTGCCATGAAACTCCTGCGACAATAAAAAGAGAAATTCCTGAACCAAATCCCCATTTTTGTGTAACTTCATCCATTAACATTATCGCCAATCCTCCTAAAATCAATTGGGCTATTACAATTGAAGTAAATCCTGGAGTTGCTTGGAGACCTCCCATTAAAACAAAGACAAATGCTTCAAAAACTATGAAAAATATAACTCCTATTTTCTGTAATCCTTGGAAATATCTTTTACCTTCTTCTGTTTTTGTATTTATTTTTAGAATTCCAGAACCTGCGAGTAATTGCAAAATAATAGAAGCGGTAACTATAGGACCTATTCCTAAGGATATTATAGAACCAAAATCTGTTGCCAAAATTACTTGCAAAAATTCAAATTGCGCAAGAGCATTTGAAGATAGTCCATAAAGAGTTATGTTTGCTAAGATAAAGAAAGCTCCAAGAACAATTAAAGTCCACTTTAATTTTGTATTAAATGGAAGATGTTTTTCCCTGGGTTTTTTTACTTCTGGAAGATTATACAGGATCGACATTATATCTAAAGCCATGTTTTTTAAGTTTAATCTCCTTTAATTTTTTCTTTAGATTTGTGAATATGTTTTTTTTCAATAAGAATTATTTCGCTTCCTGATTTTTTTATTTTCTCTAAAGCTCCGGAAGATGCAGAAGAAGCAGTTATTTTTAATTTTTCATGCAATGAACCGCGGGACAATATTTTGTAACCTTTTAAATTTGTGTTTTTACTTGTTATTTGATCAAGATTTATAATTTTTAATTTCTTTTTTATTGGTCTTCTTAATGTTTTTGATTTTCCAAAATATTTATCTTTTAAATTCAGAATTAAAGTTTTCTTTTGGTCTGCTCTTTTTCCAGACCCTGCCATTCCAACTCCTCCCCTATGTCCAGAGCCACGAGCTTTCTTTTTGAATCCTCTTCCATGAGTATGACTTCCTCTGAATCTTGATGATTTTTTTCTTTTCTTTATCATTCTAAATCCTCTGCTATGTCTTCTTCCATTGACAATTCGTGCGGCAGCCTCATAAAACTATCTAATTTTAAGCATTTTTGACATTCATCCGGAGAGTCTAAAACATGCTCTCTATGCCCGCATTCACATTCCCAGACAAAAACTTCTTTATTCTTTTTTATCTCTTTTTTCTTTACCATTATAACATTCTCCTTATTAAATCATTTATTTTTTCTTTGTTATCTCCTAGAACTGCTTTTTTTGTAGTTCCAAAGTGTTTTTTGGAATCAATACCTTTTCTTGGAGGATGTAATCTGAAGAAAGGTTTTATTCCTAATTTTAAAAGAGAGCTTTTTTCTAAGCTGGAGATTATTTCTTCGCTATTAATTTTTTTCTCTGGGTTTATTGATTTTGCCCTTGATTTAATCAACTGCTTTAATGTTTCCTTATCTATTGAGCCATATGCAACATAGTCTCTTATTTTTCTTAATAATTTAAGATTATTTTCAGTTGGTTTTACTAAAACGCAGGAATATTTTCTTCTTAATCTCAATCTATTTAATGATTCTCTTATCTTTTCTGAAATTTTTACATCTCCTGAAATTCTTATTACTGCTATCATTTTCTATTTTCTCCTATTTCCTGAAAATAGGAAATTAGCGGATTTCCTGTCTGCTTCATTTTCTATTTTTATTTAACCTCCATATTTAAATTTGTTTTTTGAAGAGCTGATATACACGCCTTTACAAAATTGAAAGTTGTTCTTGGATGCCCTTTTGTTTTGGAATACACATCTTTGATTCCTGCAAGACGCAATACTTTTTTGCATTCATCCCCTATGACAAGACCTGTTCCTCTTGGAGCTGGCAAAAGAGTAATTTTTGTGCTTCCACATTTTCCTTCTACTTTGAAAGGAACTGTGTGGGGTTCATGAGAGCCATCTTCTACTGCTTCAAAACCTCTTGTGATTTTAATAACGCTAAGCTTTGCCTTTCTAAGTGCTTTTTCTCTTGCTGGAAGAGTTTCTTTTGATTTTCCAAAACCAACTCCAATATGCCCTTTTTTATCTCCTACAACAACCATTGAAGAAAAAGTCAAGACATTTCCTTCCTGTGTTTTCTTTTGGGTTTGTCTCCAAGCACGTCTTTTTCCTCCACCAAATTTTCCTTTTGCCTGCCCTATTAAAATTAAATCAGATTCTATGGGAATTAAAGATTCAACTATTTCCGGCTCTAAAATCTTTTTTCCAGATGAGAGAATTTTATCAAGATCTTTTATTTTTCCAGATTTTACTTCAAATCCTAATTTTGTTTTTGGCGCCCATGAATACAAACCAGAAGATTCTTCTTTTTCTCTTTCAGAAGATTCTGAAATTCTTTCTAACTCTTCTAATTTTTCTTTTATATCTGTGTCTTGTTCTAATTCAGATACTTCTTCTGGAACTGCTTCAATGATATCTTTTGGTTTTTTTGGTGATTCTTTTTCAGCCATTTTATTTTGCCTCCGGTTTTATTTTTGTCAGCTTAGACAAAATCTCGGCGAGAGAGCTATTTTTCTTTAATTGCTCTATGGATGGCAGAACTTCTGGAGAATGCTTTATTTTTAATCCTGCATCAAGAGCTCCCTTTAAAACGGAATAAATTCTTGATTTATGAATGTTTCTGTACATTCCTATATCAAAAATAGCATCATGAATTTTATGTTTTAATGCTTCTTCTCCAGCTTTTATTCCTATAATATAAGCAGCTACTAAACTCTTCAAACTTCCTACTTTTTCTTTTGACCAACCTGATTTTAAAAGAGATTTTGAATTTAAAGTAAAAATAACACGGTCCTGTGCTATATCTGATTTTACTAATTGGACGATAATATAACGATTTGTTTTTCTGACTACAAATCTTGGAAGCTCTGATTTTAATAAGGAAAAACGAGCCTTGTAATCTGTTTTATTTTCTAATCTCCTTGCTCTAACTGTTCTCATTTTTTATTTTCCTCCAATGAAATTTCCTTGATTCTTTCTTTAAAGCTGCCTAAAGATTTGAAATCTTTTGACCTGATTTGTTTTCTTAATAATTTGAATTTATCTGGAGTAATCAGAGATTTATTTTTAAGAGCTTTTAGATATGCTCTTAATTTTCTTGTTATTCTTACATAATCTTTTTTTCTTTTTTTTACTTTTTTTCTGATTGAACCTGCTCTTCTTCTTGTTTTTCTTCTTATTACTTTTTTTCTGCCTTTAATCTCCTTTATAGATATTACTCCATCATTAAACAAATCTTTTATATCTTGTTTTGTTATTGCTTCTTTTATCTCTGCTAAACGGGAAGTGTTTAAAACAATTCTGCCTTTGCCTATATTCAAGGTTCTTGCTATGAGAGCTTTCTTTTTTTCTAATTTCATCTTTTCTCCTTTGTTAAAATATTTAAAATTAACATGTTTTTTTCATTTGCTACTTTTATTATCTCAATTTTCTTTTTTGCTCCTACTCTAGAAGACAAGATCACTGAATTATTTTTCCCGACTTTTTTCAAATCAGAAAGATTATGAACTAAAATGGGCAGTTTTCCATTGATTTTTCCTGATTCTGACTTTTTATTTTTATATCCTGTTGAAACTGTTCTTGGATATGATTTTCTTCTAAGACGCATTTTGCTGTCTCTTCCTTTGGGCTTTCTCCATTTCTGTAATTTTTTGCGATTCTTTCCTATCTTAGAATATCTTTTTGAATCTTGCCTGACAAATCTCTTTCTCATTTTCTGTTTTCCTCCTCTGAATCAGAGAATTTTGAAGAAGCTTTTGAAGTTATGTAAATCCCATCCTGAAAAATTCTTCTGTCTCTTTTTTTTATTTTTGTTGCTTTTTCAAGATTCGCTGCTGTCTGACCTGCAGATTCTTTATTATATGAAGAAACTACTATTAGATTTCCTTTAATATCAACATCGACATTTGGAAGAATTCTCGCAATTCTTGGAATTTTTTCTCCTAAAAAATTATTTATTGTAATTTTTGAACCTTCTATTTTTAGAGTCATTGGGAAATGCACAGAAGCTGACTCAAGATGATAAATAAATTTTCTGTTTAATCCTAAAAATAAGTTTTTTATGTGAGCGATAAATGTTCTTATATACTTTATTTCTTTTCTACTTGCAGAGCTACATTCTATCCTTATCTCGTTAGAATCTATTTTTAGTTCTGCTGGAAATATGTCTATATTTCTCTCTAATTCTATATTATCTTTTTTACATTTTAAAATATTAGATTCGAATACACATACAACTCCTTCTGGAATTTTTATAGTTTCTGAAAATTTTTGTTTCATTTTTTATTTTTTCCTATTCTTTGAAAACCTAAAAGTCTTATTAGTGGATTTCTTATCTGTTTCATTTTAGTAAATATATGCTATTAAAGACCCTCCTAAATTTTTTTCAATAGCTGTCTCATGGGACATTGTTCCTTGAGAAGTTGAGATTATTAGAACACCAATATTTTTTGCAGGAAGATATCTTTTTATATATTTTTCTATTTTGTCTGCTGGAACGATAAATCTTGGTTTAATTGCCCTTATTCCATGAATGTTTCCAATATTTACTTTTAATTTATCATTCTGAACTTTGTAATCTTTTATATAACCGCGCAATTTCGCTATGGCTAAAACTGATGTTAAAAGTTTTGAAAAATAAGAAATTTCAACTACATCTTTTCCTGCTCTGTTTGCGTTCATTATCATGTTTAACGCATCTGCTACTTTATCTTGGGCCATTTTATTTAATTGTATTTCTTAAATCCAATTTCCTCCGCTATTTCTCTGAATGCTTGTCGGCACATATTGATTCCGTATTGTTTTATATGCCCGCCGAATTGTCCAGTACGTTCACATCTTCTAAGAGCTTTTCCAGTTGTCCTTTTCTTTGGCTTATTATGTTTTAAGAATTTTGCAGCTTTAGCCGGCTTGTTTTTTATCTGCTTCAGAACCTTTTCCCAACTGCTTGCTGTCATTTTAAACAAAACTTACAGAAAAGTTTTCCTCCATGAAGTTTATTATTTCTGTTCTTGGAATCTGCTGTTTCTTTGGTATTCTTGAACTTTTTATTTTTTTTCTCTTTACTCGAAGACCTTTTCTTGCAAAAGAAACAGTAACATTGAAACCTCTTATACCTATGTCTCTTTGGTATTCCATTTCCGGGATTTCAATATATTCTTTAATTCCGAATGAAAAATGATTGTCTGATATTTGTTTAGTTTTCAATGTGTTGTCTAATGCTACAAGTAATCTGCCAAGCAAAGGAGTTATTTGTTTTCCACGGACGGTTACTCTTGCCCCAACCTTTAATCCTGGGCTAACCCCAAAATCCGGAATTCTTTTTGTTGAAGCAATTATTTGAGATTTTCTTCCTGAAATCAAAGTTAAAAGCTTAGCTGCTTTTTCTAAATCTGTTTCTGTCCCTCCTGCAGAAAGTAAAATTTTTTCTATAAAAATATCTCTCATTGAATTTTCTTTTTTTTGCTGTGTTTCTAGTGATTGTTTCATTTGACAATTAAACTCTTTTCATTTAATTCGGTTTTAATATCTAATTTAGGTACTGTTAAAGAAACCTTTTTTCCATTTATTGAATCAATTTTTCCATCATGCCCCATGTACTTTCCAGAAATTATAAAAACATTCTTTCCTTTTTCAATTGGAATATGTGAATTTATCTTATTTTCAAATGAAATATTCAAGGAATCTCCCACTTTTATCTTTTTATCAGTTGATAATAAATTTGAGCCGTCATGTAAGTTTAGCTGGAATTTATCTTTTCCTATTAATTTCTTATTTATCACTTTTACAATTCTTGAATTATCTGATTTTGATTCTTCAAAGAAAAAACGCTTTGTTGGGAGAAGCTTTAATACATAATTTTTATCTGCTTCAAAGATATTAAAAAGACGTATACTTTCCCTATGGCTTTTTACAGGTCTTCCATTTATTTTTAATAATTTTGTATAAATCATATATTTAACTTCTTTGATTGTTTGAGCGAGCTTGAGCATGTCTCTTAGAGCAATTATCACTGGAACAGAATCGTTTATATGTGAAGAAGCTCTCGCTACATATTTTGTTCCTTTTCTTTGTACTGGAATTTTTGTTGTTAATGTTTGCCTTTTCTTATGCATTTTATTTTCCTTTTGTTTCTTCAATGTTTTTTTCAGAAACTTTCTGTTTTTTGGTGAGAATTTTTGCTCTTTCTTTATCTTCTAAATTTAAAGAATAAATTTGTAAAGCTCGTGGAGAAAAAACAACAGGAACCTTTGTTCCATCTTTTTTTGCTCTTTGAATTCCTTCAAGAGATACTGTTGATTTCTTTAGAGAAACAGAAACTACTTTGGCTTTTTTCTTTTTAAAGGAGCCGCGCATGATAAGCACCTCATCCCCTTTCCTGAGGGGAAGACTTCTCTTAGCATACTTTTGCCTTAAAGGCTTTGACAAATTAGCACTTAAAAACTTATGCTTTGTGTGTAATGGGGCATTTGCCCTGTATTTTCTTTGTTTTCTTGGCAATTTTGATGCTTTCCATGATGATGAAAATTTGCGTTTCATAATACAAACTGGGCGATTTTGGCAACAGATGGCCAACGCTCCTGAACCTCCCTTGCTACCGGACCTTTGATTTGGGTTCCTTGAGGATTTCCTTTATCGTCTTTTAATAAAGCAACTGCATTGTCTTCAAATGCAAAGCGTTCTCCTGTAAGTCTTTTATAAGAACGTTTTTGTCTTATGATAACTGCATCAAAAACTTTTCCTTTCATTTCAGGCTTTCCAATTCTAACAGATACTTTGACTTGGTCAGCAACTTTTGCAAATTGTTGTCTTCCTTTTGTAGATTTTCCTCTTTTAACTCCTGTTATTCTAACCATTCTTGCTCCGGAATTATCTGCTGCTACAATTAATGAGCCTATGTTAAGTCCTCTTGTGACTCTTGCGGATATTGCTTTCATGCTGCTTGTAACCTCACTTTATTTCCAAGAACAATGTCGCTTACATAATTAGTTAATAAGGATAAGTATCCCAACCTATCTCTTGCCTTTGGACTTAATTGAAGTTTTAAATGAGTAATAGACCTTAAAGCTTCTTCTGACATGAATTTATAATGCTCCATTGCCTGTTGCCTTCTTTCATTGCAGTGATTTAACTCTGCATCTAAATATTTATCGAAATATTTTATAGCAGACTCTACTGCTCTTTCAGTTACTAATTCTATTCTTCTTTGTTGGTTCATATTAGTTTATCTCCTTGTTTTCTTTTTCCTTGAACTTTCTTACTACTTCTATGACAATTGAATGAATTATTTTGCTTAAGGGGCGAGTTTCTCTGACTTTTACAACATCTCCAATTTGCACATCTGAGAAAGATTCCGGCAATCTTGAATGTATTTTTGTTTTCTTTTTGTAAAAACGCTCATATTTTTTTATGTAGATTGGACGGTCAAATTCTATGACTACACGTGTTGGGAATTTTTTAATTACAACTCCTTGAAAAATTCTTCCTCTAGTTCCAACTAAAATTTTTACATCTGCTTTTTTAGTATTTTCTTTATCTGCCAATTTTCTACCCCTTTTCGATGCTTTTTAATTC
>ERZ1292623.4587-Hain-H51-01um-R1-4587-length-11269-cov-4_pt1 | contig 11269 bp, 16 predicted proteins | sample MGYA00564398_ERZ1292623 | MGnify/ENA primary metagenome ERZ1292623 (study PRJEB36523, sample SAMEA6512633) | groundwater metagenome | collected 2019-01-07 | study: AquaDiva: Metagenomics assemblies of 32 groundwater samples
ATCTTGACGAGTGTCTTCATTTTGAACTTGAGGATTATTTATTAGCTCTTGTGCTCTTTCAGCAATTAGGTCGGGATTGTTAGAACTTACCGTACCTACAAATACTTGATTGACTTGGATATTGCCAGTCTTAATCTCGGTCTTGCCCCCAATTTTTAAGTTGGCTGTAGCAGTTAATTCCTCGATATTTAATACTTTATCAATTACACTTATTACCATAGTTTTTAAGAAATAGTCTCCATTATTATATCAATTTTTAATATGTCGAAGTAGAGGAACTAGAACAGTATTACCCTATTGAATCTAATAGGTTGTGTAAGTTATCTCTCTCATATATCTCCTTTGCATTGCCATGGAATACAAGACTTTTTATCCATTCCTCTGTTACTTTACCCTTAAGCATTATGTTGACGAGCTCATCAATCTGCTCAAGATTCAACCGATATTCTTCGCCCATCTTAACTGACGCCTGTTTTTGGTAAGAGTAATTCTTCTTTCTGAAATCTATAAATATCGTGTACCCTTTACCAGCAGGATATCTTAAATCCTCAAACTTATTTAATTTTTTAATCAGCGAGTTGTACCTGTTAAGAGTTTTCTCTGGCTGAAGTAATTTATATTCCTTCCAGATTTTTTCTAAGTCATGTCCGAATCTTTCCCTCAATTGTTTTGGGGTAAACTTTCCGATGAGCAAAAACTTTAAGAGCATTTCAACAGCATGATGAAATAGGTTGCCTACAACTGGAAGAAGATAAGCGAATGATGCTGCTCTTGCTGAAACATAATACTGAATTGCAATCCTTAAATACTCGTGCCTTAATCTATCCCCATCCATATACTACGCTCTGGTATTTATTGCACCGCCATCAGTGTACTTATCCAGTTCGATAGAAGTACTTTCAGATACTTTGACCTGTTTGTCATCACCAAAGTTCCTTTCTAAATAAGTACCAGTTCCTGCAAACAATAAGTCTTGTGCCGTTTCGAGGGGATATATGTGATGATATTGCTTTTTGTTATTGTCAAACAATATAAGTTTACCATTAAACCATATTAAGAAGAACTTATTGTTAAGGTCTTTAATAGGATATCTTTTTCTGTATATGAGAAGATTTTTAAAATATAAGATTTGTTTAGCAAGGAGAAATAAGAAGCATAGAAGAATGAGGGTTAATCCTAAGCTGTAACCGATATATCTAATATCCAGTTCCCAGAATAAATAGGGTCTTTCAGAACCCCAGTGGTCGAGTAACCAACTATTAAAAATGAGAAATGCACCTGCCAGAAAGAAATATCGCAAGTTTTGTGGAATCTTCTTCCAATCATCAACTAGAAAGTTTATTAAGTCCATATCGTGCCAATTTGCTCGCTTTTATTATATGATTTTTATGCTTGGATAACTACTACTTTTTGAGGCGGTGTACTTGCTTAGAAAGCCTAGACATTTTTGCCTTCTCTCCCTTTCTTAAACTCCCAGATTAAGTAACCAAAATATCGGGCAGTTTTTGGAATAATAATTTTAATGAGAATATAAATTGTAAGAAGTAATACTGCGATAATTATTAGAACGACAACGATTCGGAGAAGTATATCGCCTGTGGTGAAGTTCTCTACTTGAGACCCAACTACATTAGGTATAGAGGTAGGATTCGGACTTGGTCGAGTTTCCAGCCATTCTTCAGCAGATTGAATTGCAAGTTTATTCATGGTTCTTTAATTTGTAATTGTTGGTCAAGCTCTTGCAGCCGAGACCAGATTTTATCTTTTTCATCCCGAAGTTTGAGAAGTTCTGATTTAGTTTCATTAGGGTCACAATTGCTATAATCTGCAACGCATTCTCCAAGCATTTGGTAGGAATCATTGGAGTTTTTTGCAAAGTCTCTACTTGCTTTGATTCCTTCAAACAGCAATTGATTGCGTGCTTCAAGTCTTTGGTTCACTCGCCACAAATTAAAGGATAATCCAGAGGCCAAGAGTCCCCATAACACAATCAGAATAATAATTAAGTTCCTTCTGCTACTCATATCTAATAAAAAAGCAACCTCGCTAAAGGAAGTTGCCTCAGATAGCTGTCAGCTACTCGAACTTATTGTAACACAAATGTATACAAGGAGTATGTCGAATATGAGACTGTCAGTATCCATACTTTGAGTATGGGCAAACCAATAACTCATCGGAATATCCTTGAGAAGTTTGGGGAAAGACTTCAAAAAGTAAGAAAGGAGCAGGGTATTAGTCAAGAGCAGCTCGCTGCCAAGTTATCCATGCACCGTACCTATATTGGTATGATTGAAAGAGGGGAAAGGAATCCAACAATTCGTACTCTCTACAAAGTAGCAAAAGCTCTTAAAGTCGACTCCTCAAAGCTCTTACCTTTCTAGTACCTATCTAATATTTTGAATCATTTTAATGGTGACGAGCTAGGCATGACCATCACTACTATCTCTTATACATAATATGTCTTATAAGAGATATACGCGATTTAAATTGGCATATATTAGGTACGAGGAGGTTTAATCTCGTTTGTGTATTCCTATATTTCTTCTTTGCTCTTTCATGCTCTGTAATAAACTTCAATTTATCCCGTTGTATTGGGATAAACCTTGACATCTAATAAATAAATAGTTATAGTGAATATGTAAGTCATCACTGATTCTCTCGGAAAAAGTGTTGCCGAGTGTAATTGCATATTGGTGGCTGGTAAGAGCACTCTTGAATGAAATGAAATTCTTGAGTGTTTTTTATTGGCAAAAATCAATATGCAAACAGAACAGAGTAATTCAATCTTCAAATCACAGGATATTTCCTTCGTTGCTGCAGTATTAGCAAGCAAAAAAGCCCAACTTGTAGGTTCTCAAAGAGTTTCCTCATATCGCTTCGAGTTTCATTTGTCACCACTAGAAATCTGCAAAGAACTTTATAGCCAGTACATAAATGGCCGTTTATTTCTTTCTGCCAAAGACATAGCCGACAATGTACGACTGTTAAAGAGCTTAACCAAAGGGACTTGATTAGGAAAGCAATATGCAAAAAGCAAGCGAATGGCCAAAATACTATGAGAATCAAAAGAAGCTTTGGTATGACCCCAGTGTTTCTATTTACGTTAAGGGTATAGTTCGACTTGTTGAACTTCATAGAAGCGATTCAAAGGGATGGTCAATATCTGTACGCAGGATTGCATCCTTGCTTGGTATTTCAACCAATACTGCAATCAAATATATAGATAAAACGATTCAACTTGGCCTAATAGAGACCAGTCAAACATACCAAAGACGAAGAAGAAAGTTAAGGCTATCTGTCTCACTCCGTGCACCAGTTGAGTTTGAAACTTCTAGTTCATCGAATCTGTCTCATTGGCATAATCAGTCTGTTTCACCCTCTGCAACACCAACTGTATCAACAGGTGAGCCACTAAATAATAAAGAAATATCAAATGCGAATATCAACGAATCGCCTGATTCGCAATTAAAAAAAGAAAGAATCGCAGAATCGCTTCCTTATAAGGAAGAAACTCCCCAAAGTTATTCCGATAAACCAAGTCAAGGTGATTCCGAAGGTCTTAAAAAACTTCGGGAAAAAATGAAGGAGTTGGGACTATTAAAGAAAAAAATCTAGCGGAAGCAAAAATAATTATGGAGAAACTAAATGACCATCCAGATTCAATTTGGTTTCATTACAAAGCTGTGAAATTGCTCGGATTTCAAACCTGCTATGAGTTGTCGTCCTTAGCTTTACAGGTTGACCGTGATGGGGGAGTTAAGACTACACCAGCAAGATATTACAACGGGTGCATTATGAAGGAGCTAAGAGAAAGGGGGCTTAAAACAAATGAAGAAACGCTATAAGAAAGATATAAAAATCTCTTATCAGTTTGCGAACGCTGCAGAATCAGATAAGGTGCTAGAACAGGTCTATGACAAGATTTTTCCTCAATCATCCAAAAGCAAAAGCAATTAAGGGAGTATTTTAATTCTGATGCTTTCAAAGAAGAATATAAGCGATTGTGTAAACGCAAAAGTATATTGGTGGATTACTTATCTATCCATTGACATTGATGTTTATTTAGTGTAATTTATATTTAGTTAAGATTATGGAAAGATTTCTAACAGTTGAGCAAGTAGCTTCCAAACTTCAAATCCACTGGCAGACAGTATTAACTTACATTAAATCTGGCAAATTAAGAGCTGTCAAACTTGGTAGAGGTTACAGAATTGACCCCCAAGATTTAGACAAGTTTGTTGAATCTATAAAAACCAAGAAGCAATAGTCAAAAACCAATATGGATGAATTGAAATTGAAAAAAGTAGCAGCTTATTGTCGTGTATCAACCGAAAAGCAAGCTGATGAGCAAACTATCGATGTACAGAAGCGTTTCTTACAAGAATGGGCAGATGCCAATAATGCCACTATTACTCAATGGTATCTAGACGATGGATGGTCTGGGGACACACTAGACAGGCCTGAATTGGATAATTTAAGAAGTGAGGTGGGAAGTGGGGTTTGGGATGCGGTAGTCTTTATTGATAGGGATAGATTGGCCAGAACGCTTTCTTATCAGGAGTATGTAATTCGAGAACTTCTTGAGAAGACCATAGATGTAATTTTTCTAAACAATCCACTTGCCGAAGATAGGCAAACCCGAGTCTTGCAACAAATGTATGGGATTGTTGCTGAAATGGAAAGAATAAATATCGCAGAACGAATGCGTAAAGGGAAGATTCACAAAGCAAAAAGCGGCAAGTTAATTGGACATCAAGCTCCGTATGGTTATAAATATCAACTTATTATGGGTACAGAAGGTGGATTCTTTACAGTATGTGAACCTGAAGCAGAGATTGTAAGAATGATATTCCATTGGGTAGCTGATGAAGGATATTCAATGAGGCGAGTTGTTAAAGAACTTTACGAATTAGGAATCAAACCTCCTAAGGGCAGAAGGGATAGTTGGCCAAAAAGTTCAATTGCTAGAATGCTTAACAGGGAAGATTATATTGGTATAAGTTATTACAACCGCAGAGAGGCAGTTGCTCCAAGAAATCCTATCAAGTTTGAGAAGTATAGGCGAGTTAAGAAAAGCAGCAGGAGAAAAAGACCACGAGATGAATGGATTGCAATTCCAGTTCCTAGAATTATTGATGATGATTTATTTCATAGAGCAAAACAGAGAATGTTAGAGAACTTCCTGTACGGGAAACGGAATAAACAATATGAGTATTTATTGACGGGTAAAGTTATGTGTGCTTGCGGGGCAAAACGGGTTGGAGATGGGGTACGAGAACATCATTATTACAGATGTGCAGCTAGAATATATAACTACCCAGTAGTTACTGATAAGTGTAAGTATGAAGGTGTGAATGCAGAAATCCTTGATGCAATGACATGGAACAAATTGCTTGAGTTACTTTCGCAAAAGTCTCTTATTAAATCACAAGCTCAAAAATGGGGGGAGAAACAGGGCAAGACAGTTGATAAGTCCAAAGAGGGATTAACACGCCTAAAATCAGCACTAGAGAAGCTCACAGATGAGGAAAAAAGATATACCAGAGCATTCGCTTCAAAGCTCATTGAGTTCGAGCATTACAAGAATGAAATGCAGGAAGTAAAAGCAAAAAGAGAAGCGATAGAATCAGAGATTAAAAACTTCGATGAAAGAGTTCCAGATGAAGCCGTAAATCTCGATAGCTTTGAAGATATTTGTGATACACTATATCACACTTTGAAGTATGCTCCAGCCTCCGATAGGCAGGAGCATATAAGAAATCTCATAGTATCTATTTATGTCGGAGAAAGGAGAAGTGCCCTAGTAAATGGTCGTATTCCATTACTAGCACAGGCACAAAATGTAGGATATGAACCTATCAGTAGGAATCGTAGGCTTACCCAACGTTGGAAAGTCGACGTTGTTTAATGCGCTTCTGAGAAAACAGGCCGCCTTCGCTGAAGCTTCGGCGGGCCAAGCAGGCGCAAAAGTCGGCAATTACGCATTTACTACAATTGAACCCAATGTTGGCGTGGTGCCAGTTCCTGATGAACGGCTGGTTCGTTTGGCGGAAATCGTTGCTCGCGAATCCACCTCGGGGGAGTCAAAGCCCACCCCCGAGGTGCTTAGAATGCCGCCAATTGTTCCTGCGACCGTTCAATTTGTTGATATCGCGGGCTTAGTTAAAGGAGCAAGTGAAGGCGCAGGGCTTGGGAATAAATTTTTATCACATATTCGAGAGGTCAAAATAATTGCGCACGTTGTCCGTGTATTCGAAGACCCAAATGTCGTTAAAGAGGGTTCGGTGGATCCTAAAAGCGATTACGAGGTGGTAAGAACCGAACTCGGACTTGCCGATTTAGACTCAAAAGGTGAGCCTCTTGCTGATAAGCCTGAAATAATCGTACTCAACGTGAGTGAACAAGATTATAGAAAGGAGAAAATTTCAGAAGTAACTCAAAAATACTCAAGTCTTTTAGGGGTTGAACCCCTAAAATTGGTTGTAATATCCGCTCAAATCGAATCGGAGCTGGCGGCGCTCTCGGAGGAAGAGCAAAGGCAATACCTACTCGAATTAGGTTTGGAAAGATCGGGGCTTGAGCGCTTAATCCAAAAAGCATATTCCGAACTTGGTTTAATTTCTTTTTTGACTGCCGGCGAGAAAGAGGTTCGCGCTTGGACCCTTCGCGCTGGCACGCCAGCGCTCAGGGCAAGCTCTGAGATTCATACCGACTTCGAAAAGAATTTTATAAAGGCAGAAGTCGTTTCTTATGAAGATTTTATAGCGAAGAATGGGCCCGCCCTGAGCGAACGAAGCGAGTCGAATGGGTGGAAAGGTTCGCGCACCGCAGGAAAAGCACGTCTTGAAGGCCGCGACTATATAGTAAATGATGGGGACGTAATTGAATTTAAGATAGGACGGTGACCCCGCACAGTTCTTACTTGCTCCCGAGGTCTACGTCCTCGCGTCGCAAGGGCGAATTTGCGGGGCAAGTATGATAGAGTTTAAAATAGGCCGCTAATCTGCTAAAATCCTCTTAAACATGCCAGCTCAAATCGAAACTGAGAGAAGATTACCACCCAAAAGAGACTTAACTATACACTACGGGGAGCCAAAAGATATTCATGCTTATGGCGTAGATCCAGGAGTTGATAAATTAAATTTAGCAGCAGACGTCATTACTTCCATAAGGACAGTTGACAAAAAGACCGGAATTCAAAGATTTCTTTTTTTACCGAATCACTTTTTCGCAGGAGAACACTTAGAGCAATTTTTAGAAATTATTTCGCCTCACGGAAAGATGGTATCCGGTGGTGTCCGGGGAGACGTTGAAATGCCAAGCATTTCAAGGCGGCACGCAGCAAGAGGCTTGAGAGAAGAAGAGTATGGCGATATACGTATGCGTTTGCACAGAATCCATATGGAAGATCCCGAGATTGGGTCTTTTTACAAAGAGTTTCTTGATGAGCGGGCAGACAGGCGGATATTGAGAGCTCTTGTCGAAAGATCCTCTAATAGTGTGTTTAGGCAATTGCAGGACTTGGTTTTTATAAATGACGTAGAAGAATATGTCAGAAACTTTTCGCAAGAAGTAGATATGGCCTTTGAGTCAATGGACCGCGGTAAAATATTAGCTGTTGTTAAAACAGCAACTGGCTCATACTCATTTTCTTCTGACTCTCCCTTTATAAAATTCCTTGGAAAATATCCCGAGTTCAAGGATGACGCGTACTATTCGATACCTGGTATATTTGGCGGGTTTTCTATTGAGAGACAGGTAAGTATTCTGAAAGACTTTTTTGCCGAAATGAGCGAGGAGGAGAGAAGAGAGTTTGCACTAAGACAGGGCAACAAGCTAATTGTCGACATCGATTCTCATAGTATTGTGCGCGGAGAAAGTTTTTTAGATCTGTTCCACATTCGAGCAAGATTCACAGAAGGAAATACATTTGAAATATCTAATTCTGCAGGAGCGCGAGTCTTAGTTATACCGGATCAAAACATAGACTTTGGACAAATAGACTGGAAGATGAGCAATTATCACGTTACACCTGATTATTTTGAAAATGCTCTTTGTCCGGTTATTGCGGTTGAGGAGGACTTACCAGGAAACAGAAGATTTATCAAACAAAGCGAAGTCAAAAAATTATTAAAGAAAGTTTTCAAAAATTCGGGCTACGTAGATGCAAGACTTGGAGTTGCTTGGGCTGCATACTTTTCCCCAGGAGTTACCAGGAGTTGGCCTTCCATAATGGCTCTTGGACAAGGTAGGCGTCTGCAAGAAATGATGGGCGCTCAAATGTTGGTTTGGCCTCAGCTTGCCACCGAAAAATATCCTCACGCAACACAACTGCTTAATAGCTCGGATTCTGTAATATCAGTTCTAATTGACGATCTGAAAAAGAAAGCAGCCTAATGTAAGCTAATGCTATAATAAGGTGGATGAAAGATTGTATTTTTTGTAAAATTGTGAGTGGGCAAATTCCTAAAAAGTTTAGATATGAAAATGATCTAATCGTCGCATTTGACGATATAAGACCTCAAGCTGACATTCACGTGATTTTTACTTCGCGACGTCACATTGATGCCTTTGAGTCGTTGAAAGATGACAAAATACTTGCGAGCGTACGGGCAGGCATGCAAAAAGTAATTGAAGAGGAAAAGTTAGTTGGGCGCGGATACAAACTGGTTGTGTTTGGTGGTGGAGCGCAAACCATTGATCATCTCCATTTCCATTTGATGGGGCCGGTTGGCCTCAAGGTCTAAAATTTCTTCCCGGGTTCTCTTTTTGCGGATTTTGGAGTATAATAGATAGACTTTTACGGTAAATCCGCCGTCGTTTGGGTTCGCCTCGAGGCTTACAGCCACGCAGTCGAAAACTCACTTTGGCGGACATAAGAATTTGTAGTCACTCACAAAAGTTCGTGAACAAATTCTAATGAAGGTGGTGTAATTATGGTTTTTGTTAAAAAAACTACAGGTGACTCAGCAGACACAATGATTCGCAAATTTACCCGCAAAGTAATGAGCGAAGGGATAGTTCAAGAGATGAAAAAGAGGGAATTTTATCTTAAGCCTTCCTTGGCCCGCAAATATAAAAAAGAACTTGCCCGCAAATTTGCAAAAATAAACGCACCCAAATAGGGTACAACTGACAACTAACAAATAACAACTGACAGTAATCATACGTCAGTAGTCAGTGGTCAATTGTCAAATGTCAGGCTATGGATATTTCAGTTCCTATTTATATCGAAAGTCGATATAAGGTCAATAGAAAAAGAATAAAACAGGTAGTGGCAGATACCGTCCAGAAGCATGGTATAGTTACACCGGCTGAAGTGTCTGTGGCAATTGTTGGAAACCGCAAAATGCGTTCTCTCAACAAAAAATATAGGAATATAGACAAACCTACAAACGTTCTTTCCTTCTCACAAAGTGAGGGAGAAAGTGTACCAAGGTCTCCTGATAAATTATATCTAGGTGATGTTGTTATTTCTTACCCATACGTAATTGAAGAGGCTGTGGTGGAAAAAATGCTGGTCGATGACAAAATTGCAGAACTCGTAGAACACGGGGTCAAACATCTTCTTGGCCAGCACCACTAATCCAAGTTCAAAATTCAAAATGCAAAATTCAAAATTGCAATTCAAAATTAAAAATTTTAAACTATCAACTGCAACTTTTAATTTTTAACTTTTAACTTTAAACTAATCGGATGGTATATTATCGCAAGTACAGACCTCAACTAATCTCGGAGCTTGATCTTGAAGAAGTTAGGGACAAACTAGAATCCATACTTCGCGCAAAAGAAATCCCCCATGCCTTTTTATTTACGGGTCCTAAAGGTCTTGGCAAAACGTCCGCAGCACGAATTTTAGCAAAAGCAATCAACTGCCGTGAGAAACGACTAACAACTGACAAAGGACAACTGACAAAAAAAAGTCAAAAGTCAGTGGTTAGTGGTCAGTTGTCAAATATCGAGCCATGTAACAAATGCGATGCATGCATCTCAATTACGAATGGTTCCAACATTGACGTCCTTGAGATTGATGCGGCTTCAAATCGTGGAATTGATGAAATCCGGGATCTTCGAGAAAAAATAAAGTTCGCGGCGGCAAACTTATACAAAAAAGTTTACATAATTGATGAAGTTCATATGTTGACTACTGACGCATTCAATGCGCTTCTTAAAACACTTGAAGAGCCTCCCCCACATGTAGTCTTTGTCTTATGCACAACAGAGATAGAAAAAGTCCCGGGAACTATTGCATCAAGAACTTTCCACGTTCAATTTAAGAAACCAAAGGAAGAAGAGATTCTTCACTCACTTTTAAGAATTGTCCAAGGCGAGAAAATTGATATCGAAAAAGAAGCTTTGGACCAAATTTTTAAGTTTTCCGAAGGTTCATTTCGTGACGCAGCAAAAATTTTAGAAGAGCTGGTGATAAGCTCGCCCGGTAAAAAAATAACTCTCCTGGGTCTTGAGACAACTTACAAAACTACAGGCATAGAACAAGATGTGAACAGCTTAATTTCTGTCATTGCCAAAAAAGACCTAAAGGGAGCGCTTAAAATTATTGAAGAGCTGTCTAATAAAGGAGCGGACTTCAAGTTTTTGATGGAAAGAATTGCTCAGAAATTACACGACATGCTTTTAGCGGGAAGCGACGTATTTGAAACTAAAGAATTAAAGCAGCTTCTTGATCTTGTTAACAATAACTATGGCAATATTAAATTTTCAGTTCTTCCGCAGATTCCACTGGAGCTAGTGCTAGTAGAATTTTGTCTAGAGCAGAGGACAGAAGACAGAACACGGAAAACAGATGGCAGAAATCAGAAGACGGAAGAAAAAGAAAAAAATCCGTCTTCCGTCATCCGTGATCAGTCCTCCGATGTCCGTCATCAGTCGTCCGGGACGATGTTTGCAACTAATGCAAAATCTGATAATTTTATGGCAGCACTTTTGACATCTGTCAAGCGCGATAATCATTCGATTGCCGGGATTTTACGTGGATGCAGGCTTGTGGGTATTGATAAGGAGAGTGTTCAATTTGAGACAAAATATAAATTCCACAGAGATCGCCTGAGCGATCCAAAAACTCAATCTATTTTAGATACCCGAGCCTCTGAGATATTAAAAGAGAAAGTCCATGTGGTTGTAAATCTAGTAGAGAAATAGATATAATTGATGTGTTAAGGGTTAGGTCCGCCGACGTTTAGGTTCGTCTCATGGTCTACGTCCATGCAGCCGAAACTTCACTTTGGCGGATGTAAGAAACTGTAAGACT
>ERZ1292623.4588-Hain-H51-01um-R1-4588-length-11269-cov-4_pt1 | contig 11269 bp, 9 predicted proteins | sample MGYA00564398_ERZ1292623 | MGnify/ENA primary metagenome ERZ1292623 (study PRJEB36523, sample SAMEA6512633) | groundwater metagenome | collected 2019-01-07 | study: AquaDiva: Metagenomics assemblies of 32 groundwater samples
TACCTAACCTTGGTCTAAATTGCTATAGGCTAAAATTAACCTTTGTACAAGGTTTAAATTTTAGCCCTTCTTTGAGTAGGGTATCTTACCTGTATTTACGGTTAAGTGCTTAATAACTGGGCAGATACTCTTTATAATTTGTCTCGTTAAGTGCAAACTTTGTTAGTTTCCCTTCTAGTTTTTGTTTGGCAACTTTTGCACAAATCCCTTTGATTGTACGGTCCAGCGTTCTCATCCCGGCGTCAAAGCCAAGAGGCCTCACAATTTGTTGCCAGACATTGTCCGCGATTGTCATATCTTCCTTATTTAGGCCAGAATCGATAATTGCCCTTGGGAAAAGCTAGTTTTTGCCAATGATTATCTTTTGCTCATCAGTGTAACTTGGCATTTCAATTATCTCAAGTCTGTCTAAAACTGCCGTTGCTATACCTGCCGTATTATTGGCTGTGGTTACAAATATTACTTCGGAAAGGTCAAAAGGGTGATCAATAAAGTGATCTAAAAATGAGTTATTCTGTTCGGGGTCAAGTAGTTCGACTAAAACACCCATAATATCGGCTTTGGCTTCATCTGTAACACGGTCAATCTCATCTAATAAAATAACCGGATTTTTGGTGCCCACTCTTCGCAGCACCTTCATTACCTGTCCCGGCTCAGCATCAGGGTAAGCTCTTGCGCGACCCCTCAATTGGAGGGCGTCTCCCATTCCACCCATCGGAATTCTACCGAATTTGCGTCCCAAGCTCTGGGCAATTGAATACGCCATAGTAGTTTTACCGGTTCCTACTAAGCCAAGTAGAAGAAACGCGGGGGCATGAAATTTTTCATTTTTTGCTTTCTTTAAATTTTCTACTGCAATAAACTCCAGAATTCTTTCTTTGATTTTCTCTAGACCGAAATGATTAGAATCTAATACTTTTTTGGCAACGTCAAGTGATAGCACATCTTCACTTTTTTTGTTCCATGGAATACTGGTGATCCAATCAAGAAATCTGGCCACTGAGTCATATTCTTCGCTATATCCTTTTGCAGAAGCAAGCCGAACTAACCGTTCTATGTTTGCCTGAGCTTTTTGTAATAGTTGAGGAGGAAGATTAGAGTTTTTAAGCTTATCCTCTAAAAGTTTGATGTCATCAAACTGGGCAGTAAGTGAATTCATTTAACACTAATTAAACCAGAAAAGGTGTCGCCCTTCAAAACAAAGGTTGCTTTTTTTATTTTTTGTAAAGATTTTTGTAAAGTGTTTCTGTCTTGTGAGCTGTTAATAGCCTTAGTCAGGAGAAAGTTAAAAAAATCGTCGTTTAGATTTTCGTCGGTGTCGTTATAAAAGGCCAATGCCAGTGAGCCGACATTGCTTTCTTCCGGAAAAAAGTGGTTTGAGTTTTGTGCATCTATAATTGTCTTCAGAGCTTCCCTTGAGGATATATAGATTTTATACTTCCCAACTTCGGAAAAAAGCCCCATTTGACTACTTTCTTGAGGTATGTCCAGTGAATAAATCTTTGTCTGATTATCTTCTGACTCCTGGGAAGCTTCGAGCGGTATTTCTTTAAGAGTTTGAGTGTTTAAGTCCTTTTTGAAAAAAAGCGCAAAATCGGGTGTCCTGCCAAAGACAATTAAATATTGACCGTCTTCGGAATTTATTTTTTCTTTTACTTGCTTTTGGGAATTTACATCAAGATTTAATCTGCTTGTTAAAAAGTTGCTAAGATTTGGTGCTGCCAGTGCAAAAATGGTGTCTTGCGGAATATTTATTTGCGAAAGATTTACGTCACTTAAATTCGGACGGCGGGCAAGCTTACCGCTATAGTTTATTTTTTTGTCGCTTGAGTTAAACGAAGCATTTATTGGAGTTAAAAAAGCCAGCTTGGCCTCTGAGGTTGAGTCTAAATTGAAGGTTATGCCTTGCTTAGTGTTGTCTGGCGCATCAATATTTGACAGTAGTTTATAGAAATCCGCTTCACTTTTTTTGTCAAGATTAAAGAGAATTTTAAACTCGTTATTTTGAGATGTTAGTGCAAGCGAGTTTTTACTGCCTTTGTTGCTTCTTAAAAAAATGGTGAGAATAATTAGAACTACTGTGAGAATAATAACCGAAGATCCCAATAGAATCTTAGGTATTTGTTTCATGAATTTTTAGAACCTCTTGTTTGATCTTCTTCTGTCTTGGCCCCTATCATTTGAACTTCTTCTGTCATCTCGATTTCCGCCCCTATCAGGTTCTCTTCCTGGTTCCCGTTCGTTATCCCCAAAAACCATTGAAAGGTTTAGTCGTTTCTGATCGTCAATTTCTGTGACTCTAACTTTTACTACCTGCCCTATTTTAACCACATCTTCTACATTTTCAACTCGATATGGAGCCATTTTAGAGATGTGCACCAAACCCTCTTTACCTGGCAATATTTCGACGAAAGCACCGAAATTCATTATCCGCTTTACAGTTCCTTCGTAAACTTCCCCGGGTATAGGATCTTTAACAATACCCTCAACCCATGCTGCTGCTTTTTTGCAGGCTTCAATGTCCACACTGCTTATTGTTACGTCACCTTCGTCATTTATATCAATTAGCGCACCGGTTTCTGCAATTATCTTGTTTATTACTTTGCCACCAGAACCAATTACTTCGCCAATTTTTGTTGGATCGATTTTTACCAAAATAACTTTTGGCGCGTGGACAGAAACTTCTTTTCTGTAAGCGGGAATTACTTCAAGTATTTTCTTTAGAATTGTAAGCCTGGCTGTCTTTGCCTTTTCCAAGGCTTCATCTAATACTTTCATCGTTAAGCCGTTAAGCTTAATGTCCATTTGAATTGCTGTTATGCCGTTTTTAGTACCAGCAACTTTAAAGTCCATGTCACCCTGTGCATCTTCCTGGTAGGCAATGTCTGTGATGGTGACATATTTTGAGCGATCGCGTTTATCTGTTATTAAACCAATGGAAATTCCAGCAACCGGTTCTTTAATTGGAACACCCGCATCCATAAGCGCAAGCGTCGATCCACTTACAGCCGCTTGAGAAGTTGAGCCTGCGGACGACAATACTTCGGAAACTACTCTTACCATATATGGAAAATCGTCACTTGATGGAAGAACCGGAATTAAGGCTTTTTCTGCCAAAGCACCGTGGCCTATTTCTCGCCTGCCGGGGGCTCCGCGCCTTTTTACTTCTCCTGATGAGAATGGCGGAAAGTTGTAATAGTGAATATAACGTTTTGTCGATTCCCCTTCCATACCTTCAACCAATTGCTCAAGAGATGATGAACCTAAGGTAACAATGGATAATACCTGGGTTTCTCCCCTTTGAAAAATTGCCGAACCGTGAGTTCTTGGAAGCAGGCCCACTTTTAGGGTTAGTGGCCTGATTTCGTCAGGTTTTCGACCATCTGGACGCTTGTTGTGAACTAAAATGTCATTTCTTAGCTGATCCGTAACGATATCTTCTAAGATTATTGCAAGTATTTTTGAGCTTATTTTATCTACATCTTTGGATGTGTCATCTTTTTTAAGAAATTGAGCTTCAAGAACCTTCATTGAATCGCCAAACCATCCTTCGTCTTGGCTTTTTTTCTCAAAATCTGCCATTAATTCTTTTTCTATAAATGCCCGTATTTTTTCTTCGGCTTTAGGATTTAATTTGTCTACTTCGTACTCCTGCTTTGGTTTTCCGGCTTCTTTTACGAAATCTTCAACTAATTTAATAACTGCCTTTCCCTCGTCCAGTGCAAATTTAAATGCCCCGGAAATTGTCTTTTCGTCGATTTCTTGGGCTAGGGTTTCAATCATTACCACTTCGTCTTGTGTTGATGCGACAATCACTTCGAGTGAGGAAGCTGCTCTTTGCTCGTTTGTAGGGTTAAGAATATACTTACCGTCTTTTTGACCAATTCGAAGCCCGGAAAGGGGGCCGTTCCAAGGGATATCCGACATAGCCAGAGCTGCCGACGTCGCAATGAGTGAAAGCATGTCCGGATCGTTTTCGCCGTCTATTGAAAGTACTGTTATTATTATTTGGACTTCTTGCTGATAATCTTTAGGAAAGAGTGGTCTAATGCTTCTGTCTATTAATCTGCCGGTAAGAATAGCTTTTTCGCTGGGACGATTTTCTCTTTTAATGAATCGGGAGCTCGATATTCTTCCGCCGGCGTAAAGTTTTTCGTCAAAATCGACTGATAGAGGGAAATAACCCAGGTCAACACTTGGCTTTTGAGAAACAGCGGTTACCAGGACAACAGTTTCACCGTAAGTGGCTAGCACCGCCGCATTTGCGTGGTTTGCCAGCTCTCCTGTTTCTAAGGTGAGTTTTTTACCACCTAAATCTATTTCTTTTTTTACAATTTTGTTCATATAGAACTTGGAAGAAGAGATAGGATAGTGTTGGGAGGTTAGAAATCGGGTACTAAGAACGTGTATTCTTACTACTCAACTTCCAACTACCCTGATAGCCTGTTTACTCTTCTTTGCGTTCATTATAACCTATAGGCGAAAACTGTGCAAGCGGGCGGATATTTCCTATTTCGAGAGACTTAACTTATTGATAATGTCTTTGTAGCGATCTGGCGCTTTTCTTGTTAGATAGTGCAGGAGTCTTCTCCTTTTATTGATCATGGAAAGAAGACCTCTTCTTGAGTGGTTGTCGTGAGAGTGAGATTTTAAATGCGAGGCAACGTTGTCAATTCTTTGGGAAAGAAGAGCCACTTGCACCTCAGGCGAACCTGTATCACCTTCGTGTGTTTTAAATTTATCAATAACCTGCTTCTTGGCGTTTACTCCCATAAGGCTTGTTAGTATATAAAAATTATGACTCTATGTCAAAAGACTTGGAACCTCTATAGATCTTCGGCGGTTTTAACCAGTCCTTCTCTGTGGTTTTTTCCATTTCTACATTTTCGATTGGTGTTTCGTTTATTTGCGCAGTAGTTGGTTCGAACGTGTTAGGTCTTGAACTTGGCGTAGGGCTTTGCGCTTCGAATAACCCCTGGGCAAGCCGAGCATTTCCGGCTCCAAATTTAATTAACCAGCTGGCGATTTGGAAAGTTGCCTGAGAGACAAGCCGTGGTGAAAACATTTGAGTTGAAGTAGCAAGTCCGGAATAAAGATTAAAGGCGATATCTTCGTTTAGTGGCAATGCCATTTCTTGAATAAAAATAGCCATTAGCTCTGACAGGCACGTTGTTTGGGGGTCATGAATATTAATCTGTGCAAACTTTTTTGTAGAATCAGTATTTGAGATACTTATTGTATACAAATTTGAGTCTATTTCTTGTTCACGAACAAGATCTGTTTTCAATTGTTCAGAGCTTTCGTAACCAATTGCAAATAGTAGATCGGGTTTTACTTGTGCTCGATCAAATGTGATTTCTTCTGTTGAGATACCGTCTGACTGGGGAAATGCATGGACAACAATTCTTAGTTGAGTACCTTCTAAATAATATGTGACTTTGTCAACATTTTTGACAGCGTTGTCTACCGTGATAACCAAATTTTTTTTATCTTCTTGTTTGTTACCAATTTTATCAACAGCATAGAGCATCCTTGCATCACCAACTGTGGGGGCTTTTGCGTTTATGGAAACATTTTTGCCTAATTTTTTTATAGAAAGGTAGAGAGATAAGGCTGATGCAAGACCGTCGAAGCCACTTTTTTCTACTGCTATTATGTGTACGTTTTGTGCTTGGGCTAACCGGTCTTGTATTTGCTGTTTAATTGTATTATCCATTTATTGGCTTTATTACTAACCTATAATATTTTTAGCCAAGAGATTCTATAATATCGCCAATATCAAAGTCAATATTGGCACCAAAAGTTATTCCACATTCCTGGCCGGTGGCAACGGTGTCAATAGACTTTTTAAATTTTCTAATTGAGGCGATTGTGGTTTCTTTGGTCCCACCGCCTGATGATTTTATTAAAATATTATCCCCTACTTTAATTTTACCTTTTGTAACTTGCGTGCCCGCAACTTTTTTACCTTCGATATCAAAGCTCGCAATAATTTTGGCTGATCCCTTTATTTTAAGCTCGTGTTTTGCTTCTTCAAAGCTTTCGACAATATCAGCAAGATCTGAAATTAGTTCGTATATTACCTTGTATTCTCTTATTAGCACTTTTTCTCTCTCCGCTTGCGATTTGACGTCTGGAGCAACTTTTACGTTGAAGGCCAGGATTGGCGCATTTGCAACTTTGGCAATAGTTACATCCGAGCTTTGCACTTCACCAACGCTCTGGGAAACTATAAATATCTTTTCCGGGGTATTGACAACAATGGCCTCCAGAGAACCCAAAACGTCAGCCTTGATTACCACTTTGAATTTATCTTTGGCTTCTTGTGACTTTGCAATTATTTCTTCCATCGATGCGTGACCCTGGAGTTTTTGTGACTTTGTAACGGTTACATCATTTACGATACTGCCAACGTCTAGAGCTTTTTTAAATCCGAGTATTTCGACGGGAGTTGCCGGTCCCGCTTCTTTTACAACCTTCCCAAGATCGTCCCGCAGCGCTTTAACCGCTATGGACTCCCCGTCTACCTGGATTTTTTGACCAACTGCGAGCGTTCCTTTTTTAACAATTACGTCTACTATTGAGCCTCTAAACTTGTCCATGTAAGATTCTACAACCACTGCTTCAAGCGGTTCGGTTGCCTGGGCCATTTGAGGTGAAATTTGCCAAACTAGCTCAATTATTTCCAGAAGCTCTTTTACACCCTCTCCTTTAGTTGCTGCTACTTCAACTGCTGGTATATTCCCACCGAAACTCTCTACTAAAACGTCTTGGGTTTGCAATTCTTTTTTTGCTTTTTCTATATTTATGTTTGGCAGATCAACTTTTGTAAAAGCCACAATTATCGGTTTGCCGGCTTTTTTAATGTGCTTAATTGCTTCGATTGTTTGGGGTTTTACGCCTTCTGTTGCCGCAACTGTTAAAACGACAATATCAGCAATATCTGCGCCACGGGATCTCATTTTCTCAAAAGCTGCGTGTCCCGGTGTATCTACAAAAGTAATTTTTTTGTCCTGAAAAGTGATTTGGTAGGCCCCAATTCTCTGGGTGATGCCGCCATGCTCACCGGCAACAATATTTGTTTTTCTTATGGCGTCGAGGAGAGTAGTTTTACCATGGTCGACATGACCCATTATGGTCACGACCGGCGGTCTTATGTTTTGACTTTGTTCCATATATATTTAATTTAGACGACAAAGATTTCATCTAGCTATTATTGTCGCCTTCAGATTTTTCCTTATCTGGCTTATTTTCGCTTACAACTTCCTCTTTCTCTGATTTTACTTCAATTTTTTCTGATACGCTTTGCGCTTCCTTTTCTTCTTTTTTCTCCGCTTTATCCGCAATTAATGGTTCTGCGTCTTCTTTTGGTAATTCTTTCGAAGTAGTTTCAGGTGTGAGTAGATCATCTGTTTTGGTGCCCGCGCTATCGGATGGGCTTTGTTGACTCGCATCATCCTGATCGTCTGATGCTACTTGCGCGGGTGAGGGCGCTTGCGACTGGTCGGTTGGTTTTGATTCGGATGTTCCAACATCAGTTACACCGAGCCCCCTTTTGGCTTCCTCTTGTGCTGCTTTTTCTTTGGCTTCTACTTCCTTTGGCGTACCGCTTTTACCACGGATGTCTATTTTATATCCGGTGAGCCTTGCTGCAAGGCGGACATTTTGGCCTTCCCTTCCAATTGCAAGTGATAATTGGTCATCTGGCGCTGTTACTTCGGCGGTTTTTTCTTCATCACTAATAACCACCGATATATCTTTGGCCGGAGAAAGTGCAGCTTTTATAAATTCCATCGGGTCGCTTTGATATGCGATAACGTCTATTTTTTCATCCCCTAATTCGTTGATAACTGCCTGCACCCTAACACCTTTTTGACCAACACAAGATCCGACCGGGTCTACTCCCATTTGCTCGGATGCAACAGCAATTTTAGATCGGGAACCGGCTTCACGGGCAATCACTTTTATTTCAACAGCGCCGGAGGCAATTTCCGGGACCTCCTGGCGGAAAAGTCCTTCCAGGAGTCCATTTGCGCTTCGGGAAACTATTATTTCTTCGCCACGGGATCCTTCTTTAATGCCAACTACAAAGAATTTTAGACGCTGATTAACAAAATATTTTTCGTTGTGAGCTTGTTCTTGTGGTGGCATTATTCCTTCCGCTTTGCCTAGGTTGACAGTAATTACCGGCCCGGAAATCCTTTGAATAATACCGGAGACTATCGTTTCGATTTTGGATGAGTATTCTTCCAGGATTGCATTTTTCTCTGCTTCTCTTATTCTTTGCAGGATAACTTGTTTTGCAGTTTGGGCTGCAATTCTCCCGAACCCCGGCGGGGTCATATTTTTTTTGTTTTTTGTTAGGGCAACTTCTCCGGTATTTGCATTTAAATCTATTTCGATTCCCTCTGGCTCACCATAGTCTTTGCGGTAGGCCGCCAGAATCGCGTGCTTTATTGATTCGATTACGACTTCGGGTTCCAGGCCACGTTCCGAGCAAACCTGGTTTAGTGCGCTTGCGAATTCTGATCTTGCTTGTATTGCCATTGTTTCAAAAAAAGGCGCCTGATGCGCCCAACCTTTTCTAGCATAATGCTAATCTTGATGCGAATTCTAACAAAATGCTCTTTTCGAGTCAATTATTAGACTAGTCTCTAGAAGGAAATGACATCTAAAATTTTTGAGAGGAACCCCTGTTCTATGTCCAGTAAACTGCCATCTGTTGCTGAAACATACGTTTTTATTTTAAAGTCAAAAGGAATTACTCCCAAGACTTTTTGGCTTTTTATGCCACTTATAATATAAGTCGGTTGGCTATCTTTTTCCGTTAGCTCAATTGATGCGTTTTCGACTGATATTGGCTGGGCCGATTGAGAACTTTCTGGTGGTGTGGCGGCGGTAGGTTCCGTTTCGTCTACTCTTGTTAAAACTCCGGCATTTATCATGTTTTCGATTGCTTGCTGCGGAAGAATGGTTACTACTTTGGTACCGGATGGAGTTGTAACAAAAAGCTCACCTGTTGCCGGATTAATTGAAAGCGGAAAGTTTGTCCTTACTTTTTTACCTTTTTGAATAAATCCGGGTTGAGCAGACTCGGTCGCAACTTCAATATCATCATCCTCCAGTTTCTCGTTAAGGTCGTCTAGGATTTCTGCTTCTTCGGAAGCTTCGAGTTCAACTTCCTCGCCTTGCTCATCCTTAAATTTGGTGACTAATTTGTCCCCTTCGCGCTCAATTTCAATTTTAATTCCTTTGAACTTTACCTTCGTTTTTTCCTTGCCGTTTTCAGTTTCGGTTTCAGATTCAAAGCCGGTTGCTTCATTTTTGGTTTTTATTTTTACTTTATCTTTCTCTTTTTCTATTTCTACTTTTGTCTTGTTTCGAGAATTAGTTGAGTTAGAAGAAGACGATTTATTACTTGAACCTTCATTTTGCTCTGATGCTTTTTTTACGGATTCGCTTTGCAACTCGGCTTCTTTTTTGACAGACTCTTGCGATTTTTCTTCTGCTTGCTTTTCTGCCTCTGATTTTTCGGATAAAACTTTACCAACAGCTTGTTTTTGTCTGGTTTCCGAATTTACAGATACCAGAAAAGCTGATCCTAGAACTAATACGGCTAAAGCAAAAAGGGGTAAAAGGTGGACAAATCCTTTTTTGAACATAACACTTAATTTAAACTAAACACGGGTTGGTTGTCAAACGTTATTAGTTTTAAAATAGACTTATGTTTGCCGCTATTTTAATCCTTGTTATTTCCACTGCCGCCTTTTTTCGCAGGATTAGTGCTTTCCCTTTGCGGAATTGGGACGAGGCATGGTACGCGGAAATCATAAAAAACATGGCCTCGGGCAACTACAGCTTGCTCATTCCCTTCTGGAACGGAAGATACTACTTTGACCATGCACCGTTATATTTTTGGCTTTCTACGCCTATTTTTAGAATATTTGGAGACGGTGAATGGCAGGCAAGGTTTATTTCGGTAGTTTTTGCCGTCTTTGCAACGATGTTTGTGTTTTTGATCGGTAAAAAGTTAGTGGATACCAAGGCCGGTATTTTGTCGACTTTGATTTTTGCAACAATCGGCGGGGTGGTAATCAGATTTGCACACGGTAATTTAGATTCGCTGTTAGTTTGTTTGTTTTTGGCCTCTTTTTATTTTTACCTTGAGGGAGAACGCAGGAACATATACAGTTATTTGGCAGGAATAACACTAGGTTTGGGGTTATTGGTTAAAAGTTGGGGAGTAGGGATTTTCCCGTTATTTCTAATTTTTTCCTATTCTTATTTTAAGCATAGGCGGTTTCCAAAAAAAACACTTGTTTTGATTGTTGTTCCCGCAATTTTTTTTCTACTTTGGTCCGTTATTGGATATTGGAACTTTGGACAAACTTTTATCAAGTGGTATTGGTTTAACCCCTCGGAAAACAGGTTAGGTAATCCAATTGGTAATTTTTCCCTGGAGTACTTCAGATTCGCTATTCGTGACGTGGGGTTTTGGCTTATTGTCCCTGTTCTGTTTTTGGTAGTTGGATTTAAAAAAAAATTCAAGGCCAGTGAGCCGTTTATCGCATCTTCTACTCTTGTCTGTTTTGTGTATATTTTCTTTCTAAACTTTTTAAGTGATAAGTCGGACTGGTATTTAATACCAATTTATCCACTTATCGCACTAATTCTGGGTATTTTTCTTGGCAAGTTGATGGAGGGAGCGTCAAGAGTGATTTTGTTGCTATTTGGAGTGTTATTGGTCGTTGGGTATTTTAACGTTATAAGGATAGAAAATATTTATCCGGACCGCTCGATAGTTGGTGCAAGTTTAGGCGCTGTGGCAAGAGAATTAATTCCATATGATGACGAGGTGGTACTGGACGATCACGATTTTACATCTTTTTTGTACTACTCCAATCAAAACCACATATTTACACTGCAGGAGGACAGAAAGCCAAATGAATGGTGGATAATTAAAAAGGAGGAACTAGTGGATTTTGTGGCTAAAAACCCAAGAAGTTGGATTGTTAAAAATAGGGACTCTCGTCTTCCTTTGGTGTATGCACCGGATCAAATAAAGAAGGTTTGGGGAAATTACGAGTTTATTAAATTATACTGATGGACTATCAGCTATGGGTCTATAACAAGTACTCTTCTGGTTTCGGGTTTTGGCTGAAGATGGCTATCTATTTCTTCTATAAATAAGAGTGCCGTGTGGCGGGACAAATCTTCTGCCGAAAATCCCGGGCGTTCAAACTCAACGTCAATAAATTCTCTATCTTTA
>ERZ1292623.3005-Hain-H51-01um-R1-3005-length-14693-cov-12_pt1 | contig 11268 bp, 6 predicted proteins | sample MGYA00564398_ERZ1292623 | MGnify/ENA primary metagenome ERZ1292623 (study PRJEB36523, sample SAMEA6512633) | groundwater metagenome | collected 2019-01-07 | study: AquaDiva: Metagenomics assemblies of 32 groundwater samples
AATATTCAATAAAAATAACATGAAAAGTAGAATAATAAAACAAATAACTGCCATAGGACTCGTGTCTATCCTCTTAGGATGTCAAGATAATCTCAAAGGTAATTACAAAAATAATTCCCAAAATTTAAGATATCAAGATAACTCCAAAAGTAACTCTTATCTTTATATTGATAGGGGATATTTTTATAGTAAAGAAATGGGAAAATTTTATATCCCCGATAGGGAGAAGAATTGCTGGCGTCCTGTTCCTGTTCAAGAAAACAGAGACATTGTAATATGGCATGAAGATGTTACTGGAGATGGAAAATTAGATTGTATCATAGATATTAGTAAAATCCAGCCAAAAAATTAAGAAAACCACACTAATCGCTAAAACAACTTTTATTCAACAACTAATTTTCTCAACATTCTCCACCCTGTCAAGAGCAAAATAACAATAGTCAATATTATCTCCAGCTCTGAATCTTTCTATTGTAGATGTTGGTTTTTTTGTTATAGTTGTCTTTGTTCCAGAACCATCATTATAACAAATTGTTTCAACACTATTTCCACCCTCGAGCATGGGATAATCCCAACTTAAATCTCCAGGTGCAATATAACCGCAAGTTGAAAAGGTATTCTTTTCAGTATATGTAGAACTTATCAAAAAAAAACCATAACTCTTACTACCAACATTAGAATAATCATAATTAGTTAATTGACAAGTTCCTTCACCCAACTGTGTTTTCACCCTTTTTTCATGAGATTCCCAAATATGTTTAGGAGTATTCACAAAAATATTCTCGACTGTTGTCGTATCAAAAATGACATTAGAATCTTTTATAGACTCATAATCATTAGATATATAAGCAAAAGGCCCCTCTTTTATTGTAGCACCAGGAAGAGGAGAATTAGGATATTGAGAATGGAATATAGGACAAACAATCTTTCCATCAGTCAATGTTCCACACTTAACATTGCATATGCTAGAATCCTCTTTGATCTTAATTTCTTTCCTATATCCTTGAGTTACACTAATAAGTGCAAGGTTACCACTCACATCCTTAACATAAGGTAATCTATTTTCAGACAATTCATAATTAGACATACTTTTCGCAAAGTTCTTGCCATTAATAGAAACACATCCCTTGTCCTTGTCTAACTTTTTAAATTGACTCATATAACAAGCAGGAAGTGAGAAACTATCTTTTCCATTATAACCGCCAATAAAAAGCCAACTGTAAACTTTTGATTGAGAAAAACTATCAAACTTCTCACCTGTTTCACAATCAATAGCTGTGTATGGCATATCAGGAATTTTATATATTAATCTATTACATAATTCAGTATCTTTAATAATAGATGGGCTAATAATCTCAAATGACATCTCATTGCTTCCACCAGAAACAGCATATCCTGAAAGAGATGTTCTTGGAACAATTTTTAACTCATAAATCTTCTCTTTATAATTCTCTAAATCAGAAACAAATTGGTTGTTCTTGTCAACTACAACTGTTTTTCCTGCTAAATGAGTTACAGGATCAAGTTGAACTGCAAGTGAATGCTTAAACTGAGGCATATCAGGTTCAAACAATGGATCATTTGAATTAAAAGTCAGACTTAAGCTATCTCCAGAAACAGTATAGCTAATATAAATTGGATTAATTTTGCCATTAAATATAATTTTATCTATCCCATTCTGAAATGCAGGAGATTTGAGATATAGTTGATATTTAGTTGGCTCATCAATATCCTGAATTAAACTCTCAAGTTTTTTCTCAACACCTATCTCATTCAAAGCCAAACACCAGCCAGTTCCATCATTGACTTTTGTATATTCTAACTTGATATATCTTCCTTGTAGATTATTTATCGGAATAGAAACATCAGGAGCTCTGGCAACTGTATAAGGATTATTATAAACATTAGTCCAGCTTGATTTATCATTAGAAATACTAACACTATATTGGCTAGCAGGTGCTCCTGGATAAATAGCATTCCATTGGTTAAAGTCAAGATTTATTTGTGTTAAAGTTTTAATTGCTCCTAAATCATAAATAACATTTCCAGTATTATATGCACCTCCAGGAGTTGAACATGCCATATAATATGTATTAATATTATTATCAATTGCGTGAGTTATTGGATGGACTGCATTATTATTCCAAGATGCTGTTATCGGTGCTGTTGAAGTTGAGGTTTTTAATAGCACAGCACCGTCATACAATGCATTCATATTGCTTCCTCCAAGTTCAAGCCTAATTTGTGTTACTCCTTGAGGAATTGTAAGAGTTTGAGAAAACTTTTGCCATGCATTATTGTTGTATTGAGAGACAAAACTTTGCCACTGCCATTTTGCAGGATCAACAACTCTCGCCCATGCAACACTTCCAGATAATTTTTTAATATAAATCTCAAAATAATATGTTTCTCCTGGCTGAACATTAAAATTCTGTCCTGTAACATACCCATAACCTGTTCTTTGAATTTGCAAAGAAGAAAGTCCGTTTATCTTATCAGAGCTTTTAGATAAAACTCCTCCGACAGGAGCAGACCAGGAAGAAAGAGTTGTACTACTCCAAGATTCAAAATCAGGATTTAAGATAATATTTGTCTCAGGTGCAAACAAAACTCCTTTTTTGTAATAATTATAAATTAAAATTCCAACAAGTATAACAGCAACAATTATTAGGATAATTATTAATTTCTTTCTTACACTCTTCCTCATCTTAAAATTGGTATATATTAGTATAATTTTATTTTCCCATCTCCTTTAATTTTTTAAGAACATCATCAAGCTCCCCTGCTGGCTTTCTTGTGCCAGGTATTTGTCTTGGAGTAACTCTTCCAGGAGGAAGTATTCTTCTTGGAGGTCCTGCTTGAGGTATTCTTGAAGATGGCATCATTGGAAAAGGAGATGATGGAGGGCCTTTTGGTTTTGACTTTACAAAACCAGATTTAACTCTAAACCAGGAAATTCTTAATTTATCTCTGAATATAATAGCAATAATCAATAAAACAATCGATATTGCTAAAATCCAAACCCACAAATAATTCTTAGTAGTTGTGGTTGTTGTTTTAGTACAGCAAGTATAACCTGATTCGCAAGTGTAGGAATTTGTTTCTTGCTCATCTGTTTTACAATCATATAACCTACATGTTCTGCTATCACCTGTGCATGTTGGTGCTTCTTCCTCTCCTGTAGACTCTTTACAAATTCCAGTTACACAACACTTTTCTCCAACATCCAAATCAGATGCAGAGTCTGTAGTTCCTGTGCAATATTCTTTTGAAATACAGACTGTCCCTTTAATTTCAGTGCAGGTTTTTAATTTTGTTGGCTCAGTGCAGCAAATATCTGGAAAAAAACATCCAGAATAATCTTTTAAAACAGAACCCTTTGAACTTGTGCAATCAATTTCAGAAGAGCAGTAGTTTCCAGAATCCTCGCAATCTGATTCCCCTGTTCCAGTTCCACCAGAGATCCCTTTTGGCCAGATAGAGTATAAAATAAATGCAGTATTTTTTAAATTTCCATTACCCCAGCATCCATTATTGCTTCCTGAACTATCCTGAACTTCTAAGAGCCAGCTGATGGCATTCTTCTTTTGCTGGATAGTCTCTTTTGAAAATGGAACTAAAGCAAAAGCAGTGTCGTAAAATTTATCACCTGATGCATCCCAATATTTATTGCTTATTTGTTTTCCTAGAATTGCTGTTCTAAAATCATTTCCTGCTCCTAAAAGATACAAGAAAGCTTCTGGAAGTAATTTATCATTGTCTTCTGCCATTGTAACTAGATAAGGCAGATAAGGATCAACCTTATATCCCTGATAATTTAATACCATTGCTGCCCATAAGCTTCCTTCATAATCGCAGACATCAGATGTTGAAAAGCAAAAAGAATTTATTTTTTCTGTTGTTGTTCCTTCCGCTGAAGCAGAGTTTGTTGTTTCTGAAACATAAATTGTTGATGAGCCTTGTTTTTTATAAAGAAGATTTGTCAGAAATCCGTTATCGCATGAGATTTGAAATTCAGTATTGTAGCAGTCAGGAGAAACTCTGAGCCAGTAGTTTCCTTCTGCTAAACTCAAACAGCTTCCTGCTGAAGAGCTTATCTTTTTATCTTCTCTAATTTCTGTATTATAACTAGAACCTGAATAAGTTATATCGCAAGAGGCTGCCTTGTCGCTTTCTATCTGCAAATACCATACAACTTCTTCTGGAGTTGTGTTTTGCGATATCAGCCATTCTTCTGCATTTTTTGTGTTGAAAGAAGTTTTATCAAGTGCAAGAATTGCTTGTGCTGTTGTTTTTATACTGCAATCATCTCCTGGCCAGCATTCATCACTCTTTGCTTTTTTAACAACTTCATCCTTGCATTTTCCAGTTGCCATTAAAATAAAAATATTTTCATCAAGAGAAGAAGAGCATTTGTCTTTTACTTTTTCTTCAAGGCAGTTATAAGCTTTGTCAACTTTTGATGCTTCAGTATTCGTATTAGAAATGTCAGCGACTGTAGTATCTTCAGCTAATGTAAAGTATAAACTTAATGTTAAGAATATAATTAATATGCTAAATAAAACCACCCTCTTTTTCATTATAATTAAAGGTGGAATGTGTTTAAAAAGTTTTAGATAATTGTCATCTCTTCTTTTTAAAATTTCGAGGTTCTGTGTTTTGAAAGGATTTTTTAACAATATAATTCACAGGATTTTTGTATCTTCTCTCTTCTTCTGTCGGTATGATGCCAATGCCTTTGTAATAATCCTTGTCATAATTTGGAGGAAGAACTATCTTATTTCTATAGCTCCAGAAAAGCTGGGATGCTATATATCCCTGTTTTAGAGGCATCTCATTTTTCCTGTTCCACTCTTCTATTCTTTTTTCAAGCTCTTCTTTTTCCATGCCTATAGAACGGAATAAATTAATTAAAATAAACAGGGCTCTTTTTCTTCCGTCTTTTACTCCCTGCAAAATTTTTTGGATACTTGGGGGGAGATATTCATCTGAAAGATTGTCTATTTTCACTGGCTTGAATTCTGATTGTTTTTTTGAAATCTCCTCTTCAGCATAATTTTCCTTGTGCCAGTCCATAGCATGAATTAATAGTTCAGAAGCTTCGCCTTCTTTTGGCTCTGGCATGAAATTCCTTATTTTGATTTTCATTGGCTCTGCGTCTTTTGGCTGAAAATTTTCTAATTCTTCCGGTTCTAATACAACACTTGCCAGAGCTGTTTTTTCATTAAGAGAATAAGGCATTCTAAACAAATGCCTCGGAGAAACTAAAATTATGTCTGGCATGACTTTTTCAGGAGCTGTAAAATCTTTCACATATTTGCTTGGCTTTGTTAATTGTGTAATCTTTTCAATTAATTGTTTTTTAGTTTTTTCAATAATATATTTCGTTATCATCCTTGGCCATGTTGGGAACATATCTGAAGTTTTTATCTGGTTTATCTCTTTTGGAAAAGCTTTAGATGGGATCAGAATATGAAATCCCTTTGAACCACTAAACTTTAATCCGAAGCTTTTTATTCTGTGAAACCTCAAGAAACTTATTATTATTTTTGCAGAAATCTTGCTGTAATCAAGATATTTGCTGTCAATGTCTATAATCAAGTCCCAACTTTTACGAAGTTCATTTAATTGTTTTTCATTTAAGTCAGTTGAAAGTTTAAGAGGGTCCTGCCATAGCTCTTCAGAGCAGTGGAATGAGGTTGCTCCTTTTTTTACCAGTTCAAAAATATCTCCAGGATATTGAAAAGAATCAGGACGCTTGCCAAAACCTTCATAATATCTTGGAACAACCTCCCTGTCTTTTGAAAACTCAAATAGTGTTTTTTGAATTTCTGGCTTAGAATAATATAATTGAGTTATGTTTCTAATTCTCTGCTCCTTGATGCTCGGCTCCTCTTTGCTGTCAATAGCCTCTTTTTCCATAAAATCCTCTTTTTCCATAAATCTAATTTGTTTGGTTTGTTTAAATAAATTGTTGCGGTTTGAAAAATTCATTGCATCAAAGAAGTGAAATTCTCCTTAGAAAGTTATATAAGTTAGTTGCTCTTCTAATTCTTATATCAAATGGAAAAAGCAGGAGAGTTGATTGATTGGAGGGCTGTTTTCTTTGTTTTGTTGTTTATAATTGTTTTAATTGCTGTTGTTAGTGCTGTGAAAGTTGTTAAGAATGATGATGCTGAATTAACTCCTATTGTTCAGTCTGATTCTGTTACAAGGAAAGTTGTAATTCCAGAGTCTCTTTTAACAAACAAAAAAGATATTAATAATCTTTTCTTGAGCAATGGAATAATTGAGAATTCTGAGAGTGAGAAAGATTATTATGGAACAGAAGAAGATCAAATTATTGAGAAAAATGGAAAGAAGTATGTTATAAGGGACGACAAGGAATATTTGCTTTCATCTATAGATTATTATATTAAATTTGATCCTGCTCTACCTTCTAAGGTTTGTGATAGTTCAAAAATAGACATTAGGGTTAAGGGTGTTGGGAAGTATAGCCCTGATGCAGGAGAGTCTATTGATTGTGGGATAAAAGGATATGTTAGTGTTTGTGGTTGTATTAATTTGATGGAAGCAGATGGTTTTGTTAATCCAGATGATCCTGTTACAGATGTTTGTGATTGTTGGAGAGCTTATCAAAATATGAATACTAATCCTTTTTGTACTAAATTTAATTTTGATGCTACTTTGAAAGATGTTGATTTATCTCCATTTATTAAAGAAGATGCTGGTTCTGAAGGAGAGTTTTATGTTAAAATTTATGATCCTACTGACCATAAGATTACTGAAATGTCTTCTCTTAAATCTGATGTTGGAATAGGGGAAACATCTCATCATTATCCTAAATGTTATAGTGATGATGTTTATTGGTATTCTTCTTGTAATAAGCGTGAAGACAAAATAGAAGAGTGTGGAAGTGATAGTTGCAGTTCTTGGACTAATTTTTGCCAAAGCAATGATGTCTATCGTAAAAGAACCTGCTATGATAAGGGATGTGATATAAATATTTATGGTGATCCTGCATGTTTTAGTGAACCTAGTACAGAAGAAGAATTAAAACAAGATTGCGGTGAAGATTCTCAAAGAGACTATTGTGAAGGAAATTCTGTTTGGAGGGAATCGATTGATAAGGGATGTTCTAGTGGAAGTTGCACACAATCTACAACTAATAATAAAATTAAAGATTGTACTTCTAATGAAAAGTGCGAAAATGGTGCTTGTGTTCCTGTGACTTGTTCAAGCGACTCGCAATGTCCGAGTGATGGTTATACTGGAACTCCATTTTGCCAGACTAGTGATGTTTATCAAAATTGGAGAGATAATTATTGTGATAAACCAGGAACTCCCCAGTCGCAGTGTCTTTATTCAGAATCTTCAAAGAAAAAGGTAGATTGTGGTGAAGATTCTTATTCAGCAAATTATTGTTATAATAGTGACGTTTATAGGGATTTCATTGACAGGGGATGTTCTAATAATGATTGTTTCTCAACAACGACAGAACAATTAGTTCAAGATTGTCCAAATGGATGTGAGGTTGTTGGTGGAAATGCTCGATGTAAAGGACAGATACCATGTAATAAAGATGCAGATTGTGGGATAAATTCTCCAAATGGTGATAGATATTGTGGAACAGATGGGGCAGTTCATCAGAAATGGTTAGTTTACAAATGTAATAATCCTGGAACTCCCCAATCATCATGCAGTAATAATCCTAATCAAGATGTTATTGTTGAACAATGTACTTCTGGGAAGATATGTCAAAACGGACAGTGTGTAGATGGTGGAAATAATTTCAGAGGAGAATATTACAATAATAAATATCTTAATGGTCAGCCTGTTTTAATTAGATCTGATTCTTCTATTAATTTTGATTGGGGGTTTGGTAGTCCAGATTCTTCTGTTCAGTCTAATGGATTTTCAGTAAGATGGACTAAAACTCAATTTTTTTCGTCTGGAAGATATAAGTTTAATGCTCTTGTTGATGATGGTGTTAGAGTTTATATTGATAATCAAATTGTCATAGATGCATGGAGAGGTGGTGGCGCAACTTTATTTAGTGGCGAGAAAGATTTAAGTGGTGGGAATCATGAAATTAAAGTTGAATATTTTGAGGATAGTGGACCTGCCCTTATACAATTTAGTTGGGAAAATATAGTGGTTGGTTCTTGCAAACCAGGAGAGTATAAATCAAATCCTGGAACAGGAAATTCATGCTGTTTTAATGGACAGGAGATTAAACCAAATGCGCTTGTTTCAAACGATAACAGATTTTTGTGTGCTGATGGTCAGTTGTATGTTCATGATGGAGAAACTTATGGATTGCCAATTCAAAGAGTTCAGACATCTTGCACAATAAAAGGAAATTATTATGCATATCCAAATTATCCTAATGCAGAGTGGCAAGGAGGATGGAAACAAGGAAATGGTGAAGGAGTTCAGTGTGGAAGTGATAAATTTTGTAATAATGGAATATGCCAGACAAAATCTTCTGAAAATTTAATAACAAATGGGGATTTTTCTTCTGGAAGCAATAGCTGGAATCGTGCTGCAGTCTTTCCAGGCTATGCTGTTGTTGATTCAATTAATAAATATCTAGTCATTGGTGATTTTGGTTATGCTTATCAAAAGGTTGCTTCATTAAAAAACTCTCAAGGAAAAACATTTACTTTAACCTTTAGAGCAACAAAATCTTCTGGAGCTGCTGGAGAGGTTGATATTCAAGAACTTCCAAGCTGGCAAACTAAATCTAATATTAAATTAGATTCTAATGATTGGAAAGATTATTCATTAACATTCACTGTCCCAACTAATAATGAACATATTATAACTTTAACATCAACTTTGGGAAGTAGAGGTAATGTTTTTTTTGATGATGTTAGATTAGTTGAAAATCAAAATGTTATTGACTCTGCATTTTGTCAGAAAAATCAATTTTACTCTTCTTCAATTTCAGTTGCAAATCAGGGATGCTGTTTTAGCGGGCAATTAGTAGATTCAAATTCTCTTGCTTCTGATTATAGATTTTTATGTATTGATGGAAAGATTTTCAGTCACACACATGGAATTGCAACAGATACATGGACAACAAATGTTCCTTCATGCACAATAAAAGGAAACTATTATGCTTATCCAAACTGGCCGTATGCAGAATGGCTTGGTGGATGGAGTTATGATCCAATAAATAAAGGAAATAATATAGTGTGTGGAGTTGGAAAAAGCTGCCAGAATGGAGATTGTAGATAAATAATTTAATAACAAACAGAATGAATACTAATATCCTTGACTATAGCAATCCTTAAAAATTAAAATATTCTTTTGAAAGTATGCTAGTAAAACTTGATAATCCTGTTTTATTGACAAAAGTCATAGAATTGATATCAGAATTAGTTACAGAAGTTAGGATAAAAGTCAGTGATTTTGGCTTTAGCATTATTGCAATTGATCCTGCTAATGTTGCGATGGTTGGATTTAAACTTCCAAAATCCAGCTTCAGCCAGTTTGAATCAGGAAGCGAGGTGCTTGGAGTTAATCTAGATAGTTTGAAATCTGTTTTAAGAAGATGTGGGAGCAAGAGCTCTTTGATTTTAGAAAAACAGGGAAATTTATTAAAAATACAGATATTGGATAATATTAAAAGAAATTTCACCTTAAGCTTGATTGATATCGAGTCAGAAGACAAGGAAATGCCTTCTCTGGAATACAGCTCAAGAGTTGAGCTCTCTTCTACTGAATTGATAAATTCTATAGAGGATTGCTCAATCGTTGCTGACGCATGCTCTTTTATCATAGAGGATGACAGGTTTATAATAGAGGCGAAGGGATTAAACTCTGCGAGGTCTGAGTTTTCAGGAGATGAAGCAAAAATAGAAGCAGAAAATTGCAAGGCAAGATATAGCTTGGAATATCTGCAGAAATTTATAAAAGGCTCAAAGCTTTCTGATAAAACAATTCTCAGATTTTCAGATGATCATCCGTTGAGAATGGATATAAAACCAGAACATATGGAGCTTTCATTTATTCTTGCGCCGAGAGTGGAGACTGGGGATTAGTGATTTAACTAAATAATTTATCGATAGAAATCGCTAATCCGAGCAGAGGACTAGGAAGCTCAAAACTGACTCTGTCAAGTTTTTCGTATAGAGATAAAGTTAATGTGATATAAATATAGTAACGCTACAAAAGACTTCAATTTTTATTATTAACAGTTCTCTATTGGGGGTGAGCGAAGTCGCGAATTGGGTGGGGTAATTCTTCAAAACATTTATATATGTTATTTTAATAGTAATACTAGATAACATTGGGTAATATAATATATATTAAATAATATAAAATAATACTTTTAAATTAAGAGGGGTTTAATGAAAGAGAGAATATCTGCTACGATAGATGAAGGGACTTCTAAAAAGATTGAGAAATTAATTAAAGAAGAAAAATACAGAAATAAATCCCATTTTATTGAAAAAGCAATTAAATTACTTCTAAAGGAGAAGGGAAAATGATTTCTGATAAAAATCGTAAAGGACAAATCACAATTTTTATAATTGCCGGGATATTAATAATTTCTATAATTGCATTATTTTTGCTTTTTAGGAAAGGAGTTGTTCCTGGAATTCCAGGAACTGACGTAGGAGAAAATCCTGAAAGCTTTTTGGAATCCTGCATTAAAGATAAAATAACAGAAAATATCAAGACGATAGCTTCTAATGGGGGTTATATGGAAAATGAATTGCATTTAAATTTGGATAATGAGAAAATCTCTTTTTTATGCTATACAGACAATTATTATACTCCCTGCATAAATCAGGAGCCGATGCTGATTCAGCATTTGAAGGAGGAGATAAAAGATGCAGTAAAAAATGATGTCAGGAGCTGTTTTGACAAAATGGCAGAAAATTATGATAAAAAAGGATATAGCGTAAGTGCCAGATACAGGGATTTTGAGGTGAATTTAATTCCAAAAAAAGCTGTAATAGATATTGACGCTGAACTGACTCTGACAAAATCAGGGGAAACAAACAGCAAGAAGAATTTTAGAGTTATTGTTCCTAGCATGATTTATGATTTGGCAGTAGTCAGCCAGGAGATCGTAAGCCAGGAAGCTAAATACTGCAATTTTGAATCAGCAGGGTTTATGATTTTATATCCTGAATTTAATATTAACAGATTTAAAACAAGCGACTTAAATATTATTTATACTGTAACTCATAAAAAAACAGGTGATAAATTCAAATTTGCTGTAAGGGGGTGTGTGATGCCTCCTGGCTTTTA
>ERZ1292623.4589-Hain-H51-01um-R1-4589-length-11268-cov-4_pt1 | contig 11268 bp, 8 predicted proteins | sample MGYA00564398_ERZ1292623 | MGnify/ENA primary metagenome ERZ1292623 (study PRJEB36523, sample SAMEA6512633) | groundwater metagenome | collected 2019-01-07 | study: AquaDiva: Metagenomics assemblies of 32 groundwater samples
GGAAGGGTCAAAGTTCAGCTTGTACACTCCCAAATTAGGGGAGATGATAAGCTCTCCCGATAAGAAATTAGTGTCCACTGCTCCATTATAATCTATTGAAACATCAAATCTTTTAGGATTATCAGACTCTTCTCCATATACAACAGGGATCTCAAACAATTCACCAGACTCATCTGAAATAACAACTCTTCCGATATAAATGCCTGGCTCAAGTTCAGATTTTCCTATTACAAGCGAAAAAGAGCCGTAAGACTCTTTATCAACAAATACTGAATAATCCTCTAAATAAGCAAATCCATCATCTGAGAAAAAAGCCGCACTAAATAATCTAGCTTTTCCATCATTAAAAAAACTAATATCAACAGTAGTTCCGCTTGAGGAAACAGTAAGTATTTTAGGAGTATGCAAAGTTGGCTCTGCGCAAGTAAATCCTAAAGCCAAAATAAAAATTAAAAAGAATAAGATTATTTTCATCTTACATTCAACCTCTTTGATTTAGGAACATTACTATGTCTTCTTCTAAAGAATATTATGGATATAATAATTACAGCTAAAGCAACAAACAAACCAATTATAGCAAGCCAAGTCTGCAGAGTTAAAGCAGTATCGGATATCTTAAAGTGCGCGCTTGAAGTGGCAAACCCTCCAGGATATACAAGCTCTACTCCTAAAACATAGTCTCCTGGCTCAAGGCCGCTAGTTGAAAATCTCTTGCTATAACTCTTAGTTCCCTTTACATAAAATGTTTCAGATTCAGTATACTTAACATCATTATTAAAATCCTTGATAACATAATTCATAGTCACATCAACTCCTTTGCCGTCCCCTACTTCGGTAAGCTCAATTAATACAGGTAAGCGCTGCCCTTCTCTTAAGACACGGTACAAATCTGGAACAGTAACAGTGGCATCGAAAAGAACTCCTTCACTCACGACATTAATTAGAATAAGTGCTTCTCGAGTTATATCTCTGTAGCTGAATATTATCTTGCCAGCGTAAATCCCGGGTTCAGGGGCATTAACTGTGAATATGAAAGACTTTTCCTCGCCAGGAGCTAAAATAATCTCATTATTTTTAAATAAAATATATTTAGTTATTCCAGAAGAAGTTACAGAAAGAGTTATCGGAATTTTGCCTGTATTTTTAACCACTATCTCTTCTGACTCTGAAGTGCCGGAGACAATTCCAATATTGATATTTGACTCATCTAAGCTAAAACGAGGTGTGCTTGAAGTAGCGGCAGCTCCTCCTCCGCCTCCTCCACCAGCTCCTCCCCCTGTCCCTGCAACAGGGCATACTCCACAATCACCTGGACAACTAGAGCAAGTCTCAGCGCCATTGCAAATTAAGTCCCCGCACAAAGCATTAGAAGCCTCTACAGTGAAATTTATCTCTCCGCTTCCTGATGCATATCCTGAGATTACTTTATTGGAAGAAGAATAAACTTCATAAGAGATGATTGAAGCAGAAAGAGATAATGCCAAAGCAAGAAAGACAAATAAGTTAAACATCACATTCATATACTGTATAAAAAATCAATCGTTAAATAGTTTATCATAGACCTATCCAAAAAACTTCTGGTTTTATACATCACACTCAAGACTTCAATTTCTGAAGTTTTGTAAGAAACGAAGAATTGAGATTAAAAATCAATCGTTAAATAGTTTATCATGTCACGATGTCTCTTGAAAACCACAATGCTTTAACATGTGGTGACATCGTGAACATCCAAAAATCGAGCACTGTTTAGAGTGTGGTGGTGCATCTATTTTTTGATAGACATATCTATTTAATCATCTTGATTATTAACAGTGTGAAGTAATTCAAAAGTAACTTTTCCTTCATAGAGACCGGTTGATTCATAAGGGGAAAAAGCAGTAATTGGAACGCTGACATTGCTGTGAGGGGGCAAATAAGTAAAAGAGTTATATGATAAGATAGAAGATATGCTGCCAAAGGATTTTACTTTAATCATCAAAGGAAAAGGGTGATCATTTGTAAGTATGACTTTTCTCAAAGAGCTTCCACCTTGCCCTATCATTCCAAAAGTGAGAGCTGAAGAGTTTAAATCCACACCTATACCTGTCTCGTTAGTAACAATAGCGCTGGAATATAATTCGAAAGAATTAACGGGTGTGATGAATATATAGTATAGAAAACCAGAGGCTACAAAAAGAAAAAAAGAAAAAACAAGAAGAAAAATAGATAATATTTTCATTTTCTAGGCCTTCTTTTTATAAAAAAATAATAAAGGGCAAGCAAAAGCAATGCCAAAGCAAAAGCTATAATTGAGTAAAGCAGATAATTAATTGATTTGACAAAAAATTGTCCTGAGACAATTGTAGTCTTGCCCAAATAGTTTAGCTCTACAGTGGCTGTGTAGTTTCCTTTAAGACCCGTAGGATCAATAAAACCTTGAATTACTTTTTGCTCCCACTTTGCAAAATTTACAGAAGGAGTTCTCATATAGGCAACAGACTGCCCTGAAGAGTTAGTGATATTCACATTAGCATACACATCCTTTGCGTCATTATTCCATAAATTCTGGACATTGATAAAAAATGGCTGTATTGAATTTCCAGATATATTTGTAGTAAAATAAGTTATGTTCATGAATAATGAGCCAATTCGGAAAGTCCCATTGGTCTGCCAAACCTCTGGAGTCTCAACACTTGCAATAGAAAAGTATTCTCCGGGAAGTAATTCTGAAGAATTAAATGAATATCTGTGATTATAGCCCCCAGCAAATGATAAATCTATATCAGGTAAATCTAAAGTCTTTACGAATGTTTGAGAGCTATAAATTTCTACCTTTGACCTTCGAAGGTTTAGCGGCTGAGTCCCTTTATTATATACTGCTAGGCCAACATTAATAATTTCTCCGACGTTCCCATCTGGGAAGTCCATATAGAGTAAAGCATAATGACCAGGGTACGGAACAAAAACCTTAACAAACGCTCCAATGTCAATGCGCGAGCCTAAAAATTCTCCCTCAGGTGGACTTTCAATAGCTCTAAAATATAAAGCATGGTCGCCTGGAGGATCAATTGAGTTCGGCAAAGTTAATGTTACTATAACCTCTCCTGATCCTACGATATCTTCAACATTTGATACGGCATATTCTGCTAAATCCCCATCAAAATATATTTTAATTTTTTTATTAGGATCATCACTGCTTACAATAAAATTGAATGTGTGAACTGCTCCAGGAGTAAAATCTATTTCTTCTTTCGCAGGACTTATTCCAAGCGAAGCACTGACAGTAAAAGAGCAAAATAAGATTATCAAAAAAACAATGTGCCAATTCACACTAAAGTGTGGAGTTTGATTGACACTTGTTTTTTGGATGCAAACAAAATCTTTGGATTTTGTTGCACAGAAATTTGTCAAATAGCACAAATTTCTTGTGATCGAAGTGCTCCACAGCCTAAAGGCTGTGGTTTCTGGAAGCACTTGCGACATAAAAAATAAGTATTTTTTTTTCATCAGCCATATAAACAAAATATACTTTTATACCTTTCTAAAAAAATAACTAATCTAAAGAGCAGTAACAGTTGCTGTGATTATATCTCCGAGTGCCCCAGTCAAAGAGTTTTCAGGAACAGTAATATTGAAATCAACTCTTACAGTATCTTTTGCTGAATTGAAAGGAAATACATCGCACCATAAATTGCCAGTGTTTGCGGAAGTGGCTGTAAACCAGGAGTTCATCCTATCAGACATGTTCTGCTGTGAGCTGTTTAAGCATGAAGCAGCCTCAACATTTGTCAGATTCCATTGATAAACTGGGCTAGTTCCCCCAATAAATGTAACTGCAGTCTTTGCAACGCTCAAGTTCAGAGTAACATTCACGTTTCCTATGTTTTCAATTCTTAGTCCTCCTGCAGTTGTGAGAGTCCAGTTTCCACCAGTAACATTGTTAGTAGCAAAGGTTGTCAAAGAAGCTGAATTAGCGTCTTGATTAACTCGTCCATTTCCCCAACCAATAGCTCTTGTTGTAAAATTAATCTCTGTTTGAGTATTAACTGTGAGGTTTGTTTCACCATTGGTAACTCTGCCAGAAATCTGTGAGAATAAAGTGTTAGCTGAAAGATAAATTAAGCCTAAAGAGAAAAGAGATACAGCAACAGCAATAACAGCAATAAAAACAAGAAAGGGTGAAACCTTTTCATCACCCATTTGAACTCCCAGGAGATTCTTCAACAAAAAAAGCAATTTCCCCAGCCCCTGTGCTTCCAGAGCCAGAGCGTTCAGATTGATAAGCCAAAGAGTCCGATCCAAAATTCAAAACAGAGATATTAATAATAACAGATATCAATGATAGGATAACACTAATAATCAATAAAGTCACTACAATCTTTTGAGTTCTGTTCATACCAATCACTTCCGATAACAAAAAAGCAAATCTCTATATAAATATTTCTATGGAAAATAAGCATTAAAGAGAAGTAACCGTTGCCGTGATTATATCTCCAAGAGCGCCTGTCAAGGAGTTTTCAGGAATCGTAAGATTAAAGTCAATTCTTACAGAGTCTTTCCCAGTCTCATATGGGAACACATCACACCATAAGTTCCCACTAGTTGCAGAAGTGGCTGTAAACCAAGAGTTCATTCTATCAGACATATTCTGCTGTGAGCTGTTTAAGCATGAGCCAGCCTCTACATTTGTCAGATTCCATTGATAAACTGGGCTAGTGCCACCAATAAATGTAGTTGCAGTCTTTCCAACGCTTAAGTTCAAGGTAAGGTTTGAATTGCCAACGTTTTCAATTCGCAGTCCTCCTGCAGTTGTGAGAGTCCAGTTTCCGCCAGTGACATTACCGATAGCAAATGTAGTCAAGGAAGCTGAATTCGCGTCTTGATTAACTCTGCCATTTCCCCATCCAATAGCTCTTGTTGTAAAATTAATATTTGCTTGAGTCTCAACCGTAAGATTGGTTTCTCCATTAGTGACTCTACCAGAAATCTGTGAGAAAAAGGTATTTGCTGAAAGGTAAACAAAAATAAAGGAGACAGTGGAAAACAAAAGTAAAACTAAAGCTAGAGCAAAAAAGATAAAAAAATTATTTGATCTAACCATAATCAGCAAATGAATATATAATCTATATAAACACTCCTGAAAATAAAGAAATTCTCAAAAATTTCCTACCGAACCAGTGCAGAGCCCTGCGGTATTCGGAAATGTCAAAGTGTATCGCCACTTTGAGCACACAAGATTTACAACTTTAAGCAAATCTTGTTGTTTTTGATTCGAGAATTTCTAATTTAATTTCTGGCCGAGGCAGAGCCTCGGGGTATTAAACCCAGAAATTAAATAAACCCTAATATGATGTTCTACCTTATCCCTAATCAGTTTTGTAAAAAGATTTTTAGTTTTTAGTTTTTAGTTTTTTACGCAAAAGCAAAAACCAGACAAGATTTAATAGTACAAGAATTCCAACAGCTGTAATAAGCACAATAGTCAAGGAGCTTGTTGTGCCTGATTTGCCGCTTCTTTCTTTAATGACATATCCTATACCTACAACAGTTATATCATTATCTGAAACTTCAAGCTTAAAATCATGCTGCAGTGATTGCTGCCCAAATCTTACAAAGGCAGTTGCATCATAAGTCCCAGGTTTAACAACCTCAGTATCACAGAAAGACACTAAGTGTTTATTCTCAAATGAAGCCACGTCGTAAGTGTCAGCATTGAAGTCTGCCATGGTCTCGCCAGCATCATTGAACACTTGCATTTGTATATACGCTCCGGGAATCTGCTCACTCCATGTACTCTCAACCAAAAACTCAAATTTCGCGATCCCTCCAAGGCTAAAGTCATTAACTTCTACATGTTTCAAACCAAGAATAGTGTTTCCAACAGAGAATTCTTTTTCAACCGTGAAGGTTTCTTCATCGTATAAGACAGCTGCAACAGCTCGGTATCTTCCGGGAACAGCATCTTTTGTATCCCAACTAGTAGTTAGCTCTGCCACACTGCCAGAAATTATGCTTAACTCATTAGTGCTCAAAGAAATAACTTTTTCATTTAAAGGAGTGTAAATATCAATAAGAGCTTTGGCCCTCCCAATATTCAAATCCCCTTTGCTTGAAACAGGAATTATGAAATTAAATATTCCCGCATTATCTGCAACATTTAAAGTTCCTTCAGCATATTTCCCAGGGTATGCAACATCAACATTAAAACGCAGAGTAAGACCTATCAAAGAGTTGACAACAGTGCCGGAATTACTCGATAATTTAGATGGAATTTGCAAGACATTGATATCTGCGAAATGTCTTCCAGGCTTTAATTTAGAAGGAGACTTAAATTTTAAATTAATCTTCTTTGATGGTTCTCCTTGCAGCATACTAAAAGAAACAGAGTCTGAAGATACGCTTTCATTAAGCTCTCCAGTAACAAGTATTACATAATCAGAATCTATATTTTCGCTGTTCACAACTTCAAAGGAATAATCATTAGATTCTCCGGGAGAATATTTTCCAATAATCTCAGCAGGTGTTATTCCAAAAGCAAATGCGAAGGAAATGGAAAAAACAAAAGTCAGAAAAGCAAATAGGAGATTAAGGATTTTCATTTTCCCTCCCAAAGTATTTTTCTCCTTTGACAGTCGTTCCTTCGGAATCAGTATCTACAACAATTCTGTCCGATAAAACACCTTGATTATAAACAGAAACTTCCAAAGGAACAGAGCCAGAGTTTACTACAGATACCGTCCCGTCCTGCGACTCTCTTATCTTTAAGTCAATAGAAGACTCTATCGTCAATTGTCTAACATCGCTCTCAAGAGCCCCGACAACCTTCCAATAATAAACACCCGGTTGGAGAGTTAACACAATCTCATTCTGGACATAAACTTCCTGTGGAGAGCTGAAGGCAAGATTATCATCTATAAGTATAACATCTGCCTTATCGAAAACAAAAAGGACGGAATTTTCTGAAGTTACATAATCCTCTAGGGGCGCAATGACAAGAGGCCTAGCGTATCCCACAGCCCCAGCTATCAAGAGTAGTGTCCCAACTATCAAAATCGAATCTATCAGCAGGATATGTTTATGATGTACCATTTTATTCACCTAAAGAACCTGTAAATGTTATAATTGATCCCCTTGCCCCAGGCGCTTCGTCAGTTGGAGTCGTGACATTAATATCGACCTCTACGCTGTCGCTCGCATCAGTATAATTTAATTCAGCAATACATAATGTCTCTAAGTCTACATTGGGAACATTGGTATAAGAGACTGAAGATAAACTTGCTCGAAATGATGCATTCTCTCCCGTAAGAGTTACATTATCAATTTTATAGCTGTAATATGCAGTTGGATTGATAACTGAATTCCATAAATTAGTCGCAAAAATAGTTATGTTTGTATAAACATTTCCATCATTTCTCAATTCTATTGGGTAAGGTGAATTGTCTGTTGTATCATTTGTTGCAAATGGCGCCAAAGCGCCAAAAGATACTGAGCGGTTAAAGATTGTTAGAGATAATAAAGCTGATATGTTTATCAGCCTTGCAGGAGCCCACGCCGTGGAGTTTTCCTGCCCGTCAAAAGCAATTACAGTCCAGTTATAATTATATCCTCTGTCATAAAGATATTTCAAATCACTGCTGACATCAGCGGTTGTTACAGCTATCCCTTTTTGAAGCCTGTTATCGGTAGAACAGCCTCCAAGACACGTAAGATTTAAATGGAAAACTACAGTATCCGAATCATCATCAGACACATCATTAGTCCATATAAATGTGGGTGTCCTGTCCGTCGTAGAAGACGCATGCGCAGGGCTTGATAATTCAGGAATTGGAGGGGGAGTATTTAAGATAGTCAAGTTAGTTGAGTTAGTCCATCCTGAATAAAAAGCTCCATCATAAGTTCTTATAGAGCAAGTCCAATTCTGATGTTTTGTAGTGTTAACGTGTCCTAATGAAGCGTTAAAGAAAGAATTATTAGTGTAACTATTATTGAAATCGTAAAGTCTGTCTCTTACAGTGTTATTGAACCAGAAAACGCTTACATTCAGTCTGCTTCCCTCTGGGTCTATTAAAGTGCCAAAACAATTTAGATTTTGCAAAGTCCTATTAGTGCCGAGTGTGCTGTTAATATTCAAACTGACATTCTGAGGAGCAACATTGCTGGATATAATGATACTTCTCGTAGCACTAATATTTGAATTAAAAGCATCGTCCCAACATGTTACATTCCAATTATGGGTTGCCGCAGAAAGTCCACTGACACTCCAGTTTGCCATTGTGCCATTTGTCACATTTATCCATGATGCATTTGTAGTTAAATCAATAGTCAAATTACAAGCAGGAGTGATATCAACATAATCATAAACAGTCCAATTAAATGAAATGACTCCTCCTTGCGCAAACGAAGCGGCATTAGCGGGATAATCTAAACTGACATTATGAGGGACGTGCGAATCAATTGAAAACTTGTAAACAAAAGATTCGTTGTTCCCACCAGCCAAATAGTCTGTAGAGTTAACTTTCCAATAATAAGTTCCATTGCCTGCTCGATAAATTGTGGCTATCTCTTCCTTGCTGAAAGTTCTATTGAAAATAGCCAAATCATCTAATACCATTCCATTTACAGTTGAACCTGCAGAAGCTCCCCCAACACGAATATTTCCAGTAGTATTCATCAAAATAGTTGTGCCTATGGAAGGAATTGTAGATTTATCGACAATTCCATCAACATAATGTGTAAGATTACCTGTGCTTGCATCAAGAGTAGCAGCATAATGATACCAAACATTTGACCTAAAGATTTTATTAGTAGTAGATCCCGCCTGCGATACTCCATTGCCAAAACTAGCCAATATTTGTGCAGTAGAATTTTGAAAGAAAAATGCATAAGAGCGAACGTTAGTGCTGATTTGTTTATCAATAATAATTGGAAATGTAGTACTTGTCTGATTAGTATCAGTGAAGTTAACCCAGAACATTATTGTAAAATTACGTGTTAAATTAGGAGAATTTTGAATTTCATTATGAGCAACGGAAAAACGTTCGTTATTGCCGAAATGATAAGCCCACCCAAATTGGCCAGGAACATTTCTAGTTCCATTCAAGCCGGATACAATCCCATCGGGGCTACCAGAATAAGAAAACTCATTTAACAACGTTTCATTCTCGCCATACACTGAATTATTATCAAAATGATACAGCAAGAACAAGCCAGAATTAGAAGAATTAATGGGCATCGTGGAGAAATTATAGGTAATATTGCTCATATTAACTGTTGGGTCTGTTTTAGACAAAATATACTCATACGTCATCGAAGGGACTATACTTCCATAAATAGTAGTCGTAGTATTATCTCCATCAACATCAAGAATACTAATATTTAGTATCTCAGACGAAATACGAGTCCCTGAATTATTGCGTGGAGATATAATTGTGATATTGGGTGGGTTATTTGGATCAATAATATGGTCAAACTCCAAATAAGTTGTAGAAACGTTGTCCAAATCAACAATCCTTAAATCAAATGTCTCATTAGTTCCATTTAATTCAGATAAAATAAGGCGATAATAACGGGTGTCATTAAGTATTGGGTATTCGGCTATCTTGTTAGTCGTATTTGCGTAATACACCCACACTGTGCTGTTCCTGCTTTGATTATTTCTCGTATATATTGTGATATCATTTTGATTAGTCAGTGAATGCGCAAATGTAACACGCAAATAATGGTTATGTGGAATCGGCCCTGTCCAATTGTTATCTAATAATGCAACTTGCTGGTAAACATTCTCTATAAATGAATAATTCTCATCAAGATGAATCGCATCAGTCAGGTTTATCTGGCCATATCCCGGGTCTCCCGGACTTAAAGTAAAATTATATATTTCTCCGGGAGTCAACCCAGACATAAAAAGAGCCCATGTTCCATCGCAAGCGCGAGCAGTGTAGTTCCATGCCTGGCATTTATATAAAGCAGTGGCCTCAGCTAAAAAACTTACAGTAGCATTATGAGAAATATACGAATTAAGAGCATATATATCAGTAAAATTGCCTAGGATAGGAGGCTCATCAAGACCAACTAACTGGGAAACGTCTGCAGATAACGAAAGATCATCATAGAATATTTCTCGCACAGTATGGCCATCTAAATTAGCAACTATATCATATGTGCCTGTAGAAAGGTTGTTCAAATAATAGTTAGAATAATTAAGAGCCGAAAATGGATTAGATATACCAGTGTTATTAAAATAAGAAGAGCTAATGTTTATATTAAAAATTTGGAAAGTAAAATTAAAAGGAACTCCCAAAGCATTTGTTATAGTAAAATTAATAGATGTGTTAAAATCAACAGTAAAATTAACATTTACAGTGTTATTAATATTGCCGGCAATATCCTGTACATAAAAGCTGGCAATATAATTTCCTTCCGTAATTGAATAGTTTGTCGCATTAAAGCCTGTCCCGGTAGCATTTGCAGTTAAAGTAAAGTTATTTCTGCCACCATCTAAAGAATAATTTGCAGTCGCATTCTCATTTGTTGAAATGTTTAAAAGAAGCGGAAAAGATGTGACATTAGCGAACTGTTGAGGGTAGATTATAGTAACTGATGGGGGCGTTGTATCTGGAATGTTATAAACTAAAGTAAAATTAGTGCTGTTAAATGCAATATTATTGGTTGTCGAAGCATTGTCAGTTGCCCTGAAATTCCAATAGAAAGTCCCAGAGCCATTCAGCCCAACATTATGAGTTATATTCTTCATAATGCTTGCGTTTCCTAAGCCTGTAAAGTTTGTGGCAACCACTTTATCAGCCAGCCCGTTGCTTGTGTTATAAATGTATAAAGTAGCATTAGTCGCATTCAAATCATCTATAAATTGAGCTCCAAATGCAAGAGTTCCAGTTGTAGTAATAGTGTTATTTGAAGGATTTGCGAATAATATCACAGGCACAGCATCAACAAATGCAGTAGGAGCAGTATAAGCAATTTTAGCTTCCATTAGATCAACCATAATGTCTCTGGCATTTCCACCACGAGTACGAATCATAAACATTACCAATTTATTCAAGCCACTGACAAGACCAGTCCCATTTGAAGTAATATTATAATTAAACGTAACATTAACTCCAGCGGCGCTTGGTGTCTGCTCAGCAGTAAAAGAAACCCACTTTGCAGAACTAAAATTATAGAAAGAGATATTAAGTGGTTCTGTCCCTCCAGTAGTTGTTGCTGTGGCGGTTAGATTTATTGACTGTATTGTCACAAATTCCGGCAAAGAAACATTCCATACAAAATATG
>ERZ1292623.4590-Hain-H51-01um-R1-4590-length-11266-cov-10_pt1 | contig 11266 bp, 9 predicted proteins | sample MGYA00564398_ERZ1292623 | MGnify/ENA primary metagenome ERZ1292623 (study PRJEB36523, sample SAMEA6512633) | groundwater metagenome | collected 2019-01-07 | study: AquaDiva: Metagenomics assemblies of 32 groundwater samples
TAGGTAACGGCATTGGCCGTGGCAACAAAGGTCAGCGTGGGAATGAGCACTTCGTCGCCTGGTTGCACACCCGCCAGGCGCAAGGCCACATGCAGCGCGGCGGTGCCGTTGATCACTGCCACCGCGTGTCTGGCGCCGGTGTAAACGCTGAGGTCTGCCTCAAGCCGGTCGACAAACTTGCCTACTGAAGAGACAAATGTGGAGTCGAGGCATTCCCTTATGTAGTCCCACTCATTCCCCGCGAAACGCGGCTCATGGAGCACCACTGGGCCGGGGCCGACCACCGACTGGACAGCATCGACGATCCGATGGGCAAGAGCGGGTTCGGCGGTCACGGTGTTCACAGGTTGTAGATATCCGACTTATATGATGCAAGGTTCGCCGGCTTGCTGAACCAGGACACGGTTTCGGCCAGACCACGGCGGAAGCCATCCAGCCCACCATACTGTGGCATCCAGCCGAGCAACTCACGAGCTTTGCTGTTGGATGCCCACAACCGCTCCACTTCACTCTTTACCGGACGCAGGCGCTGTTCATCCGTGAGGATCTCAATCTCGACACCCATTACTTCGGCAATGGTACGGGCGGTGTCGCCTATCGAAATCTCGAAGTTGCTGCCAATGTTAATAACCTCCCCGATACTCCGATCCGACTCCAATGCCGCCATGAAACCAGCCACTGTATCCGCCACATAGCTGAAGTCGCGCGTGGGATGCACCGCACCGAGCTTGATCTGCCTCTTCCCGTTAGCGATCTGGGTGATGATGGTGGGTATCACCGCGCGAGCGGATTGGCGCGGTCCGTAGGTATTAAAGGGCCGCAGAATAGAAACCGGCGTTCCAAATGATGTGTAGAACGACATAGCAATCTGATCCGCGCCGATCTTGCTGGCCGAGTACGGTGATTGGCCCTGAAGCGGGTGGTCCTCGGTGATTGGCACAAACCGGGCCGTGCCGTATACCTCGCTGGTGGAGGTTTGCACCACCTTGCCTACGCCTAAATCCCGGGCTGCCTGGACAACATTCAGCGTACCTTTGATGTTGGTATCGACATAGGTGTCGGGCGAATGATAGGAATATGGAATGGCGATCAGCGCAGCCAGGTGCAGCACCGCATCGCAGTCCTTCATGGCTGTGCGTACACCATTGGAGTCGCGGATGTCGCCCGCAAACACTTCAAACTGACCCTTAACATCTTCCGCACAGTGATCCAGCCAACCCCAGGAATTGAAGGAGTTATAGAGGACAAAGGCGCGTACATCATAACCTTGCCGCACGAGGGCTTCGGTGAGATGCGAGCCAATAAAACCATTAGCGCCAGTGACGAGTAATCTCTTCGACCGTGATTCCATTACTCACGTTACCGATGATAAATTGTCAATGAAGCACGCCTCGTTCTTACCCATTGCAAACATCGCGCTGTTCTCCCTTCGCCCACGGATCCTGTTCTTAATCCTCCACATCTTGAAAAACAGATACCTTGTGACCCCAAACCATACCAGGGCCAATTTTCTGTTCTTGGTGGTCTGAACGTCAGCCGTACATATGGAAACAACCTTATCCAACGAACGACTGCACGCAGGGTAATCTGCTTCGTCCTTCAGGACATTAAGGATTTCGCCACTGTTGAAGTTGCGGATTCCTTTATTGATGTAATTCAATAATTCTTCAATCGTCCTTGGCTTGAAAATATGCTCCATTAGCCGATTGTTGTCCTCCCACAGCTCTCCAATATTTTCTTTTCTACGTGGATCGAGGCTGCAAATACTGATTGGGGTTACACCGAGCATGACAGCATCATAAAAACTCGTAGACGGTGGTCCGACAATATAATCAACACTCTTCAGCCAATTCGCGATCGGCAGTCTAGGATCCGAAATCTCAGCGTTGAGATTGCAGCGTTCCAGTAGATTTTTCCAAACATCAATGTTTTCCTTCGGATGCACTCTTACGCTAACCTTATGGCCAGCCTTCACAAGGCTACGGATAACTCTGAGTGTATTCTCGGCGTCGATTACTTGAACAATCAATGTTTCAGCTGGTTTTGCGCCGGGTCGTTTTGATGAAAGTCGTTCGCCGGTTGTTCTGTTAAAGAATTCGTATTGGAAATGATCATCAAAAAGAGTCGTAAACCCATCCAGAGAACTTCTTCCGAAGTAATCATTTAGCGCTACGGCGCGAGTAATTACTCCGACAGCTTTGTTGGTTGGTAGGGTTCCGGCAGTGCGGTCACTCTGTCCACTCAAACAGCCCACGTCATGCCGAGGATGACCCACTACATGACACTTCTGTGAGACTTCGCTCGCAAACTCTTTTACCGCCTGAAGCTGTTTTGGCCCCCACAGACAGAACGCATCAATTCGATCAACGTATTTTCGTTTACCTTCAAAATACTCTTTTTCCAGCAAGGTCCTCGCCATTACTTGATGGTCTTTGCAGATTATTCCGAGACTTTCTGAGGACAACATCACAAATCGCGCATCCCACAACATCCATTCATCGCCCCAGTTGTCATAAAGCACATGAGGTCTTGGCACAACAATTACATCAAAGGCACGATGCAGATATTTCAGGAGCCGGTTTGTTACTCGATTCCCATAAACTAAATTATGTCCGTGTTGGGCAAGCTTCTTCTTCAACACGCTTGCCACTATCGCATCACGGTTTAATTCGTCTATGTGAAAATATACATTCATATATGTCTTGCTGGTCTCATGTTAGGTCAAGACGAAAGCTTTTCAAATATTGCATTGGCAATCTGGTCGCCATTTAATTGGTGGTGCGTGAGCACTTCGTCATTTTTGCCACATGCGGGAACTTCGTCTACACCAAGGGTGAATACTTTACGGTTAGTTAGCAGCCCGAGACTTGCCATGGCTGTAATATAAAAGCTTCCAGCACCACATTCGGTATAGTGGTTTTCCAGGGTAACTACACACTTGCTCCTTCCAATGGCGGCCTGGATCCAGGCTGGTTCTATTTTGTTAACCCATGGTGTAACCACTACCGCAGCACTAATTCCTTTCTTATCCAGGAGGGTGGCTGCCTCAAGAGCCTGGGATACCATGATGGGGCCGAAGGCGAGGATTAACACGTCGCCACCCTCTCTCACGGTCATGCCTTTACCTACTTGAAACTCTCCGCTTTGTAAAAGTTCGGAGCTCTGCTCGTAGGGGATGGAGGTCAAACGCAGGTATGTGCTTCCTTGGTTCTCATTCACAGCCCAATTCAGTGCTGATTTCACTTGTCTGGCGTTGGCCGGCTCAATGATTGTCATACCCGGCATGGCCGACATCGCCGTGATGTCTCTTACCGCCTGATGGGAATGCCCTGGGCCGCCGGGCAACACCCCTGCAAGCGATCCCACATAGATCACTTTCCCGCCTTGGGTGCAGTTGTTATAAATCTGTTCTGAAGCCCTGCTTGTCAAGAAACATGCAAACGAATGAACAATCGGGATAAGGCCTGCGAGTGCCATTGTTCCGGCTTGCGAGACCATGTCTTGTTCGGCGATGCCACATTCGACGAATCGATCGCCGAACTCTTCTTTAAAAGGAATCAAGCCTGTGTCCAGGATCAAGTCAGCGTCCAATGCAACAATCCTGGAATTTATCCGTGCTTCCGCCAAAAGTGCTTCCGTATACGCCGGGACCATCCGCTCGGAATTCTGTGGTGCTCGCAATGGCTCTATGCTTACTTCAACACACTTTGGAAACTTCAGGCCAAGGGCTAAAGCCTTCGCTTGAATGTCTTCAACTAATTCTGCGCTGGCTATTTTATACTTATCGAGGCTAGGCGCACCTGAATGGTATTGATAATATTCCTGACCCTCTTTCATGGACGTATGCTCCATGAATGAAACGCCGCGACCCTTCACGGTGTCGGCAATAATAGCTATTGGTCTGCCGTCTTTTGATTGAAAATCGAATATTTTCTCCAAAGCACCGTAGTCATGTCCATTGCAACGAACAACATCCCACCCAAAGGCCTTGAACTTTGCTTCCAGGTCGCCCAGATCACTTACGCTGGAAACATGTGTATCTGACTGAATCTTGTTATGATCAACAACCACTGTCAGCCGACCATCCCGCCGACGTGATGCGGTAATCAGTGACTCCCAGAACTGTCCTTCCTGCAGTTCCCCGTCACCGGTTAATACAAATATCCTCCCTCCGGAGTTTCCCAGGAGTTCATCAGCAAAGAGAAATCCTTTTGCCTTGGATACACCCATTCCGAGTGAGCCTGTATTCGTGTGGGCGCCAGGGGTATTTACATCCGGATGGCCAGGCAATCCATCGAGTCGCCTCAACTCATGAATCTTTTCAAAAGGCATGACGCCCAAGGCAGTCTGTACGGCATATAGACCAGGACTGTCGTGACCTTTTGAAGAATAATAACGATCCGCTGGTTTTAGGACGTTCAGGTAGAGCCAGGCGACAATATCAAGGCTGGAAAAACTGCTGCCTAAATGCCCGGAACCGGCACGCGCCACCATATATAGTGCATTGAAGCGTGCCATTTGCGCGAATAGACTGGCTTTCTGCTTCGCTGGAGAATGAGACTGGTAAACGAGATCAAACGCCGGCTTGTCAAAATGGACAAGCCTGTTTCCAGCTGTTGATGCTTCGTCCGCCTCCGGTGTACTGTAAGTAACTTGCTCGCCCATGAAATCAACCTCCCACGTTCCAAGCCTTAATATTCACTTCCGGCAGAGTTGCCCTTCGCAGATGCAGAAGACGCTCGGCCTTCCACCAATCAAATTCCTCGTTGACATCCAAACCTTCCTCCTCTGTTGTCAGAAAGGGAGACAACACTTGGCCAGCGATGGATCGGCCTTCGGAAACCACGCGCGCCCAGGCAATCTCTAAGCTAGCATTCTGCACGTAGACTGCTGGCAATGCGGCGTACTGGCTGCTGTGCCATGGCTGCTCCTCGGGAGTAAGCGGCATCAGCGGCGCCATGCGTACCCCGCGCACCACCCACATCTTGCCCGGGTGCTGCTTGCATTTCTCTACCGCACGCAAAGAATCAATGCCTTGCGAGGACACAAACTGCGACCACGCACGTTTTATTGTATCTGCCTTGCGGAATGGACTTGTTGGTCTGAGAATACTGAAGACATCGAAAAAACGTCCCTGTATACCTAATGCTTTCAGTATCCATTCCACCCACTCGATGTCCGGTGACTTGTCTCCGGAGATATCGGTAGGACGCAACATGGGTACCTCGGCGCCGTAGTGGCGCGCTATATCAGCATAGCGCTCATCATCTGTGGCACAGATTACAGCATCAAAAACACCACTGTCGATTGCCGCGCGAATGGAATAAGCCAGCAGCGGATGTCCTGAAAGCGGTCGGATGTTCTTGTGTGGCAACCGTTTAGAACCAGATCGTGCAGGTATTAGAGCAACAGCTGTAGTCATCTCAGGGATGCATAAAAGTAAGGTGCTCAACGAGTGAGCACCGGGGTCTAATTGAGGCGCGTTTGCTCGGCATCGACTTCATACAATGCGTACGATGATAACTATCAATAGTCATTGATCCTTTATAAGGATTGACCAGCCCTTGAGTAAACAACATTTGTTGCAACATTATCGATCTTACTTCTGCGCCTATTAGATGAATGATTCGGGAGCTTATTGAATGCGTCATCAGGGAAAAATCCTTTACCTGAAAGGATCAGGTCAATCTTGTTCTTACTCTCATCTCCATTGCACTCAATAAGTATGCTTGATAACTCTGGCCTAGCCAGCGTCTTCGTAGCGCCACCCAAGATATCTAATTCATGGCCATCTACATCTATCTTCATGAAACTTGGTATAGGAAAATTATACTCGTCAATCATACTATCCAGCCCAAGACAGAGAAGTATCTCTTTAGCCAACGGTTCAAACCTTTGTCCATGCTCATTGATTGGTGCTGATATTTGGGCACCGGAGTTCCCGATCCTGTCATCGGATATGTAAATTGTACCCAGTCCATTTGCAGACGATAGTGCTAACTGAAATGGTGTTAGGTTGTTGAGTTTATTTAGCCCTTTATTTCGCAGAAGGGTTAAGTAGTTATTTGTAACGGGCTCAAAAGAATACACGCTGAGATCTCTGTTCGTATAAGCTGCATATAATGAATACCCGCCAACATTAGCCCCTACGTCATAAAAAAAACCACCGCTCTTCGCGTAATGATCAATCCATGCTATTGTTTCTGGCTCTTTGGAAAAGAGAGTTTCAGCGCGCCATACTTCTAATTCTGTATCACCGGTCATCACCAGACCACTTTCAAGTCTAATGATCGATAAGGGTGTCACCTCTACTTTATCTATCTGTGTTCTAGTCATGTTTTGTCTGCCCGTACTTTCATTATAAGTTTGGCGTGATCAAACTTGCGTCTCACGCACCAAGAATGAGATGTTCTTAATTTCACTGTAGACATCCAGCGCCTCGACCCCTGGCTCACGGGTGCCATTGCCGGAAGCGCCAAACCCTCCAAAAGGCATATGCGGTTCGCTGCCAAAGGTCCCGATGTTGATGTTGACGACACCGGCGCGCACACGCTGAGCAAACCACACGGCACGATCAACACTGCGGGTGTGAATTGCTGCCGTCAGGCCGTAGTCGGTGGAATTAGCCAATTGGAGTGCATCGGCCAGGTCATCCACAGGATGCAGAGTAGCCACAGGGCCGAAGATCTCCTTACAACTGAGTTCAGCAGTCCGCTGCAACCCTTCAATAACTGTGGGCTGGACATAGTAGCCGTTGACCAGCTCCGGGGTTGTGGGTGCTGCGCCACCGCAGAGTACCCGCCCACCTTCGGCCTTGGCCGTTTCTATAGCGGTGAGGATATTCAGCTGCTGACGCTTGTTGATTACCGGACCAAGATCGCAACCAGCGCTGACACCCAAACGTAGCCCATTGGCCTTTGCGATTAGCTTGTCTCGGAATTCGTCGTAATTCTTTTTGAATACCAGAATCCGGCTGCCCGCGGCACAACGCTGGCCGGCATTGCTGAAGGCGGAGAGCGACGCCCAGTGCACCGCTTGGTCGATATCGGCATCATCGCAGACAACAAAGGGATTCTTGCCGCCCAACTCCAGGGAAATGCGTGCCAAACGGCGGCCGCCAACTTCGGCGATCCAGCGTCCCACCCCCGTTGAACCTGTAAAACTGATGACAGCGACTCGTGTATCTTCAACCAGTGCTGCGCCTGCGGTCTGTCCACTCCCCTGTACAACATTGAATACGCCATCCGGCAAGCCTGCGTCCTTGGCTAGTTGCGCAAACAGATTTGCGATGCACGGGGAATCTTCGGCCGCCTTCATGACCACCGTGTTGCCACAGATGAGTGCCGGGAATGTTTTCCAGGCGATATTGGCTATAGGGGTGTTGGCTGGAACGATCAGGCCGGCAATGCCGCGCGGTTGTCTGACGGTGTGGCTGTATTTACCCGGGGTACCGGATGTCAGCGACCGTCCATAAAGGCGCATACCCTCACCGGCGAAGTATTCGGCCTGAAGTATTGCGCCACCGACTTCGCCATTGGCATCTTGCGGTGGTTTGCCAGTCTCGATAGCAATACATTCGGCCAGATCGGCTGACCGTCGCTTCATCGCAGCAACGATATCGCCGAGGATCTGACCACGCCTGACCGGTGTCAGGCCAGACCACTCTGGAAAAGCATCACCTGCTGCAGAGATTGCGCGCTGGATGTCTCCCGCAGTTGAATCAGCGACGTAGCAGTGCAATTCACCTGAATGCGGGTCGTATTTATCCAGCCAGGCGTTGTTTTCCGGCTGAGCGTCTTGACCGTTGATCCAGTTCGGAATGCGGGGAATGTTCGTCATGATCAAATTGCCGTCCAGCCGCCATCGATGACGAGGTTCGTGCCTGTCATATAGCGCGAGGCTTTGCTTGCCAGGAAAAGCACAGAACCGTTGTATTCATCGACACTGGCCATGCGTCCTACTGGAATTCGCTCACAATACACGTCCAGGAAGGCCTGTTCCTGATTGTTGAAGACGCCGGCAATGGTCAGCGAGTTGACTCGCACATTCTGTTTAGCCCAATACACGGCGAGATAGCGGGTCAGATTCAGGATCCCGGACTTGGAGGCGGAATAGGCCACTGGTTTGTAAAACACCTCACCTCGTTTGCGGCGGTATTCATAAAGATTCTGGTCGGGAGACACAACGCCGTAGATCGATGCAATGTTGATGATCGAACCGTTGCCCGCTTTGGCCATCGCCGCACCAAAGACCTGGCAGCACAGATAAGCGCCCTTGAGATTGACGTCGATAACCTTGTCCCAGGACGCTTCCGGGTAGTCTTCGAAGGGGCCGTTTTCTTCAGGTGGCGCGGAAGGTGGGGAATCGATGGCGGCGTTGTTGATCAGTACCGTCGGGCATCCGAACTTGCTTGCGACTTCATCCAAAGCCTTCTGCAACGAGGCCTTCACAGTGACGTCGGCCGCGCAAAACAGATAGTTGGTGGAGTATTTTTCTGCTAACACATTGCTTCCAGCCGGTGGCCGAATGTCCAGTCCGACCACACGAGCACCACGCTCAAGGAAGGCTTTGGCGTATTCGCCCCCTAATTGGCCAGCAACGCCAGTAATCAAAACGATTTCCCGGCTGACGTCGAAAAGTGCATCTACGGTCATTGCTCAGAATCCATTCAGGCTGTCATTTCTTGATTGAATAATAAGATCGCACACTTCGCGCACTGCGCCGAAACCGCCCGGCTTTTCGGTGCGAAAAAGCACATGCGGGTACACCTCGGGGTAGGCATCTGCCACTGCAACAGGCAGCCCGACGGACTTGAATGCGGGGATGTCGTTGATATCGTTGCCTACGAACATGGTGTGCTCGAGCGCGATTCCTAGCTCAGTGCATGTTTGGAGTATTGCTGCGGCTTTATCCTCTATACCCTGCTTGCAGAGCATTTTCAATTTATTGGCGCGCGCCGTGACCACGGGGTTTACTTCGGTGGAAATGATAAAAGCCTGCACTCCAATGCTCCGTAGTCTGGATAGTCCCAGTCCGTCACTACGCCAGCAGCGTACCGATTCGACACCATCCTGCGTGATATAAACGGTGTTGTCGGTAAAGACACCGTCGAAATCGAAGGCAATCAATTTAACTGTGGACAACAGTTCCTTGCTGATCATTCGCAAATCAACTATCGATATCAACGTACTGAATCGCCTCGCCTTGGGCGATATTCCTCTTTGCAACCCGACCTATCACCTGGTTCGACTCACGCACCGGAATGTATTGTGTGTTGAAGATTCGTCCTGACAGGCTGTCCAAGGTGACCTTCTCGCCAACTTTGATGTCGACATAGGCAATCAGTGATTTCCCAAGCTTATTGAATACGCGCTCATTTCCAAGATCGTCTGCTGGCTTGGGTGCCATCATGTGGCGCACACGCTTGATGTCACGCACAAACTTTCGAAATCCGTCTGGCTCAAGCGCAAAACTATGGTCAGTGCCTTTCCAGGCGCGATTGAGTGTCACGTGTTTTTCAAACACACGAGCGCCTTTCAGATAAGCTACGGGGCCTGACAACGTGCCATTAAAATGGTCTGAGGAACCGATTACGCACCCCGGAAACTCCTTGATCAATAGCTCAATGTTATCCAGACCAAGCCGGTTGTACTCACAAGGATACTCAGACACGCAATGCAGGATTGCCACTTCGTCATGATGATTGAGCAGTACCTCAACGCTGGACCGGATCTGGTCAATTTTTCCGCCGCCGACACTCATAACCACGGGCTTTCCCAGGCTCGCAATGCGATGGATAAAAGGTAAATTACCCAGATCAAATGAGGCGACCTTCAGAATATCAACATCGATTTTCTCTAGAAGCTTGAGGCTGGGTTCATCAAACGGGGTCGACATGAATTTGACGCCGTTTTTGATGCAATCCTCTTTCAGGATAGGGAGCCACTCAGGCTTGAGTTCTAATTTCTCACGATGTGCGCCATAAGTATCGGCGAATGCATTCTCACTTGCATAACCCGCCTCGTAGGCGTCCTTGGAAAAGAGATACCTATTGTTTCGCGTCTGGAATTTGACAGCATCCGCACCCTCGAATGCAAAGATGCGTATATATTCTCTCGCAATATCCAAATCTCCTTGGTGATTTTGGCCGACCTCGGCAATCACAAAAGGGGTACCATCGTAAGCTATTTGATTAAACATTCATTCAATCCTTTACAATTTTTTGTTACGTCAGTGTGGTTATGCTGATTTCACAACCGAGCCAATAATTTCTACATAAGTGCCACTACGTTTAATTTTCCCATCCGCCAGCTCGATCACCTGAGTGCAATTTTTCATGGTAGTGAGCCGGTGCGCAACTATGAGGATGGTGAGTTCATCACTCAGACTTTCGATGGCCTGCATCACGGCGCGTTCGGTGTCGTTGTCCAGCGCGCTAGTGGCCTCATCGAAAACGATGACATTGGCCTGTTTATAGAGCGCACGGGCGATGCCAATTCGTTGGCGCTGGCCTCCGGAGAGACGGATGCCGCGCTCACCCACGAAGGCGTTGTAGCCCTCGGGCCGACTTTCGATGAAATCGGCAATCTGTGCCTGTCGGGCTACTTGCTGCACTCTTCTCAGGTCGATAGCACCGCGCGGCACACCGAATGCGATGTTTTCGGCCACAGTGGCATCGGCCAAATAGATGCTTTGCGGCACATGGGCGATGGTTCGCTGCCAGGCCCTGATACAGTTGCTACGGATTGGCCTCCCATCCACCAGAACCTCACCCTCGGTGGGCGTTAACAGACCCATCAACAGATCCAGCGCTGTGCTCTTACCACTGCCGGTAGTTCCGACAAATCCGACCCTGGCGCCCTTGGGGATTGTTAGATTGAGGCCATCCAACACCCATGGACCTTCGCTGCTGTAACGGAAGCGAACGTCGTTGAAGATAATACCATCCTGAAAGGTCAACGGAGCAGGTGCGGGTAGCAGCATCTCCTCCGATAGGGGCTGATCGAGCAGTTTGATAACATCCGCCAGTGAGGCATGGCTTCCGGCAATGCTCGCCCACGCGCTATAACCTTGCTGCAGGGCAGGTAACAGGCGTTGTGCGCCAAGCGCAAGCGCACCCAGCACCGGCAATGCTGTAGTTATACCCCCGGGCTGACGGCTCAGGGCATAGGCTAAGGCTGCGATCAGCACCATCCCCAACGCCTCCATAGCGAAGCGTGGACTTCCGGCAATAAAAACGTTGTTGCCTTGCGCGCGCCGTAGCGAT
>ERZ1292623.4591-Hain-H51-01um-R1-4591-length-11266-cov-4_pt1 | contig 11266 bp, 12 predicted proteins | sample MGYA00564398_ERZ1292623 | MGnify/ENA primary metagenome ERZ1292623 (study PRJEB36523, sample SAMEA6512633) | groundwater metagenome | collected 2019-01-07 | study: AquaDiva: Metagenomics assemblies of 32 groundwater samples
TGAAAATGGTTCTGGCCACTTTTCTTATCTCTTCGGAGGTCACCTTTTGGATTTCATCCATTATCTGCTTAGGTTTCAACAACTTTTCGGAGAGTATTTCCTGGCTGCCGTAAAAACCTGCCAGCTCGTCCGATGTCTCCATACCCAGAATGAGGTTGCCTATCATGTGGTCTTTGGCCCTTTTTAACTCCTCGGCTCCAACCGGCTCGTCGGCCAAGCGTTCAAGTTCGGCAATTATAGCTTTAATGACTATTTCCAGTTTTTTGTGGTCTACTCCGGCCGAAACGGAGAAATTGCCGTAATCCAGAAAAAGCTCACTGCCGGCCCTTACATAGTAAGCCGCCCCGAGTTCATTGCGAATTCTTTTGAAAAGACGCGAGCTCATTCCGCCACCAAGGACGTCTCCTAAAACCTGCAAGGCATAACGCCTTTCATCAAATGTATCGAAGGCGCGCACTCCGATGACAAGATGCGTTTGGTCGGATTCCTTGAATTTTACTATTGTACCGGGTTTTGATTGCTTTTCTTTTACTTTCAGTTTTTTTACTTTATGTCCGTGCTTCATTCCCGAAAAAATTTCTCCGATAAGGCGCTCGGTTTTTTTTTCGTCAAAATCGCCCGCGACCACGACAGTTGTGGCCGGAGCGATGTAGTACTTGTCACGGTATACGATTATGTCTTCTCTGGTTATCTTGCGGATGATTTCTTTTTTACCGGCAATGTCCCATCCGGCCGGCTGGTCGCCGTAAAGAAGCTGCGTGAAAATTTCGTGAGCCCTGCGCATTGGAGTATCCTCATACATGTTAATTTCCTCTATAATCACGCCGCGTTCTTTATCTATTTCTTCCTTGCTGAAAACAGGATTGAGATAGAGGTCGGAAACAAGTTCAAGAATTTGCGGGAGTTTTTTCTTCTGAACTTTGGCCCAATATCCGGTATATTCCTGGCTGGTAAAAGCGTTGTACTCTGCGCCGAGAGAATCCAGCTCTTCGGCTATGGCTCCGGGGCGCGGACGCTTGGCAGTGCCTTTAAACATAAGATGTTCCAAGAAATGAGAAAGTCCGTTTATTTTTTTAGTTTCGTATTCCGAACCGGCTTCCACCAGAACCAAAGCCGTGGCCGCTAGGCCTTTTTGCGGAGCGAGAATTACTCGTAGTCCGTTCTTTAAAATTATCCTTTTGAATCCTTCTATCATTTATTTAATCAGGGGGTGCTTATTGTATCAATATCTTCCTGAAACTTATTCGCTAAACTTACCACAGCTTGACCGTAAGTAAAACGATAGTTATACCAACGCGAACCGGCATAATATTTAGCGGCGGCGCAACGTTCGCGCAAAGCTGAACTTTCATTCGGGATTTGTTTTGAATAACTTATGCAGGCCTGTGAATTATATGCGTCTTTTATATATAGAGCAGTGGCGATAAAGGCATCCGCATTGTTCCATGGATTAGCCGGCGTTCTGCTGGTTATATTTGATATCTGATTGGCGTAAAGTTTCCACGTGGTCGGAATGAACTGCGCAGGACCCATGGCGCCACCGTAAGTGCCGTCACGATTTGGACAGGAAATCTTTACGGAATCTGGGCTGATGCTAAGCGACTGCAGAATATCCAAAAATGTCGGCGTTTCTTTGGGATTCATCGCCGTATTTCCACCGCGCATTATCTGATTGTAAGCGCACTGACCGACATTCTGTCCAAGAGCCGATTCACGGTCAAGCACTGCCAGAAGCATAGCCGGTCTGACGCCAGTAGATTCGCCAGCAAGTTTTGCGTAGGCATAGGCCTGTTCAAAACTAAGCTGTCCCCCGCCGAGAAGCTGGAAAATTCTGCTCCTTATCTGTGCTGCCGTTTCTTTGGTCTGCTTCAAAAGCGTCTGGTATTTGGATTCCTGTCCCTTGGTAACCGCCAAGAGATTATTTTTCTCCGTTTTGACATCTTCAACTTCGCCTTTCTTTGCCGTCTGATATTCCTTAACCGAAGCCGCGTCTGCCTTGGCAAGAGCCAGTTGGCCCTGCTGGTCTTCAAGCTGGTTCCGAAGATCACGCACTTTTACTATTGTCGTGCGGAGATTGTTCTGCAGGTTATCAATGCTGTTGACGTCATTGAAAAAATCCGAAAGTTTAGGATGCTTGAGAAATATTTCCAGAAGATTGGCTTTTTCGCTTACATACAACTCCTGAAGAAGAATTTTTAGTGTCTCCTGATTGGTGCTTATGGTGCTTTCCGTAGTTTTTATCTGGCTGGCGGTATCAATAATGCTTTTGTCTATTTGCCCCAACGTCAGGTTTATAGCCTTTATCTGCAAATTTATCTGGGAAACTTTACCGTTCAGCTGGCTAATCTCTCCCTTAAGCGAACTGCCTTGCTTCTTATATCCGGCAATCTGGCTTTCGTAAGCGTCCATCTGCGTCTCAAGATCCTTAAGCTGGGCTTCAAGCTCCTGGCGTTCCTGGTTTGATTGTGGAAACCCGACCGTCTGCGCCAAAGTCTGGTTCGCTATCGGAGCAGAAACGGAGCCGACAAAAAGGAAGGTAATGGAAACTGTAAATGCTAATGATTTGGCCAGAATTGCTACCGGTATGCGCGGTTCCGACCGGTAATCCAAATTGACGCGCCGTTCCACGTCTTTGAAAACATTGCCTGACTTTGGCTGGATATCCGCCAAAACTTTTGGTTTGAGAAGTTTCATAGACAATCGTTGATACCGTTAATTTTATCAAAAAACAGCGATTTAGTCCCATAAGTGAAATTGTGGCGTTTCAAGGCGCGATAGGACAAATAAAAAAACATCCTGACGCTGGGTCGGGATGTTTTTTTATGTTACTTTTTATCTTCCGTATCCGTTTTCTCTTTTGCGCGTTCCGCTACTTTTTCCTCGGATTCAACTTTTACGTCAGTGACGTCTGCCGGAACCACTTCTTCAACCTTCTCTTCTTCGGCAGGCGGAGTAACCGTAGCTATCACGGTTTCCGGCTCAACGAGAATTTCCACGCCTTTCGGCGCTTTCAAATCACTGACATAAAAACTCTGGTCTAGTTCCTTGAGTCCAGAAATGTCAACTTCAAAATGCCTCGGCAAATCTCCAGGCAATGCTTCTACTTCTATTTCGGAAATCGTCTTATTCAGGACGCCGCCGAATTCCTTGACTGCCGGAGCTTCTCCGATGAATTCCAGGGGAATGCGCGCTTTTATTTTTTCGTCCATTCTGACCTGGTGGAAATCAATGTGAATAATTTCATCGGTAAGAAAATCTTTTTGAATGTCGTGCACAAGAGCTGGCCGGCTTTCTTTACCGAACAAAAGATTGATAATCGTGCTTTCGCCGGATTCTCCAAAAACTTTTTTAAATTCTTTCCCATCAATCGCCAAGTGGGCGTTCTCAAAACCGCGCCCGTAAAGTTCGGCTGGAATCAAGCCTTCTCTGCGTAGAGCCTTTAGGTTCTTGCCAAATTTTTCTCTTGTTTTAACTGCTAAATCCATTTGAATATAAAACTTCGTTTTATCAATCGGTTCGCTCGTCGAAAGTAAATTTTACTTACTTTCTACTCGCTGCCGATTGTAACATACCAGCGGGAAAATGGCAACTTTCTGGCCATTTCCGGAGTTTCGTATCTTTTTTAATCAGTTTGCCGTGACTTCTTTATCGAGATGCATCCTAGGGAGCATCATTTCCGGATGCCAGGTTTTTTTGAGCTCGTCCAGTTCCGTAGAAATTTGGTATTTTCCTTTTTCGTCCACGTAATCCCCTTCAAGCGGTTCGACTTCGTAAAAAACCATCTGGGCAATTCTTCTGCCGACCACCAGCGGAATGGAAAAATTCTTGGAGTTATTTGTCACTTCCATTGTCCATCTGTTGAAGTAGCCGATATCTCCCCAACCGGCGTCTTTGCAAACCTCGATGAAATTCCTGCCGAGTGAAGAACGGGCGTACATTTTGGCAACGCAAATTTCTCGTCCGCCGACGAATTCGTTAGTGTGGGCGAGTATCGTTTCGCCGGGACCTAGCAAAATGACTTTCGCTCCGTCGGGAATGTTTTCGAGGGCGACGCCGGTTCTCTCCTTAAGTTCGCTTGCGAGCTCGGCGCGGCACGGCCCTTCCCAAACCTTTTCTGTGGATTTCTGGTCATACATATTATGGATTGTGTGGCGTCCGCTCGGATTGCTTTCTCTCCAATACCACTCGCCGAGCGTTACATCATAACTCGTCGTCTTGAGATTAAAGTCGTCGAACGGGTCAATGACAATCGTGCCCTTTTTCATGTGCCTTAAAATTCCGGTTCTCGATAGAAGCATGATTAAAGAATTTTACCCGCCGGAGCGGGATTTCGCAAATGGAGCCGAAAACCGAAAATATGGCGTCGGCGGCTATTTCTTTCTTATTGCTTTTTTTGATGCCGCGATTATATCTTTTACGTCCAACCCGTATTTCTTGATAAGTTCCGACGGCTTTCCGGATTCGCCGAAAATGCCGTGAAGGCCGATGAATTCCATCGGTGTTGGCGCGCGCCGCGCCAGCGCTTCGGCGATGGCTCCGCCGAGTCCTCCGATTATTTGATGTTCCTCAACCGTAACCACGGCTCCGGTTTTTTTCGCGAGCAAAGCTATCTTTTCCTCGTCAAGTGGTTTTATCGTATGGACATTGAGCACAATGGAACCTATTTTGTTTTTTTCCAGTTCAAGCGCGGCAAGCAACGCCTGATGCACGAGCGCTCCGCAGGCGGCTATGAGAACCTGAGGTTTTTTTGATTCCCAGAATATTTCCGCCTTGCCCGGCGTGAACGGAGTTTCCTCGGTCGTAAAGACAGGAGATTTTTCACGCTGGAACCGCAGATAAAACGGCCCCCAGATTTTTGTTGAAGCCATTGTAGCTTTCTTCGCTTCAATGGCATCGCAGGGAACTATAATTTTCATATTCGGTATGGCGCGCATCAAGGCGATGTCTTCGGTGGCCTGATGGGTCGCCCCGTCGGGGCCGACCGAAATTCCGGCATGATGGCCCGCTATCTTCACATTGGAATCATTGTAGGCGATAGTCGTCCTGATTTGTTCCCAATTCCTGCCCGGAGAAAAAGTGGCGTAAGAAGAAATGAAAGGAATCTTGCCGGAAACTCCTAGGCCGGCGGCGATGGTTGCCATATTTTGCTCGGCCACTCCGCATTCAAAAAATCTCTCCGGAAATTTCTTGGCGAACGCTTCGCAACGCGTCGATTCCGTCAGGTCTGCGCAAAGAACAACGATATTTTTGTCAGATTCTCCTGCGGCCACCAATCCTTCGCCATAACCGTTTCTGGTCGGCGCCTGCGCTATATCGTCCGAAAAAACCGACGGATTTATTTTTGCTTCCAGGTTGAGCATATTATTGAATCAATGGCTTTAGGTTGTTGTTGCGGTAAAGTTCCGGGTCTATTGAGCGGCTAAAACAAACACGGCCGGCGGAATGTTCCCAGTTGTCTTTAATGCCGATACCCATGGGGTAAGCATATCTTTGTGTGGCACCCGATTCATCTGAAGATAAAGCGAAATTGGCGCAAAGCTCGAAAGAAAGATTTCCGGTAGTTTTATATTCGTATGGTTTGTTTGTGTCGGGGTCGGATGGCGGGGTAAAACCGGAAATGCTGTCAATGAGGTCGGTAAGCGACTGAGGCAATTTGTTCTTCTGCTGCCAGTAATAGACCGTCTGGCTTTGTATTGTCTGCAGATCGGAAACACGCTGGCTGTCGAATCTCACCAGGCGCTGCTTGAACGGCGAACCGGCCAGATAAAATCCGTAAACGATAACGGCGAGCGCCGCGAAAATAGAACCCAAGATTATAATTTTTGCTCTTGGAGAAAATTCTCCGGGATTTTTTTTGAGGTCGTAAAGGTAGTACCAGAAAACCACTCCGCCAATAATTAGAACCGAAATTATTTTTAGTATGAATGGCATGGTCAAATCGCCTCCCAAAAAATTGTAGATGAGCGCCACCAGGTCTCCGATAATAAGAAGCGCCGCCAGAAATATCGTGAGATAAATAAGCCACCTTCTTATTTTCAAATCATTTTTATATGGATTGCCGGCTAGATCTCTCTCTATAAATCTTGATGTCCAGAGAAAAACGCCGAAAATTATTATGAAAAGCGAAAGTGTCCAGCGTATAGAACTACCCGGGTCGTAATATGGATTGAGCTTGTCGGGAAAAGCAAAATTGATGTAATCAAAAACAAGACTAAGAAAACTTGATGCGCTGATATAAAGCGTAATCGTGTTCAAAAGATACATAAACACGTCGCGCGGATAAGTTTTTTGGATCTGGTCGTTCATTGTTTTATTGGTGTTCCGAAATTATTTTACCTTTGAGCGTCCTCAATTCTTTTATCGCGGCTTCTGCCTCGCCGGATTTGAACGGCTTTGAGTGCCAGAAATAATCATTTTCCATGAAGCTGACTCCCTTTCCAGGAATTGTGTGCGCAATTATGGCAGTCGGCTTTTCGTAAATAGCTTTGGCTTCGGCGACCGCGTCCGCCAGTTGCTGGATATTGTGCCCATCTATTTCAAGAACGTGCCAGTTGAAAGATTCGTATTTGTCGCGCAGCGGCTCAAGCGGCATTATGTTTTCGGTAAATCCGTCTATTTGTATGTTGTTCCTGTCTATTATAACCGTGAGATTACTCATTTTGTTCTTTCCTGCAAACATCAAGGCTTCCCAGGTGTTCCCTTCTTCGTGTTCTCCATCAGAAGTCATGCAATAAACGCGGTATTTTTTGCCGTCCAGTTTTCCGGCTAAAGCCATGCCTATGCCCTGGGAAATTCCCGAACCGAGCGGGCCTGAAGTCGTTTCTAACCCGGGTAAAGCCGTGCGGTGCGGATGCCCTTGAAGGCGCGAGCCGAGCTGCCGCAGTGTTTTGAGTTCCTCAATCGGGAAATATCCCGAACGGGCCAGCGCCGCGTAAAGAACCGGACAGGTATGGCCGTTTGAAAAAACGAAGCGGTCGCGGTCCGGCCAGTTCGGCTTCTTGGGATTGTGATTGAGAAGATGGAAATAAAAAGCGGAAATTATGTCGGCCATGCCGAGCGGCCCGGCGATATGCCCGGAACCTGCGCGTGAAACCATTTCAATCACATCTTGACGCAAACGGTTGGCCATTTCCTCCAAAGATTTCAATTTTTTCTCGTATAAAATTTCCATAGTGTATTAACTCTTATCTCACCTGTGTTTTTATCAATAATGCTTTCACAAAAAATATAATACTTACTATAAATGATACTAACGATAAGCTAATTAATAAAGTTGGACCCGATAATATGCTTTTATTTGAAAAACCAAACACTACTTTATATAGCATCATAGGGTATAAAAAGGATCCTTCAGTTACTAAAAAATAAGTATATGCCAGCAAGATCAAAGATATAAAAAATAAAATCCCAGAAAGTAAATATAGCCTTACTTTCTTCTGAAGCAGAATTTTTATTTTTGCTTCTTTCTCTTTATTATCAAAATTATTCATGTTAAATCGATTTCAATTTTTCGTAAGCTGATTTCGGGTCTGGACTGCCGAAGATATAAGAAGCGGAAACTGCTATGTCGGCTCCTGCGTCTTTTGCAAGCTTCGCTGTTTCTTCGTTTATTCCTCCGTCAACTTCAATTGTAGCATTCGGCATTTCCTGCCGCAAAAATCTGATTTTGTCGGCCATCAGTGGCAGAAATTTTTGTCCCGAATGCCCTGGATTAACGGCGAGTATCTGGAACTCCGAAATTTCGTCAAAATAAAGTTTTAATTTCTCAACCGGAGTTTCCGGATTTATGGCGAGCATCAGTTTGACGTCCGCGCTATCGGTTTTTTTCTTTATTTCTGGAACGATTTCGGCATTAACTGCTTCCAGATGAACTATTATGCGTTTCGCCCCGGCTTTTATCCAGCCGTCTATCTCTTTTTCCGGTTCCTCAACCATCAGATGAACTTCAAGTTTCAGGTTTTTTCCGAACTTCGGCCATGCCGAAGCGTCTCCCCAGCTCTTGTTGAAAGTGAACCGCGCGTCCGAAACATCAAGGTGAACCCACTCGGAAAATTCGCCGGCCTTTTTGGCGAGCGCCGAAGCGGTTCCCTCATCTTGGCAATTTATGGCCGGTATTATTTCCATTGCTGTTCTATCTGCGTTATCTTGTCCAAACGGCGCTGATGGCGCGCCTCTCCGCCGAACGGCGTCTCAATGAACGTATTCACGATTTTCTGGGCATCCGCTTCGCCCGTAAACCCGGCGGCAATTGTTAAAATATTGATATTGTCGTCATGCCGCGCGTCGTACACCTGGTCTACAGAAAGCGCGACGGTTGAACGCACTTTTCTAAATTTGTTTGCGGTTATGTCCATTCCGGCACCCGAACCGCAAACTAGAATTCCTCGGCTGTCATCCGGACTCAAACTGACTTTCTGGGCCACTTCTTTCGCAAAATCAACATAGTCGTCGTTTTCGTCGTAGCGAGAATCACCCAAATCGGCCACTTCGTAGCCCTTGTCCTTGAGAAAATCGCGTATGAATTCCTTGAGCTTGAATCCTTTGTGGTCTGCTCCTAAATAAATAACCATTGGTTTAAAATTCTAAATTTTAATATCGAAATCCGAAACAATATTCAAATTTCCAAATAACAAACAGTTTGGAATATTGTAATTTGTAATTTGTTTAGAATTTATGATTTGGGGTTTCTGATTTTTTACAATGCGGCGGCCGCGGCTAAAACGTGCTTCACCAGCGTGCTCACATAACCGTATTCGTTGTCGTACCATGAAAAAACTTTTACAAGGTCGCCACCGACAACTTTGGTGAATTTCAAATCAATTATTGCTCCGTATGGTTCGCCGACTATGTCGGAAGAAACAATCTGGTCTTCTGTAACTTTCAAAATGCCCTGCCATCTAGGTTCGGCGGCCGCTTTTTTGAAAATATCATTTATTTCTTCAACTGTCACTTTTCTTTTGGCGACGAAAGTTATGTCGGCGATGGAACCGCTAGCGACCGGAACCCTTATGGAAATGCCGTCAAACTTTCCTTCAAGCTCTTTTACTGCACGCGTAACCGAAATAGCCGCTCCGGTTGTGGAAGGCACGATGTTCTGCGCAGCCGCACGCCCGCGGCGATAGTCGTCTCCTTTTTCCGGACCGTCAACTAAATTCTGGGTAGCGGTGTATCCGTGAACGGTATTTAAAATCGCTTTTTCTATTCCGGGGTTTTCGGACATTATCTGAACAACCGGCGAAACAGCGTTAGTGGTGCAGGAACCGTTTGATGTGAGAACTGTTGTTTTCATTTCGCCGTCATTGATTCCCATTAAAATAGTCTTACCTTCTCCATCTGCATCTTTTGCAGGAGCGGTAATGACAACTCGTTTCGCGCCTGCAGTAAGATGTTCTTTGGCTTTTTCGTACGATTCAAAAATTCCGGTTGCCTCGACGACTATATCTATTCCCATATCCTTCCACGGAAGCTGGGCTGGGTCTTTTACTTGTAAAACTTTCACGGGTTTCCCGTCAACTATCAAAGCGCCGGCTATTTTATCGGCAACTATTTGATGTTGGTATCTTCCATAAACCGTGTCGTATTTCAAAAGATAAACGAGATTTTCAATGTCGCCGAGGTCGTTTATGGCTACAATATCAAACTCATCTCTGTCGAAGGCCTGCCGGAAAAACAATCTGCCAATTCTTCCGAATCCGTTTATGGCGATTTTTGCTTTAGTCATTTTATATATTATACACTTTTTGATTTAAAAACGGGGGTGTTCGCTGAATAAAAACACCCCATGCATTCTTTCTGCGTGGGGCCCATCAATGATGGTGATTGCAAAACTCATTTTTTTGCCTGATTTCGCGCTTCATTTTAGCGGCAACGAAGATCAGTCCGGCGCAAATCACAAGCGCCCCAGCCGATTCTACCCAGCCGTATTCTTCCAGAGCCGGGAATTTCCATCTCGACCATCCGACAGACACAACAATCAACGACAAAACGGAGTCGCTAGCCGTGTGCCAGATGGCGGTATCATGAAGATGATCGTACTCTTCGTCGTGGTGCTCGTGCTTTATCCTGAACGCTTTCAGGACGAAATACATTACGCCGTTTGCAGCGAGTCCGATTGAGGCCACAAAAAGCATATGGGCTGATACCACTTCTTGAGGAGAGAACATGCGTTTCACCGCAAGCGCAATTGTAACGAAGGCAACTGCGATAAGCATGTTGGCGTTTATCATCGCCCAACGATTCTTGATATCTTCGACTCCTGCCAGGCGACGAACAGCCATTACGTTTCCCCAAATGGCGACGGCGTAGACCGCCATGTCAGAAGAAACGTGCCAAGCATCGGCCAAAAGCATCAAGCTGAGTGATTCAATGCCTCCCCAAAATTCAAAACTGGCAACCGACAGCGCCAGCATTGTGGTGACAACATAACCACTCGTTTTGCAGTGGCATGGCTCTACAAGAACTGGGCACCAGAAAAGGTGCCCGTTTTTAATAAGCATTAGGCACCTCCAAAAATGTTAAGTTGCGTACCCGAATAATCCTCCAAATAAGAGATGGATGCAAGCAAAATAAAACCTAATATTATTCTGCTAAATTGACCGCGTCTCCCACCTGTAAATTATATTTGGCAACAGCGCCGGCGCTTATTTCCAAAACTTGGTCAGCCATTCCCGGAGGATAAAATATCGGCAAAGAAAAAACGCTTTTCTCCGGTTCCGGTTGGAGATTTTCCGAAAAACCGATTATCTTGTCTCCGCTTATCCAGACGATATCAATCGGGAATTTCATATCTTTCATCCAGAATCCGTTGTTGCCCGGCGACGGAAATACGAAAAGAAGCCCTTCGTTTTCTCCGAGAGACGGCCTGCCGGAAAGTCCCTGCGCTCTTCTGACAGCATTATCGGCTATGTTAATCTCAAAAGTATGGTTCCCCACAGTCAAATTTTTTTTGACGGCGCCGGAACCGAACGGTTTAAGATAAACCGCAGCAACTGCGAGAATGATGACAATGACTATTAAAATTGATATCACGATAAAGGTTTTTTTCATTTATAATGAACGCTTGATAAAATCATATCACACTTTTTTCCGGCGAGAAGCCGACAAATGATAAGCAACTATTCCGAAGGCTACGGAAACATTCAATGATTCTTTCCGGCCAAGCATCGGGATTTCCAAAATCTTGTCGGCGAGCTTCAAAACGGATGGCGGCAAGCCCAGGCGCTCGTTGCCGAAAATGAGCGCAACTTTTGACAATTGACCTTTATTA
>ERZ1292623.4592-Hain-H51-01um-R1-4592-length-11265-cov-8_pt1 | contig 11265 bp, 8 predicted proteins | sample MGYA00564398_ERZ1292623 | MGnify/ENA primary metagenome ERZ1292623 (study PRJEB36523, sample SAMEA6512633) | groundwater metagenome | collected 2019-01-07 | study: AquaDiva: Metagenomics assemblies of 32 groundwater samples
GGTTTGGTCGTCGAGGTGCGTGGACTGGACGCCAGAGCGGCGGTGCGCGCATGACGGACGCGGTGGACGCCCGGCGCGCCGGTCGCATCATCGGCGTCCTGATCGTGCTTCAGTTGGTGCCCGCGCCGGTGGCGAACTTCGCGCTGCTGGCGCCCGTACTCCGCGCACCGGGAGGCTACCTCGCCAACGCCGCCGCGTACCCGTTGCAGGTGACCACAGCTGCACTTCTGGGCTTCTTCGTCGGCGCGGTGTCGGCCGGCATCGGCATCACGGCGTGGCCGCTCTTCCGTCGGCTGAACCAAACCATGGCGCTGTGGTTCCTGACACTCAGTGTGCTCGGCTTCGTGCTTCTCACCATGGAGAACGTCGGCGTGTTGACGATGCTCTCGGTGAGCAAGCAGGCGGCAGCCGCCCCGAGTGTGGACGTCCAGGCGTTGGCCCGGACGGTTGGGTCAGCCAAGTCGTGGCTACACTACACCAACCTCATGTGCGCCGGGGCCACCATCTGCGTGTTGTACGCCGTTCTCTTCCGGTTCAGGCTGGTGCCCCGAGCGCTCGCTGCGTTCGGAATGGTCGCGGCGGTCCTGGAGATCGTGGCGGTCTTGCCGGTGTACTTCGGGGAACGCGCGATTCTGCAGCTCGTCGCGCCACTGGGACTCAGCCAGTTTGCCTTGGTCGGCGTGTTGTTGACCCGTGGTTTCGTCCACCCACGCGCCGAGTAGCCCTGGTTGGCCGCGACTGCACCACCAAGGGTTGCGAGGAACACGCGCACCACACGAGACTTGGGGAGACGCATCGACCGAATCCACCTGCCACCCCTTCTATATATGGCTCGCTCACGTGCCTCCATGGTCTACATCGGCATCAAGACCTTCGTGCTCGCCCTCGACCGAAAGGACGGCGCGGAGCTCTGGCGCACCCAGCTGCCGGCGAAGTTCAAGAGTTCGGCGTCGCTGGTCAGCGTCGTGCGCGATGCAGAGGGTCTCTTCGCCACGTGCGCTGGCGAGATCTTCGCCCTTGATCCACGCGACGGCACGCTGCTCTGGCACGAGCCGTTGAAGGGGCTCGGGTCCGGGTTCACGACTGTGGCCACCGACCTGGGCGGCACTTCGAGTGTGTCGGTGCAGGCCGCGTCCCACGCCGCCGCACAAGCCGCCGCCGCCCACGCGGCGACATCGGCCGCGGTCTAGCTCGCGCGGTTCGGCTTCAGCGGCTGGCGGCGGCATTGGCCGTGCATGTGGAGTGGACGCCGGCGATGAACGTCTCCCCGGTGGTCGTCTGGCGCGCCACGCCGTAGGCGTCGGCGAGCTACGTTACAACGGGAGGCAATCATGAGCGGCAAGTCACCGAAGCGCCCGGCGCTCACAGCGCCGAAGAAGCCCGCCAAGCGGGCGCAACCCGAATCATTCCGGGGCCGAGCGCTGATGGCCGCGCTTACCGTGAAAGACGTGACCAAGAGCGTGGCGTGGTACCGCGACGTCCTCGGCTTCACCGTCGGCAACAGCTACAGCGACAACGGCAAGTTGTTCGCGGTCGAGCTCAAGGCCGGTGCCGTGGAGCTGGTGGTCAATCAGGACGACGGCGCGCACGGGCTCGATCGGGTGAAGGGCGAGGGCATGTCGCTGCAGATCACGACCGCGCAGAATGTGGACGGACTCGCAGCCAACGCGGTCGCCTCGGGCGCCACGCTCATCACACCGCCCACTACGATGCCATGGGGTGCGCGCATCTTTCGCGTCAAGGATCCGGACGGCTTCAAGCTCGTGATTTCGTCGGAGCGCTGACCTGCGATCCCCTGCCGCCGCCCAGCACTCGGCGAAGCGGCCGGTGCGGGCGATGCGGGCGGGGCGGGCGGGGCGGGCTCCTTGTTCGCGTCAAGGATCGCCTTGCGATCCAGCGCCTTCATGCCGTTCGTGATCCACGGCGCTGCCGGATCGCCTTTGAGGTAGTGCCCGAACCACTGGAGAATGCGGCGCTCGTAGTCGACCCGGTTCTCCTTCTTGGTGAGCCCGTGCCCCTCGCCAGGATATACCAGCATCACCACCTGCTTCCCTGCCCGGCGCGCGTAGTTGTAGAACAGAGAGCCCTGTCGCGGGTCCACCACTCCGTCCTCACTGCCGATCATCAGCAGCATGGACTTGGCCGTCATCTTATCGACGGCGGCCAGCGGCGAGTTGTCGAGCATCGCCTTGAAGTCCTCCCATGGCGTCACCTCCATGCGGAACTGGCCCGTCTCCCAATGATCGAATTCGGCGCTGCCACCCTGCCAGTGCAGCTGCCCGGCGAAGCTCACCATGTCGGTGATACCAGACCCGGAGATCGTCGTCGCGAACAACTTGCTGTGCGTGCCAAGGAAGTTGGCCTCGTAGCCTCCCTGTGAGTGGCCCACGTGACCCACGCGGGTCGAATCCACCAGTCCGCGCGCCAGCACTGACAGCACCGCCGCGTCCACGGACTGTTGTGTGCCGATGCCGGGTTCGCGGGGACGGAATACGATGTCCGGCAGCAGAACGAAGTAGCCGTTCTGCGTGAAGACGGTCGTGTTGTAGTAGTCGGTCTCGCGCGGTGCGATGTAGTTGTGGTAGCCCTGCGTCAACAGTTCGTACGTGTACACGATCATCGGGTACTTCTTCGAAGGATCGTAATTGGCCGGGTAGTACAGGAGCGCTTGCAGCGGAACGCCAATGGTGCTCTTGAAGTCGAAGAGCTCCACCTTGCCCCACGCGAAATCCTTCTGGTGGACGTTGGTCTCCACGATGGCATTGGCGTTGGCGATATCCGTTCCCACGCGCAACACCGGCGACGCGTCGTACCGCTGACGCGTGTACGCGAAGACCGCCGCGCTATCGGCGCGCACGAGCGCGCCGTGGCTGGCGTCGGCGAGAACGATCGTGCTCACCGCGCCGTTCGCGCTGCGCATCGCAAAGCCGCTCTGCTTGGTCTTCTTGCCACGCAGCGTGAAATACACCGGCTTGGTGAGGTCGAACGCGCGATCCAGCGGCGCCATGACCGCAAACGGGTTCGGACCCGTGGCGAAGTTCACCAAGCGATGCACGACACCACCCTTGCCGCCGTCGGAGAGCTTCGTGCCGCCCAAGCCGTCGGCCTTGAGGCTCCAAACGTCATACGTGTCGTTCACCAAGTACACGCTGCCGGTCTTGTCCCAACCAGCCGGATTGATCACCGGCGGCACGTTGTTGGGGTGGTCGTCATCGCGATCGACAAAATCCGCCTTGCCAGTCGAGGTCAGGCTCGCGGAGAGATTCGTGCGTGCGCCGGTGGCCAGGTCCAACGCCCAGAAGTCCTTGCCGTCCGACCACGTGAGCTTGGTCCCGGTCGGGCTCGCCCCGAAGTAGTGGCGCACCTTCTCCAGGACCTTCTTGCGCTCGCCCGTAGCGAGATCCACGACCCACACGTCCCGGTCATTGCGACCGAACTTCCAGCCCCAGCCATACGGCTTGCGATCGATTTCGGTCGCGAAGCGGCCGCCCTCGAGTGCGACGGACGTCTCACTCACATCCGTGCCGATTTGCACAACCTTGCTGTCCGCGACGCGCCATGCGGTGAGCAGCGTCAGTCGCAAATCGCCGGCCTCGGAATTCTTCTGCTGCGGGAACATCCGTACGTCGTTCGTGTGCCAGATCTCGACATCGCTCACTTTGTCGGCGCTCTTCTTGATGGCGTCCGCCTTGGGCTGACGCTTGCGCGTTCCGAAGTAGACGATCTTGCCATCGCGCGACCACGACGGGCGGCGATAGTCGGCGATGCGCATCCCGGCCGGGAACGACGTGTCGTCCGCGCCGGCCGCCGGCACTGGCTCGAGCTTCAGCGCCGCAGGACTCCGCATGCCGCCGACGTTGGTCCACGCCAGCAGTACGTGGGCCGTGTCGGTATACGCGGTGTCGATACGCGTACGCAGCACGGCGAGGTCGGTGGACTTGGGGCGCCACGCGAGTTGGCGATACTGCGACGTGGATGACTCCAGCACGCGGATCGTGCCGGTGGCCGCGTCGTACAGCTGCACGGCGTTACCCAGCCCACCGTCGGTATCGATGGTGAGCGCCAGCATGGAGCCGGCATCCGCCCACGCGTGCTCGCTGACGTTCGAGAATGGCATGCGGGTGCCGGCGCTGAGATCCTCCACCAATACGTCAGTGACCCGCTTCCCTTCAGCGGGATACCGCGTCATGGCAATGAAACGACCGTCGGGGCTGAACGAGAATGTCGTGATCTCTTTGAGCGCGATGACTTTGTTCGTCGACAGGTTGCGCACCTCGATGTTGTTTCGGATCGGCTTTTTTGCTGCCGTGAGGCGCTCGCGTTCCTTGGGCGAAACGCCGATGGCGTACGCCACCCACTTGCCATCGGCCGAGAAGACAGTACCGGTGCCGAACGCGACGGTGATCGTTGTGTCGCGCGGGCCACCGCGTAGGCGCAGTTCGTTCTCCTCACTCACACGGTTCACCGGCGCGGCAACCCAGTCACCGCGCGGCGACAACCGCGGCTGGCCGAGTAGCTCCCATTTGTCGTAGTCCTTGGGGGTGATAAGCGGCTTGGTCTGCGCGGCAATCGGCGCGGACGCGACGAATGCGAACCCGATGGCGAACGCAACCGCGAACGCGAGAGAACGGTTCATGCTGGCGGTCCTCGAAGAACGTGGTGAGGTGTCAGAAGATACGCCCCGTCCGTAGCTTCAGCAGGACCATGACAACCCGCCTCCATCTCGCCGTAGTCACGGCAGCGATCGCCTAGCGCAGCCATGGAATGGTTCATCAAGGCCTTCATCCGCGCATCGCTGCTGTGGTTCGCCGCGGGTATCGTGCTCGGCGTGATCATCGCGTGGAATCCGGCGTGGATCATCTTTCGCCCAGCACACGCCCACATGACCGTAGTGGGGTTCCTGTCCATGCTGGTCTTCGGCGTGGGCTACCAGTTGCTGCCGCGCCTGTTCGGTCATCCGCTGCACAGCACAACGTTCGCGATTGTGCATCTGGTGCTGGCGAACGTGGGCCTCGTGACGCTCGTCACGGGCTTCTTCCTCCAGCCGTACCGCGGCGACGCGCACTGGGTCACCGCCACCGGCGGCATCCTGTTCGCCACGGGCGCGCTGCTGTGGGTGTACAACATGTGGCGCACGTTCGACGCGGCGGACGCCCGGCATCGCGCGCAGGGCGACGCCAAGAAACTCCCTACCCTGGGTGAGTAGTGCGCGTCACGAGGCGGGGGCGCTGCGGACGACGAACGCCTCCATCGCGTAGTACTCCGGCAGCCCCAGCCGGTCGGCGCGCGCGGCTGTGTCAATATTGCGCGCCTCCACCCGCTGCCAGAACTCGCGATCGTCGTGGGCGCCCGGGAACGGCGCGGAGTCCTTCTGCGACTGGTGCTTGAAGATCGCCGCGATCTTGGCACGCAGCTCCTCGTGTGACAACGGCACCAGCACATCAGCTTCAGTGATCGGCCATTCCTGCCACGCGCCGCGGTAGTACCAGCGCTCTGGCGTCGACCCCGCGTACCGCGCCAGCGCCTTCTCGATCGCCTCCATGCACATCCGGTGCGTGCCGTGCGGATCGGAGAGATCGCCCGCGATGAAAACGAGCTCCGGTTTGGCGTCCTCGAGCAACTCACCAACAATCTTTGCATCAGCGTCGGTGACCGGACGCTTGCGCACTTCTCCCGTGCGATAGAACGGCAGGTTCAGGAATCGCGCGTCCTTGCGCGAGAGCCCCACCGCTTCGAGCGCACTCACCGCCTCCGACTCACGAATCACCTGTTTCAAGTCCTGTACAAGCGCGCTGTCCACTTGTCCGGGCTGCTTGCCGGCCAAGCCAGTCTCGACCTCCTGCCGCACGACCCGCGCTCGCTTGGCATCAAGCCCCAGCGATTGGGCCGCGCGCTCCACGAAATCCAGGTGACGGCGCACATCGTGATCGAACACCGCGATGTTGCCACTGGTCATGTACGCGACGGTGATCGTGTTCCCGTTCTCGCGCAGTTTGCGCAGGATGCCACCCATCGAGATCACGTCATCGTCCGGATGCGGCGAGAACACGACCACGCGCTTGCCCTTGGGCAGGCGGCCGCGGCCCTTCACCTTGTCACGCAGCCGCGTGAACACCTCGCCGTTCGCCACACCGGGCGCGCCATGCAGCGCGAGCAGCGGCGACAGGTGGTGTTCGGCATAGTCGCGCGCCGTCAGCTTGAGCACCGCCTTTCCCGTGGCCTCCGAGAGCCACACGACCGCGCGTTCGGTCATGGCGGGTGTCCACGTCACCGGTTCCAGCAGCCACGGCGTGGCGATGCGCGTCAGGTCCGCCGCCGCTGACGAATCCAGATACACGCAGGCAGACGCGTGCCGTTGCAGGAACGTGGCGGCCACCGAGGGACTGACGTCACCCTCCACGGCGCGCTTCACGATACCGGACTTGTGCTCGCCGGTGGCGATGAGGGCGATCTCGCGTGCCGCGAGAATCGTCGCGACGCCCATCGTGATGGCCTCGCGCGGGACATTGTCCTCGCCAAAGAAGTCGGCGGCCGCGTCCTTGCGCGTGATAGTGTCCAGCGTGACGAGCCGTGTGCGCGAATCGGCCCCCGAGCCCGGCTCGTTGAACCCGATGTGCCCGCTCTTGCCAATGCCGAGGATCTGGAAGTCGATGCCGCCGGCGTCACGGATGGCTTGCTCGTACGCGGCGCAGCTGCGCTCGATTCCTTCGCGCGCCACGGTCCCATCCGGCATGTGAACGTTTTCCTTCCGCACGTTCACATGTTCGAAGAGGTTCTCCCACATGTAGCGCCGATAGCTGTGTACGCTGTCGGCCGACATCGGGTAGTACTCGTCAAGGTTGAACGTGACGACTTTGGAGAAGTCCATCGCGCCAGCTTGGTGCCGGCGGATGAGCTCGCGATAAATGCCGAGCGGCGTGCTGCCGGTGGCGAGCCCCAGGACGCAGCGGCCGCGCTCAGTGACGGCACTGCGGACGACCTCGACGATACGATCGGCGAGCATCCGGGCCAGGTCGTCATGGTCTGGCACGACGACCGTGCGGATCCGTTCCCGGTCGCGGGCGCTTTCTATGGTATGGATTTCGGACACGGGGCGGTCTCGGAAACGAACGTAACTCCCCGTGGGGCGCGTGACAAATCAGCCCGATACGATGCGAATGCGCGCCAACCGTATCGAAGCGTTGCGTCCCGGCGCGGTGCACGCGTGGAAAAACCCTGAGTCGTCCGTGGCGATGTGGCCCCGCATGGGGTAAGCTCAGCGGATGCGACTCCCCACGTGCTTGCTCTTTCTCGGAGGCGCGCTCGGCGCGCAATCGCCGCGCGCCGTCGACTGGCCGGTCTATGGCGGCAACACCGACAATACCCATTACACCACGCTCAGCCAGATCTCGCCGGCCAACGTGAATCGCTTGCGGGTGGCCTGGACGTACGACACCAAGGACGCGTTCCCCGGTTCAGAAATGCAGTCGAACCCGATCGTCGTGGATGGAGTGATGTATGCGCTGACGCCCAAGCAGCGGCTCGTCGCGCTCGATGCGGCCTCCGGCGTGGAGCGCTGGAGTTTCGACCCAACCAACGGCGCGTTCAGCGGCCCGAGAATCCGCGCGCGCGGCGTGACCGTGTCCGGCGGGCGCGTGTACTTCAACTACCGCTTTCGCCTCTTCTCGATTGACGCCAGAACCGGGAAGAAGTCGCCTGGTTGGGGCAGCGACTCCGGGTGGGTGGACTTGCGCGCGGGGCTCGGCCGGCCAGCCTCCGGCCTCTCGGTGAGCTCGAGCACGCCCGGCGCCGTATATAAGGATGTGCTGATCGTGGGGACGTCCATGCCCGAGGCGCTGCCGTCCGCGCCCGGCGACGTTCGGGCGTTCGATCTCAAGACCGGCGCGATCAAGTGGAGCTTCCACACGATTCCCCACCCAGGGGAATTCGGCTACGACACGTGGGCGCCGGACTCCTGGAAGCTCAACGGCGGCGCCAACGCGTGGTCCGGCGTGACCGTGGATCCGGAGCGCGGCCTGGTCTTCTTTGCCACCGGCTCGGCGTCGAGCGACTTCTACGGCGCCAATCGCATTGGCGACAATCTCTTCGCCAACAGTGTCGTGGCCCTCGACGCCAACACCGGCAAGCGCGCTTGGCACTTTCAGGCGCTCAAGCACGACTTGTGGGACCGCGACTTTCCCGCGGCGCCGGCGCTGGTGACGGTGACGCGCGACGGCAGGCCGGTGGATGCCGTCGCACAAATCACAAAGACAGGCCACGTCTACCTCTTCGAGCGCAGCAAGGGCACGCCGCTGTTTCCCATCGAGTGGCGGCCGATGCCGAAGTCGGATCTGCCCGGCGAGATCGCCGCCGATTCGCAACCATTCCCGACGCTACCGCCACCATTCTCCCGCCAGGAGTTGACCGAGGACGGGCTCACGAACCGCACACCCGAAGCGCGCGAAGCGGCACTCAAGATCTTCCGCGCCAATCCGACACCGCATCCGTTTTCGCCGCCGAGCTTGGGCGGACGCATTGTATTCCCGGGCGTGGACGGTGGTGGCGAATGGGGCGGCCCCGCGTTCGATCCGGAGACCGGCCTGCTGTACGTCAACTCGAACGAGATGGCGTGGATCATCAGGATGGTGCCGCGCGACGACAAGTCCGTGTTCAACACCGCGTGCGCTCAGTGCCATGGCGCCAGGAACTCGCCGCAGGCGCCGACTCTCACCGGCATCGGCGGCCGCCGCACGCGTGAACAGCTCCTCAAGGTGATTCGTGAAGGGACGGGCAAGATGCCGGCGTTCCAGGGAACGCTCGACGACGGAACGATCAGCGACCTGGCCAACTACCTCATGACGGGCAAGGACATCGCCGCCACAGCGCTGACCAATCCGTTCTTCCTGAAGTATCGCAATCACGGCTACGACATCTTTCTGGACCACGAGGGCTACCCCGCCGTCGCGCCGCCGTGGGGCACGCTCAATGCGATCGATCTCAACGCCGGGGCGATTCGCTGGAGCATCCCCTTTGGCGAGTATCCCAAACTGGCAGCGCAAGGGCTGACGAACACCGGCACGGACAACTACGGCGGCGCGATCGTGACGCAGAATGGGTTGCTGCTCATCGCCGCGACGACGTACGACAACAAGTTCCGGGCATTCGACAAGGCGACCGGCAAGCTGCTGTTCGAGACGACGCTGCCGGCTGCCGGCAATGCGACGCCGTCCACGTACATGGTGGACGGCAAGCAGTACATCGTGATCGCGTGCGGCGGTGGCAAGAACGACGTGCCCAGCGGCGGGACATACGTAGCGTTCGCATTGCCCTAGACACGCCAACGCACCACGCGCTCCCGGCTGCGCGCTCCCGGCGTTGTCCCGTCCGCGGACCGCGCTCGCACCGCAGAACCCCGCTGCGGCGCTCCCTGGCTTCCGCTCCCACCGTGCCTCCGGCCGGCGGTCGCTCCAGACGGTCCGCTTGACGGGACAATCGCCGGATCGCGCACCCTGGCCTTGCGTCAGATCGCGGGCGAGCGGGAGCCGGGCTCGCTCAAGCCGACCGTCTGAGCCGGGGTGCGGCGCAGCCGCACACCGCGCGAAGCCAGCGAGAACCGGACGCGTGGCGCGACCTGAGCGCAGCGACAGGAGCGCCGCGCGGAGGAAGCGCAGCGTGGTCGGCGGAGCGAGTCCGGTCCCGCTCGCTGGCGCGAGCAGTGCCGCGAGCAGGGCCGCGAGCAGGGCCGCGAGCAGGACCGCGAGCAGGACCGCGCAAGTCCGACTGGCGGCTTTGTCATTTGCCGCACATCGTTTCGCGTCAACCGATCCCGGAGCCAATGAGCATGCGCCGTCTCATCGTCGGGCTGTTTCTCGTCCTCGCCCTGCCTTCCACCGCACTCGCGACGTGGTCGGTGATCGCTGTGGACATGGCCACCGGCCGCATCGTCATCGCGTCGGCCACGTGCGTCGCTCGAGACGACGCGTTCCTGATGGGCATCCAGGCCGTGGTGGTGCCCGGCAAGGGCGTGGCGGCGTGTCAGGCCGGCGTTGACGGCACGCATGCCAACCAGATGCTCGTTTACCGCGAGATCATGAAGGGCACCGATCCAGCCAGGATCATCGAGATGCTCTCGGCGGACCCGGCGTTCCAGTCGCGCCAGTTCGGCATCGTGGACCTGCAGGGACGCAGCGCGGGGCATTCTGGGCTCGGCAACGGCTTCGTGACGCAGGACATTCAGGGTCAGGTGCCGGGCACGCAGATCTACTACTCGATCCAAGGCAACATCCTCCGGCCCGGTGAAGTTGTTCCCAATGCGGTGCGGGCGTTCGTCAACACGCAGGGCGCCCTCACCGATCGCGTGATGGCCGCGCTCGAGACGGCGGACAAGTTTGGTGGCGACAGCCGCTGCGTTTGTCCCCCGCTACCACCTGACGGCCCGCTGCCGGCGATCCCGTGCGAAGGCAAGACGTCGCACATCGCGTACATCCTCATGTCCGAGCAGCAGGACACCAACGGCGACTCGCACAACAACGGCAAGTACGCCATGTACATCACGGTGACGCAGCCTGATCAGCCGGGGCCCAACACCATCAAGCCCGGCGAGAATCTCAATCCGGTGAAGACGCTGCGCATGCGGTACGACGCGTGGCGAAAGGCGCAGCCGAGGAGCTTCAAGTGATGCGCGCCCCTGCTATCGCGGCATTGGCCGTGCTCGCGATCGCTGGCGATGCGCTCGCCCAAAACCGCGGCCGCGGCGGCATCCGCGTCATGACGCTGACGACGAACGCGTTCGCAGATGGCGCGATGATCCCGTCCAAATACGCGCAGCCGGGTCACGACGTTTCGCCCGCGCTCTCGTGGACCGGCGCGCCGGATTCCGTCGTGAGCTACGTACTCATCATGCACGATGCCGACGCGGCGACGGGTAACGGCCTCGACGACGCACTGCACTGGATAGTGTGGAACATTCCCGGCAACGCCACGTCGTTGCCCGAACGCGTGCCCCAAGGACCGACGTTCTCGCACGGCGGCGCGAATCTGCGGCAGATGAGCGTGAGCGGACCGTACTATCGCGGGCCAGCGGCGCCGAGCACCGGGCCGGCGCACCATTACGTGTTCGAACTCTACGCGCTGGACGCGAGTGTCAATGTGCAGCCGGTGGGCCAGACCGCGGCCGCCACGCGCGCAGCCGTCCTGGAGGCGCTGCAAGGACACGTGCGCGGCAAGGGAGTGCTGGTGGGACTCTACCGTCGGACGGATCCGCCACAGCCATAACCGGCACGGCGG
>ERZ1292623.4593-Hain-H51-01um-R1-4593-length-11265-cov-6_pt1 | contig 11265 bp, 11 predicted proteins | sample MGYA00564398_ERZ1292623 | MGnify/ENA primary metagenome ERZ1292623 (study PRJEB36523, sample SAMEA6512633) | groundwater metagenome | collected 2019-01-07 | study: AquaDiva: Metagenomics assemblies of 32 groundwater samples
GGCGCAGCAGTACGGCTCGGCGCAACAGGGGAGCATCAGCGACATACAAAACACTCAACAGCAGCTGCATACGCTCTTTGACTGCTACAGCGGCAAAGGCAAAACCGCGCAGGCAAGCAGTACGCAGGAGATAATAACCAACTACGACATTTCGATAGCGGCGTACAACGCCAACATCACCAAGGCAAACCAAGGCATCGCTCTGCTGCAAGACCTGCAGACGCAGACCATCAATGTCGCCTCGGCCGCCGACGTGTCTGCAATAAAATCCCGCTTTAACGACGCGCTCGCGAGCGGCGCGATTATCTCGCAGGCCGACGTTACAAACGCCCAGCAGGACCGTACAACTCTGCAGAGCTACCTCGCAGGGCGCAACAACACCACCCAGTCGGAGCTCCAACAATGCAATGCGTTATAACCTACAAAAAATAATCCCCGTCATCGTGCTCTGCGCGCTCCTTTTGAGCATGGCGCCGGTCGGTGTTCCGATAGCACACGCGGCAGAACCCGCCAGCACCAATATAACCTGCAGCAGCCTCGATACCTGCATTCTTTTGTTGGTGTACTGGGTCGGGCCGGGGATTGCGGGCGGCGTCGCCTATATCGGCGCGTACTTCTTTAGCATCGTGATACAACTCTCGCTCAACTCGACCGCGTATGCGCTCGACTTTTTATCCACCGGCTGGACCACGGTGCGCGACATCGCCAACATGGCGTTTATATTCATCCTTATATATATCGCGCTTACGGTGATGCTCTCGGCCGAGACATCCGGCACCATCAAGACGCTGGCTGTTGTTATTGTCATAGCTCTGCTTGTCAACTTCAGCTTCTTCTTTACGCGGGTGGTAATCGATGCAGGCAACATCGTTGCGGTGCAGTTTTATAACGCCCTTCCATATCAGGGTAATGTTAGTGGCACGCAAACAAAAGACTTAAGCCTTTCAATAATGGGCGCCATAAATCCGCAGGAGCTGCTCAACTCACAAATGCTCGACAGAGCGCGGAAGATGGCGCAAGGCGACTGGGGAGGCATGGCGGTACTTTCGGTTATCTACATATCAGTTGCGGCAATATTTTGGATATTGTTTTTTGTCTTCCTGCAGGTGGGCATCAAGTTTATGATGCGCATCGTCGGGTTGTGGTTCGTGCTCATTGCCTCTCCGCTGGCGTTTGTCGCCAAAACGATGAAGCAGACCTCACACTTTTTTGACCAGTGGCTCGACTACCTCATAAAGTTCTCGTTATACCCTGCGATATTCCTGTTTATGTTTTGGATACTGACCAAGTTCACTACTTCGATACTTTCTTCCGGCGGCAACGGCACGCTCATGGGCGCCCTGTACACCGCACCCACGTCGGCTGCCGCAGAAGTGAGCACTATGGCGGTCATAGCCACCATCATGATACGCATGGGGTTCGTGGTGGCGGTGCTGTACGTCGGGCTGAAAGTCTCCGACTGGATAGTCAAAGAGGGCAGTGCAACGGCCATGAAAGTCAGCGGCTGGTCTACCGGCAAGGCGTTTGGAACTGCGGGATGGTTGGGCAGAGCCTCAATCGGAAGCATCGGCGGTGCTTTGGCTACCAGTCAGAGGTTGGCAACAAGTAAAAATGTACTGGCACAAGGGCTGTGGCGTGCGGGGCGGTATGCAAGCCGCAGTAGTTTTGACGCGCGCGGACTCCCTGGGGTTAAAACCAGTTTGGGTGTATTGGGAGGCGATGTAATAAAAGGCACCAGAGTCGATGTTGGAGAAGCGGGCGGCGAGGGTGGTGTATGGGCTCAAGCAAAGAAAGTCTCCGATGACCGTGCAAAAGCGAGAGACGAGCGTGAGAATGAGCGCCGTGACCTCCAAAATAAACGCGATAGAAAACAAATGGCGACGTTGGATGCTCAAATCAAACCGCACAAGGACGCAATAAGTCTTGCAAGTGCCGGATACGGCCCGTTGGATCCTGCAATAACCAACCTCATAAAAGAGAGACAGCGGATACAAAAAAATATACAAAATTATTCCAAACGAGAACTCGAGTCACTTAGCGCAAAAGATTTGGACGCAATAGCTCATGTAATGAAAGAAAGCCAAATCAAAACCATCAAAGATAGTACTAAGTGGACAGATGCAGAGAAAGAGAAGGCCACTTCAAAGTGGGAAAGAGAATCACCTGAAGCCCCAAAGCAAGAGATGCAAAAACAAGTGGAGATGCTACGCAAACTCCACAAAGATCTCGCGGGTATGGGAGTCAGCCTTTCTGTCATTTCAAAACATACCGACCCTACTGGTAAACCGGTTATTACGGGCGACACCATCAGAGAGATGACCGAGGAACTTAAGACTAAACTGGCCGAAGAAAATCAAAAGACTCGGGACAGTACCCTCGGCAAGGCTGAGAGAGTATCTGCTGGGAAAAATGCGCTTACCCTCAACCAAGATGTGCGCGACGCCATCAAAAATCTAAATGACAATCGTAAGAAAACTGCGGAGGGAGAGTACGCTGTTACCAAATAATATATACTATTGCTATGGCAAGAAAAATTTATACTCCCGAGGAAGTACAGAAGAGACTAGAATCTCTACCTGCTGATATACAAGCGCTTGTATACAGTGCCGACATGGACGGGGTTATTCAAAAAGTAGGCACAAAAAACCAGCTTCACATAGACCAACTGGCTTTACTGGAAGCTGAAGTAGGAGAAGTGATGCTTGGATTTACTGAATCGAAAGACTTTGTCCAAAACCTTATGGATACACTTCAAGTAGACCGCGCGAAGGCAGATACTGTTGCGCAAGATATAAACGAACAACTTTTCTCTAAAATCCGCGAATCAATGAAAAATCTTTCCAGACCGGCTGCTCAAACGCCCCCCGCTGCTCCCATCGTCACAACCAAACCAACAATTCCTCCCGCGCCTGTTGCAAAACCCGCAGAAGCGCATCCGGCCGACTTGATGCTGACCCAAAAGACGGTAAGTGTGGCGCCTGTGGCGCCTAAACCGGCAACACCGCCCCCTCCGGCGCCGCAACCGTACAAAGCAGACCCGTATCGCGAACCAACGGAATAAAGGTGGGATATAATTGGGTGTGATGGCACAGTACCAAGTTCCTCAATTTATCGAGGTGGAGGACAAAATCTTTGGGCCTCTGACGCTCAAGCAGTTTATCTACCTCGCCGGCGGGGGAGGGTTGTGCCTGCTGATGTTCAGCTTGTTGCCGCTCTACCTTACGGTGCTGATGGGCATCCCCGTTATGGCGCTCTCCGCCGGGCTGGCCTTCTTCAGCGTCAACGGCCGGCCGCTCATACACGCCATGGAGCACGCCTTCGGCTACTTCTTCGGCAGCAAACTGTATCTTTGGAAACCCCGTAAAGCGGGCGACCCCGCCACGGGGCAAGCAACGGCGCAGAAACCGGCAAATCTGCCTATTCCAAAACTGTCTGAAAGCAAACTAAAAGACCTGTCGTGGTCGCTCAACATAAAAGACCGCGCGGCTGCCCCGCCGAGCGGGTTCGAGATTTAGTATTTATATGGCTGACACCCCGAAAGTAAAATCAAAAGCAACGCAGGAGTTCGTGCCTATCAAAGAGGTGCGCGACGGCGTTATCATACTCAAAGACGGTTCTCTGCGCATACTGCTTATGGCCTCGAGTATCAACTTGGCGCTCAAGTCGCAGGACGAACAGCAGGCCATCATCGGCCAGTTCCAGAACTTCCTCAACTCGCTGGAGTTTACGGTCGAGTTTTCTATACAAAGCCGCGACCTCGACATCCGCCCTTATATCGCGCTCCTGCAGGACCGTTATGCCAAAGAACTCGACGAGCTGATGAAGATACAGATTAAAGAGTACATGGCGTTTATTAAAGACTTTACCGAGCGCGCCAACATTATGACGAAGAACTTTTTTATCGTCATCCCGTACGACCCGGCGCTCATCAACCGAAGCGGCGGCATGCTCGGGGGGCTCCTCCCCGGCAGTCAAAAAGGCGCCGGTGCCCTCGCCGACGAACAGTTTGAGCAGTACCGGGCCCAGTTGGAACAGCGTGTTTCGGTGGTAGAGCAGGGGCTCGTGCGCACCGGAGTGCGCGTGGTCAAGCTCGGCACCGAGGAGGTAATAGAGCTCTTTTACAAGCTCTTTAACCCCGGAGAGCTGGAAAAGCCTTTGCAGGTAACGCAAATGGCAGCAAAATAATATGGCACTACTCGACTTTCTAAAACCAAAAAACACGATGCCTGCGCCGATGGCCTCTATCCTGCCCGAACAGATATACAAAGAGGGCGTTTTGGAGCTGCAGGACGTCATCGCGCCGAGCGCGCTTAAAATCACCCCGCGCGAAATAAACCTAGGCGACAAAATAGCGCGCACTTTCTTTGTGATGTCCTACCCGCGGGTGCTCACCGACTCGTGGTTCTCTCCGATTATCAACTTAGACCGCGTGCTCGACATCTCGATATTTATACATCCTATAGACTCCGCCGAAATCCTAAAAAAGTTCCAAAAAAAGGGCGCCGAAGTGCAGTCTCAAATAATGAGCCGGGAGGAAAAAGGGTTGGTGCGCGACCCTATATTGGATACTGCATATCAGGACTTAGAGCAGCTGCGCGACCAGCTCCAGCAGGCGCAGGAAAAACTCTTTGACGTCGGCGTTTACATCACCATCTACGGCGCAACCGTCGAGGACCTGGACAAAGCGGAGAGCGAGATAAAATCCATGTTGGAGTCGCGGCTGGTATACGTCAAGCCGGCGCTCTTTCAGCAGGAGCAGGGCTTCAAGTCGGTGCTGCCGCTCGGCCATGATGAACTTGGTGTCAACTCCAAACTCAACTCCTCGCCGCTATCATCGATCTTTCCGTTCGTTTCCTTCGACCTTACCTCCGACAAAGGCATCCTATACGGAGTCAACCGGCACAACGCCTCTCTTGTGCTCTTTGACCGCTTTTCGCTCGAGAACTACAACTCGGTCATCTTCGCCAAATCCGGCTCCGGCAAAAGCTACGCCACCAAACTGGAAATTTTGCGCACGCTTATGTTCGACACCGAGGTCATCGTTATCGACCCGGAGCGCGAGTATGAGTTTTTGGCGCAGACCGTAGGGGGGCGGTACTTCAACATCAGCCTTAACTCCGAACACCATATTAATCCGTTTGACCTCGCACCCCCGCGCGAGGATGAGTCGCCGGCCGACATCCTGCGGAGCAACATCGTGGCTCTGGTAGGCATGTTCCGCATCATGCTCGGGGGGCTCACTCCGGAGGAGGACGCCATAATCGACAGGGCTATCACCGAAACGTACGCGCTTAAAGACATTACCGTTGACAGCAACTTCGCCGAGATTGAGCCGCCGCTCCTCTCCGACTTTGAGCTGGTGCTCGCGGGCTTGCAAGGCAGCGACTCCTTAGTGCAGCGGCTCTCCAAATATACAAAGGGGACATGGTCGGGGTTCATCAACCAGCCGACCAACGTCGATATCAACAAAAAGTTCGTCGTCTTCTCCGTCCGCGACATGGAGGATGACCTCAAGCCGGTCGCCATGTACCTTATTACCCACTACATATGGAACGCGGTGCGCAAGAACCTCAAAAAGCGCCTGTTGGTCATCGACGAGGCGTGGTGGATGATGAAGTCGGACGATACGGCGTCGTTTCTCTACTCGATGGCAAAGCGCGGGCGCAAATACTACCTCGGGCTTGCGACTATTACTCAAGATGTGGACGACTTTTTAAAGTCGCCGTACGGCCTGCCGATGATTACCAACTCATCTATCCAAATTTTGCTCAAGCAGTCGCCGACGACGATTGACAGTCTGCAAAAAACCTTCAACCTGTCCGATGAGGAAAAGTTTTTGCTGCTGGAGTCCGATGTGGGGGAGGGAATATTCTTCGCCGGCCTCAAACACGTCGCCATCAAGGTCATCGCCAGCTACACCGAAGACCAGATAATCACCTCAGACCCCTCCCAAGTGCTCGCCTTGCGCCAAAAAAAGGCCGAGGCCGGCGGATAAACTCATGCGGTACCTCATTTTAGGACTTGCTTTTTTGTTGGACGGCGTGCAAATTCTGCTCGGCCTCGGTTTTGCCGCTCTGCAATTTGTGACACCCGCAGGAGGGGCGGCGGCCGGCGCGGCGGCCGGTTTGAGCTGGTGCTGGCAATCCTCAAGCGGCATGTGGGCTATTTTAGAAGCCGCCAAATGCGCCGCGGCCGGAGGAGTAGCTGGAGGATTTTTGGGCGCCTTTGCTATCCCCATTGGCGCGGCAGTGGATGTGACACTCAGTCTTACCGTCGGCGCTGTTATTATTTTAGGACTTGCGATGGAAGGCGCGTTTTATCCGTCTACAGTCATGAAAGGGTTTTTGGCGGAATCCGCGCCGTTTTTGAACATCATCCCCGCGTGGAGCATTATGGTCTGGCGATGTATCCAGTTGAAAAAACAAAGCGACGAACAACATGTGGCTCCCAAAACAATAGTGCGTACCGCAAACCCAATTCCTGCACCTAACCATTTCAGAGATATTAAGCCTGCTAAAATAGCCGCCTCTTTTGTTTTGATTTTATTCGCCGGAATCGCTCCGGCCTATACGCACGCGCAGGCACTGCCTGCGCCGATACAGTATGTCGTTTATCCGGAGGTTCCGGGGCCAAATCAAACGGTAACCATCGAGGCGCAAGGGGTGGGCTCCTTCCTCGGCGATGCCGGCATTACTTGGACGCAAGATGGTAAGACGGTGCAGTCCGGCATCGGGGTGCGCAAATATACCTTTACCACCGGAGTATTGGGCCAAAAAACAACCGTAGGCATTTCTATAGACTCCAGCCAAGGCGCTTTTTCAAAAACATTTTCTTTTACGCCGTCTCTAATCAATTTGGTGTGGGAGGCCGACACCACGGTTCCGCCGTTTTATCCCGGTAAAGCGCTCTACAGCGCCGGGTCGTCTTATAAGGTGGTAGCTTTCCCGACGGTGTACTCTGGCTCATCGCGTATCTCCCCGAACGCTCTTTCATACCAATGGTCGCGCGCGGGCGAGAGCGTGCCGGACCAGTCGGGACTCGGCAGGTATATTTTTGTCGGGCAAGGGGACCAGCTGCAGGCGAGCGAGGACATAAGCGTCGACGTGTACTACGGTACGAGCAAGGTGGGCAAAGGCGAAATTTCTATATCTGCATCAGACCCGGTAATTGTGCTATACGAGCGCGATGCGCTTCGCGGGGCTATTTATGATGCGGCTATTCCACAAGCTATTTCGCTTCAAGCTAAAGAAATTACTCTGCAGGCTGAAGCCTTTTATTTTTCTGTGGCCGCAAAAAACGGCGGAATGATGCAGTATGCGTGGACGATTAATGGAGAAAGTACTGCGGGTCCTGACACAGCGCGCGGTGTTTTGACCTTGCGGCAGAGCGGACAAGGTGAGGGGAGCGCGGCCGTAGGCATTACGGTTCAAAATACCAATCCGGACCAGTTTGTGCAGACTGCCGCTACCGCTCTGCAAATAGTCTTCGGAGCCGCCAAAAACACGATACTTAACTTCTTCGGATTATGAAAAAAACTTTCTTCCTACTGACGGTGTTTCTGATGAGTGCGGGCATTGCGAGCGCAGAAACTTTTCAAACTTATACAATCCCCGGTATCAATAATCCCGCCGCGGGCACAATACAAACACAAAACTTCCAAGCGCAAAATCCGTCCAAACCATGCTCGGGCGCTACCTGCCGCTACATCCCGCTTGAACCTCTGCCGGGTACTACAAACGCATACGGCGAGACCAGCCAACTTTCTGCCCTGCTTTCGGGCCTCTTTAAGCTGCTTATAACGCTGGGCTCGCTCTTTGCGGTGGTGATGCTTGTAGTTGCCGGCATCGGGTATATGGTGTCGGAGGCCGCAGTGGATATAGAAAAGGCAAAACAGCGCGCACGCGCGGCGCTCTGGGGCCTGCTTCTCTTAACCGGTTGCTGGCTCATCCTCTACACCATCAACCCCGACCTGCTTAAATTTAATTTGACTATACCGGGCAGTCCACAAAATAACCAAACAAATGGCGGCGCGCAACCCCTTGCTCCTTGGCCTCCTACTCAAGCGGAGCAAAACGATTGCACACAAAAACTAGGATCAATAAAATTTAACCCTGACAAAAGTTGGACATGCGTATATCAGGGTATGTATTAATATATGAACACCCAAATTAAATGGATAATAACAATCGTTGCGGTCGGCATAGCGGCTGCGGGGCTTATTATCTGGCTCGTCTACTTTAATACTCCGGCCCTGACCACCAATAATGCCGGCACACAGTTTGGCACCGGCGTTGATACCAGCACAACAGTAACCAACAACCAGTCTGGCGCCACAAATACCGGCACCCCGGTAGTACAACAAGTTGACTACGGGGCAAGAAAAATATTTAAAATCGCCGATGGGCCGGTTGCAGGCGCCACGCTGATACAAACAACCCGCCCTGCCACCTCGACCATCGCGCGGTTTGTGGTGCAGACCAACGGCCACGCGTTTGATTTGGTATTGGACTCGCCAGGCGCCGTACCAAAAGCGGTTTCCAACACGACCATCCCCGGCATCATCAAAGTGGCGTGGAGCGAGAAGGGGAGAGGCGCGCTGATGCAGTACCTCGACGCAGATATCATCAAGACTGTGCACTTCCTGTTGCCGCCGCCTGCAAGCACCACCACCGTGCCGGTGCGCGTGCAGTTTTTGCCGGAAGGAATCACGGGCATAGCTGTCTCGCCCGACGGCGCAAATATAGCGTACCTGGTTAAGACAGCTGGCGGCAGCGACGGATATGCCGCACAGGCCAATGGTAGTGGTGTCAAAAAAATGTTCTCGCTCCCGCTTGCGCAGGTATCGATAAGCTGGCCGGCGGCGGGCACCCTGCTTGCACAAAGTGCCCCCGCGGCAGGAGTGTCGGGTATCGTCTTTTCTATAGACGCAAAAACCGGCGCAAACGCGCCGCTTATGTATGCCAACGGGATTACCGCCATAGCCGACCGGAGTTTCGGCCACGTCATTTACCAAACAGCCGACACGAGCCGATCAACCTATGTTCGCGACACAAAAACCGGGCTCGCCAAGCCTCTATCGTTTGACCCGCTCCCCGAGCAGTGTATTTTTGGAAATACAACAAGCGCCGCCCTGTATTGCGCCACGCCGCTTGCATATGTGCCGGCAAATTATCTTGATCTAAGGCATCTGGGAACCGCAAACACGCCTCTTAGTATTATTTCTTTTAACGTAACAACCGGAAAATCGACTGTTGTCGCCTCCCCGGGCGGCACAGACGGCGGGGAGCAGGCCGATATTGCGGAGATGGCCATATCACCGGATGACAAATATCTTGTCTACATACGCAAAGGCGACCGGAGCCTCTGGGCGGTCCGCCTTACGCAGTAGCGCCGCTTTTATATTTGAGCACTATGTGCCTAAACTTCCCCTCGCCGGCCGACTCTGTTTTTATTTCAGGATCCTCGGCAAAAAGCTCGTGCACCACCAACCGCTCGTAGGAGCTCATGGGCTCGAGGTCCACGTCGTGTTTAAAGAGCCGCGCGCGCTGCGCCAGCATGCGCGCGCTCTGGCGCACTTTTTCCATCGCGGTTTCGTGGTATCCGTTTACATCTATAAGAAAGCCCGCACTCTCCTCGCCGTGCTTTGCCTCCACCAGCCGGCGCGCAATCATGTTGAGCGCGCGCAAATGCTCGCCGTTAGGGCCGATTAAGCGCACGGAGTCCGGAGAGGTTACCGCCACGACGGTACGGTGGCCAGTTTTTAGTTCAACCGCACCCTCAACACCGACGAGTTCCAACAGTTTTGACACAAAAGAGGCGAGGTCGGGTTCCATTCAACCAACATACCTCAATTGCTCCTATTTCTGCAACTGTCGCCGGATTAGCCACTCCTGCCCGACCGAAAAAAGGTTGCTGGCGACAAAATAAACACCCACCGCCGCGGCAAAATAGTAAGAGGTAACCGCCATAACCGCCGGCATAAAATAGAGCATCATGTTTTGCTGCATGCGGGCCACCGCAGCCTTGTCTTTGTCTTTGTGGTTGACAGGCGTGCGCCCAAGCGTCAGATATATAGCCCAGTATTGACTCGCGCCGACGATGACCGCCAAAAGTATGTGGCGCGGCGTAAGCAGATCCAACACCCCAAAGAATGCCGTGGAAACTGCCGTAGGAGCAGACACGAAGGAATACAGTAAGGTAGTATCAATGATTGGAAACCCTTTATTAAACAGGGCAAAGTAGAGAGCTATCAATACTCCAAGCTGTATAAAAAGCGCCCCAAAACCGGCAAGCGGATTCACTTTGTGTTTTTTAAAAAGAGCGATCTGCTCGCGGGCAAGCGCTTCTTTGTCGTTTTTGTGCTTTTCTTTTATAAGCTCGACGTCGCTCTGCATGGCGGTCATACCCATCTGGGTGCGGATGGAAGCGGTAAACACCGGGTACAGGACCAGGCGCATAATAAGCGTGAGCGCAATAATAGCGAGCCCTGCGTCGCCGTTCGGCATGACGCCGACCAGCAAAATAAAAATATTGTAGATGGGTTGTACTAAGAAAGTTTCAAACATAGGGAGTTTAATTCCTGCGGAACAAGTACCGGCTTGTGGAGAAAAAAAACGGCGTGGACATTTTTCGGTAGGGAAGTGCGCAGTGCCAAGTAAGCTGCCCGGCGCAGGCGGTTGCGCTCTACCGCACTCTTGGCGACCTTGATACTTACTACCACCGCCGCCTTGGAGTGGAAAGCGGTCTTATATTTTGCCGACAATGCGCCGGAACGGACCGAGCGCCCGCTCTTAAGTATCTCACGGACCTCAGCGGCGGTAAGTCTGGCTTTTTTGGGGAGCATTTGTCAGCGGGAGAGCTTTGCGCGGCCCTTGCGGCGCCTGCGCAGGATGGTCTTCTTGCCGCCGGGTGTGGAGGTGCGCTTCAAAAACCCGTGCGAGCGGGCGCGTTTGCGCTTTTTCGGTTGATACGTTTGGGACATGTGTCAATAATAGCCTATCCACAGGTTCTCCACAACTTGTGAACATTTTCGGCAATTTTGACGTAGCGGTGCAGCTCGAGTATCCTTGTGTGACTGCAATCCCATTTCAATGACAACCATTAAAGAACTTTGGGAAAATGCGTTGGTAGAGCTCGAGCTCACCATCTCAAAACCAAACTTCAATACATGGTTCCGCGACACCCATATCGTACGAGTTGAGGATGGAACCGTGGCGCTCGGCGTTCCGTCGCAGTTCGCCCGTGACTGGCTTTCCACTAAGTTTC
>ERZ1292623.4594-Hain-H51-01um-R1-4594-length-11264-cov-15_pt1 | contig 11264 bp, 9 predicted proteins | sample MGYA00564398_ERZ1292623 | MGnify/ENA primary metagenome ERZ1292623 (study PRJEB36523, sample SAMEA6512633) | groundwater metagenome | collected 2019-01-07 | study: AquaDiva: Metagenomics assemblies of 32 groundwater samples
TTCCAGTAATGACCAAGTTGGCGTTAATGGTGGAAGAAGCGCTGGAGAGAAAGCCACCGGTAAGCGTGGAGAGATTGGCCACGGCAAGTGTCCCGGTGAAGTTGGCGGCACTAGAGATTGTTTGGGAGTTAATGGCGCCGGAAGTGATGGTATTCCCTCCCAAAGCCAAAGCTCCGCTTGAAGTGATGGCTCCGGAAGTGATGAGACCGGTATTGAGAGAAGTGGAGAAGAGATTGGTGGAAGAGGCGGTGGTGGAGAAGAAATTAGTGGAAGTGGCATTGGTCGTGGTGCTGTTGCTTGAGATAAGATTAGGAAATGTTGAATTAACTGTTGTCGTCGCGGTGAAAAAAGCGGCTGCTACTTCTCCTACTACGCTAAGCTTGGTATAAGGACTGGTAGTACCAAGACCTAAATTACCTGAAATGTATTGATTACCAATAACTTCAAGTTTAGCGAGTGAGGTGGTGGCGGTGGCACCGATAACCACTTGGTTGGTTGTTGTTGAAACATAGATTCTTCCCTTACTGCTGTCAGCTTCAGTTGCAACATAAGTCCAGTTTAATTCCGAACCGCCGCCGCCAGTTGAATCAAAACCACAAGAAAATTTACCTGTTGTTGAGTTATATAGAACAGTTTGAGATTCAAGACTGCAATCAGAAAATCCCCCTTGGAAAAATCCGTTCGAAATCGTGAGGGCTGAAGTGGAAGCGGTATTGGTGATAGCTAGGTTGGTTGTTGTGGCGTTAGTCGTCGTCGAATCGACGGTTGTTAAGTTGGTGATGGTTGAGGTGGCATTATTGACGAGAATACCGCCGCTTAATGTAGAGAGTCCTGTTGCCGAAAGTGTTGATGAGAGAGTCATGGCACCTGTTACGCCCAGTGTTCCTCCCACAGTAGTGTTGCCTAAAGTGGCTCCGCCTACGGCAAGTGTTGTGGCAAAGAGGTTGGTGGAAGAGGCGGTGGTGGCGAAGAAGTTGGTTGAGGTGGCGTTCGTGAATACTGCCGTAGTACTAAAGAAATTGGTTGAGGTAGCCGAAGTGGAAGTGGAAAGCGTTGTGGTTAAGTTAGTGATAGTAGATGTGGAACTATTTGAGAACATGCCACTAAAAAATGTAGCGAGACCGGTTGATTGGAAAGTTGAAGATGCAAACAATCCACCGGTGGCGTTGGAAAAAATAAGTTTAACTCCGGATGAATCCTCAATATTTAAAAGATTGGCAAGCTGGCCCGCGGCCGCGCGGATAGAAAGAGGAATAGCTGAAGTAGAGGTGGCCTCAATAGTAACCTGCGAACTGCCTATCGGAGAAGTGGTGCCGAAAGAAGACGGGGTGGTTGTGCCAGAGACCGCGCCGGCAAGTTGAGCGAATGAGGCGCTCCCGATTCGCTGGCGCGGAGAGAGAGTTTCAGAACTGTTGTTATCGGAAGAAACCTCGACCTGAAGAAATATATCTTTATTGGTATTAAAATTATAATTAAGCGGGTCCGGGTAACTATTTGCTGTGTCTCCGATGTTTACATTAAAGACACCTTGTCTGACGCTCGCGGTAGTCGTTGCTGGGATGTTGGAGGGCCAAAGGCGAGTACCAGAACCAACTGTCGCATTATCCCAAATAGAAAACTTGAAATAGAAAGTAGTTCCGGCTCCCCCTAAAAGATTGCCAGAGGCATCGGTAAGGCGCCCCTGATAACTGATGATGGTGGGGGTTCCCGAGGCGGCAATAGCAAGCGGAGAGACAAAAAAACTAGACACTACCAAAACAGCCAACGCAAAAGAGTATGTCGTTTTTAATGTGTGAAAAAATTTTTCCATTTATACGACTGTTGCCTATCTAGTATATCATCAGAACCTTTGATTTTTATAGCTTTTTTTAGGTATTGGGGATAAATCCCCACACCTATGCATAGGTGTGGGGGTAAACCTGTGAAACAGTTAGAAAAATTGACTTCTTGGTATAAGTAAGCTAAAATTTAACCCTGCTAAGGAGATTAAATACTCCGTAAAACAAATACATTTGCCAGCAAAAATAAGAATAAACCAACAAATCCGCGTAAGCGAGCTTCGTATTATTGATAGCGAAGGAAAAAATAGGGGCGTGCTTTCGCTTGAGGGCGCGCTTAAGCTGGCGCAAGAAACAGGGCTTGATCTTATTGAAATTTCACCAAATACCGTGCCTCCGATTGCAAAAATCATGGACTACGGTAAATTTCAATACGAACAGAATAAAAAGCAGAAAAAAATAAAAGCGGGAGCGCATCAGACGGGCATCAAAAATGTGCAAGTGAAGATAGGTACTTCCGAACACGATCTTGGTATTAAGGCAAAAAATGCCTCTGCCTGGCTCAAGGAAGGACACCGTATCAGAATAGAGCTTTTCTTAGCCGGCCGGTCAAAATATATGGAGGAATCATTCCTCAAGGAACGGCTCAATCGAATTCTCCGGCTTATCAGCGAAAATTATAAAATGGCTGAAGAGTATAAGCGCGGGCCGAAAGGATTGAGTATTATTATTGAGCACGTAAAATAATTGAATTTAAGGAGTAATAACGACTATAAATTCTTTACCCGCCTAAATTTTACTGATTAATCAAGAATATAAAAAAAATGTTTATGGAATTGCTTTATGTAAGAAAATAAGATAAGGTATATCAGTAAAACTTTGGCGGGTCATTATTTTCAAAGACTCGCTTCACTTGTTAAGAAAATATATGAAAACAAATAAATCATTCAGCAAAAGACTCCGCGTCACCAAAAACGGGAAAATTCTCGGACGAAAACCGGGGTTTAACCATTTTAACGCCAAGCAAAAAAGGACAAAACAGTTAAGCGGTAAAAAACTGGTACCGTTTGTCATGAACCGAAAAGCGCGCGCGCGATTTTTAGCTAACTCATAAAACATGCCAAGAGTTAAAAGAGGTACAATATCTATAAAGCGCCGTCGCAACATTTTAAAAAAAGTAAAAGGATATCGTTTCGGTCGAAGCAAGAAAGAATCCGCCGCGCGCGAAGCCATAGCGCACGCCGGGAAATACGCTTTCGCGCACCGTCGTGACAAGAAAAATGATATGCGCCGCTTGTGGCAAGTAAGAATGGGTGCTACACTCAGAGAGGAAGGAACTTCGTATAGTAAATTTATGGGCACGATGAATAAAAAAGGAATAAAAGTAAACAGAAAAATGCTCGCCCTCCTGGCCGAAAAACACCCCGAATCATTTAAACGACTAATGAAAGTTATCTAAGTAGACTAACAAAAAAAACCCCCGCTTTGTGGGGTTTTTTGTTAGTCAGCCAACTTATCTTCAATCTGAACTTTCTCTACTAATTCAATTATTTTTTCTACAAGCCGTTTGGGGTTGCTGTCAAAAATAATACGATTATTAACACGATTACTTTTGTCCATAATATTTTTTAAAACTTCATCCATATCCCAATCACCTTCTAAAATTCCGATAGGTTTGTTGTCTTCATAAGCAATAGTAAATTCGTGGATAGTTCCAATTCGCCCACAGCCTATAAAAATGGCATCACACGAGCGAGTGAAAAGAAGGTCTCTTCCAGAATATCCGAATCCTGTATATATAAGAAGGTCCATATAATCAATTGGCAATCTATAAACCGTTTGGTGTTCTTTCTGGCTTGCTGCCGGCGAAAACCCAATTGAAATACCACCAGCCTCTTTTGCCCCCATAGCAGCCCACAATGGAAATCCGCTTGTAGCACCACTCAAAAGGACTGCGCCGTGGCGCACAACCTCCCGACCGAGCTCTTTTGCTTTATCAAGCGCGTCAATTCCGCAGTGTCCGGTTTCAGCCGCGCCGGAAACGCCAAATTTAAAACGCAAATGTTCGTGTTTATTATTGTTCTCCATGATAAAAATTAAAAACTCAAAAGTAAAAGTTTAAAATATATTTTGGCTCGTCTTTTTGTATCTATTGATTTAATTTTTTACTTTTTAATTTTACACTTTTCATTACTTCATATCAAGCTCAATCGATTCGCCCGCGCGAGGCGCCATAGCGTCCACGCCAAGATAGTCGCGCAATCGCTGCACAAAAAAAAGCGCCGATTTAGGTTCCCCCATTACCGCAAAAACTTTTTTAACTTTATCTCTGCCGTGGGAAACAAATTCAACTAATGCATCGGAATCTTTGTGGGCCGAATATCCGGAAATGGTGACTATCCTTGCGTTTACGGGAACTTCTTCGCCTAAAATATTAATGAACTCGTTCCCATCCTGAATTAATCTCCCCGGCGTGCCGGCAGACTGGTATCCGATGAGAAGAAGAGTGTTTTTCTTATCGCCTAAATAATTTTTCTCGTGGTGGATTATGCGGCCGCCGTTAGACATTCCGCTCCCAGCGATAATTATCTTAGGATCAGGTTCGCTTAAAATCGCTCTAGATTCTTCCGTAGTAAGGGTTTTTTTGAGTCCGGAAAATGAAAAAATATCGTCCCCGCTGGTAATGAGAGCGCGCACTTCCGGCTTGAAATACTCTTCATAATTGGAATAAATTTTCGTCACTTTAATAGCCAGCGGGGAATCTAGATAAATAGCCACTGGGGGAATTTTTTTATTTTCAACAAAATTATTTATTTCATAAAGTATTTGTTGTGTTCGCTCAAGGGAAAATGCTGGTATCATAAGCACTCCTTTCATTTTTATAGATTCTTCAATAACTTCTTCCAGAAATCGCTTACGATCGGCGCGTGATTCATGATTGCGATCACCATAAACACTTTCAATTATTAAATAATCAGCATCCGTAATATTTTCTGAATCATTTAAAAGCGGTGATGGACTATTTCCAAGATCTCCGGTGAAAACAATTTTCTTTTTGTTGAATGTGAATTCAACCATACAAGAACCAAGCACATGTCCGGAATCTAGAAGCCTTACCGTGAATCCGTGGTCGAAATTAATATCGCGGTGGTACGGCACTCCTTCCCATTGGCGCATAGTTTCCCCAACATTGAGAGTATTGTAAATAGTCGGCAATTTATCATGCTTTGCCTCTTTCTCCATCACTCCTAAGCTGTCGATGAGCATCACTTCGGCGATATCTTTTGTCGGAATCGTCGAGTAAATTTTTCCCCTAAACCCTTCTTTGACGAGCTTAGGCAGACGCCCGACATGGTCGATATGTGAATGAGTGATAAACACCGCGTCGATTGAAGCGGGATCGTACGGGAACGGCGCGCGGTTAGCGTCGTCGCAAACCTTAAAGCATCCTTGCCGGAGTCCGCAATCAATGAGAAACCGCTTGCCCGCGCCTTCGAGTAAAAAATTAGCGCCGGTAACCGTGCCAACGCCTCCATGAAAAGTAAGTTTTAATTTTTTATGATTTTCTTCCATGCGTAATTATAGAAATTGTAGCAGAATAGGCGCGAAACCCATAAAATATAACTGGGTACAATGTTTTGCCGTCGCTCGGATGTTGTATAAGAGAATACTCTTCCACATATCCTTGCCCGGCAAAATAAAAAATATCCCGCCTTAAGCGGGAAACTTTTTAGGATTATTGGGAGATATTGGCCCCTAGCATTTATTACATTGGGTTGTTTCCGCAACGATCTGCCACGGCAGAGCGCGATATGAGAATCCCTTGATGTTTAAGATAATCTTAGAGGCAATAGACCAATAACCCTGTTTCTATTGTAGGCGCATTAAAAATTTTTGCAATATTGACTAAAGCTGATTATATTTTAGAATAACCCTATGACTCAAAAAAGATTATTTATCAACCCCAAATCGCTTATAATTGAGGGTTGAGTTATCACCAAACCAAAATTTAATTTCATGTTGTGCCTCTTCGACTGTTTCAGAGGCATGCACCAGGTTTGAAACGGCTCTCTTTTCAGCATTAGCGATAGCTGCTGAATCAACCGAAAAATCTCCCCGAATAGTCCCCATGTCAGCGTCCGAGGGCATTGTTGGTCCAACAATCTTTCTTACCATAGACACCGCATGAACCCCCTGAATTACCATCCTGACCAAGGGAGCTGAGGCCATAAAATCAACAAGCCAACCTCTAACCATTTTTCCAATTTTACCATTATCATTTGTCCCTAGTTCTTTGGTGGGGTTATATCCGTATTTTTCATATGTTGCCAGGGTCTTATCACCCAAACGGCTAATCCACTTTTCATCCTTAGGATAATGATTATCGATTTCTTCCTTAGTGGGATTAAACATCTCAAGAGCAACGATTTTAAGGTCGCGCTGCTCAAGGCGCTTAATTATTTCACCAATAAGCCCCTTACGGACACCGTCTGGTTTAATAATTAAGAAAGTCTTTTCTTCTTTTGGGTTAGACATACAAATTAAAAATCTCTATAAATTACAGGAGCATCATAACACAGTAAACTAATAACTAACAATTAACGACTGCTCACAATTTACATAGTTACATAAGTTAAACCTATGTATTTACGTGGTGGTTGTTGAGGGCTGTTTTTTTCTTATACTTTTCAAGAATTGCTTTTTCTACCTTTTCACGCGGCACTCCGTAACGAGCGCGGGACATATCGCGCATTTGTTTTGCGCGGGCAAGGTCCCCCGGTTCTGGCGTAATTGTCTCAATATTAAATGGAGTTGTCGGCTCTCCGTTGACCAAAAGCTTCACATAAGCATTTCTGTTAGAAAGACTGGCAATATCTTTCGCGGTAATTGTCGGCAAAAATTGTTTTTCCAAAAATTCCGCGTCTTCCTGTCCAACCCGAAACACCGCCATAGACCCGACATTGCCGAACACTGATTGTTTGATGCGCTCCTCTAATTGCGCGATATATTGATTCGCCACAGTGAGCGAAAGGCGGTACTTGCGCGCTTCGGAAAAAATGGTGGCGATAGAGTCGGTGGTCACATTTTGGAATTCATCTATATAGAGATAAAAATCTGACGGCTTCTGCCCTAGAGACAAAAGGTCGGTGCGTGAAAGCGCGGCCATCAAAAGTTTCCCCACGATGATAAGCCCTAAAAGATTGGAATTTACATCACCCAATCTGCCCTTGGAAAGATTGACCAAAAAAATTTTCTTCTGGTCCATGATGTCGCGGAAATTCCATGCCGAGCGCTCTTGGGCGATAATCGGCCGCATGATGTCATTGGACAAAAATACATCAAATTTGTTGGTAATATAAGGAACAAAATTGGCCAATCCCTGATCGCCGGTGGTCCGTTCAGCGTTCTGCCAAAACTGCGTGACTAAAGGATTTTTGGAATGGGCGAGTTTCTCCGCGCGAAATTCGCGGTCGGAGAGGACCCGAGCAATATCTAAAAGGGTATTGCCGGATTCGGGATAATCCATCACGGCAAATGCGGCATTCCTGAAATACTGCTCAAAGGCCGGCCCGCCAGCCACCTTCATGTCAAAAAGCTTATTGAAAATAGAAAGAAGCTCGTTGACCACGAATGTCTTCTGTTCCGGGAAACGCGAATCATACTCAAGCATATTGAGCCCCATCGGACGCTCTACATATCCGGGGTCAAAATATATTAAATCGTCCGCCCGCGACTCCGGAATGTGCGCCAGCACTTCTTCCAAATCATTGCCGTGCGGGTCAATCATGCACACCCCGCGACCTTCGGCAATGTCTTGTATAACCATTTGCTTTAAGAGCGTAGTTTTTCCGGTACCCGTCTGACCGATAACATAAAAATGGCGCATGCGGTCTTCGGGAGCGAAATGAACTTCGGTGGTCACAGATTGATGGCGATTTATCCCAAGCACTACGCCCGATTGAGAAATATTTATCGGCGCCTTGGCGGTTTTCCAGGAAGATTCCAAAAGATGAGCGCTGCCGCCGGCCTGGTGCGGAGTGTGAAATACCGTGGCAAGCTCTTTTAAATTGAGCGGAAATGATTCGTCCTCCTTAAAAATGCGGTAGGAAAATTCATGAAACATCGCAAGCGCGCTTCTGCCCTCGCACAGTTCGAAAGTAAGGCCGTTCCCTTCGGCGCTTCGCAGTTGATTGAACGCTGAAGTAATTTCGCCGAGAATTTCTTTGGCGCGAGCCACATTACCGGCCGAAACAACGATTCGCAAGCCGGAATACACAATGGTGCTCCCAAGTTTTTCCTTAATGCGCGTTTTGGCTTCGAGGGTGTGCGCGTCTTTGCCATCGCCCTCCTTCCGTTTAACGCCGAACACAAACCCCTTCCCGACTTTAGCGAACGCATCAAGCATTCCCTTTGCGGGCATTGCCTCTTTGAGCGGCATGCCCTTGTCAATATTTTCAACCGTCAGCCCAAAAAGTTTGATAAAGTGGTCGCCTGCCGGAGCAACCAGAAGCTGAAGCGCCGCCCCCTCGCCCTCGGTTCGTATCTTGGAAAAAGCCGACAAGAGAGCGTCCATTGGGTCATGGTCAAACTGTTCGTATGTTTTTATGGGAAAAACTCCACTGGCGATGAGCTCGGCTCGAGCCCCCATGGAAGCGCCATTTTCTACGAATACATTGTAATCGTTTGTCTCCTCGGCGATGCGCGCGTCGGGATAAAAAGCCAGAAATTGTTTTTCAAAAATGCTGGCTTTAGAGCGCGGTACGGCAGCGTAAAGGGCGAGTTCGGAACTCTTTTCGGGCAAAGCTAGTTCAAGAGTAAAATAATTTTTCCCGGGCTCGATTCTTTTGCCGTCGGCAATAGAGAGCATGCCGGCGTAAAATTGCTCCATGCGAGAAATAAACTCTTTCAGGTCGGTAACTTCCGTTTTGGGGACAGAAATTCGGTAAAGCCCCATAGACACGCCTTTGAATTTTTCATCTGTGAGGTTTAGCCCCGGAACACTTCCCTGTGAGACAAGATACTGGACTAAAAACCTGTGAAAATCGTCGTCTAAGTGGGGGTCCTTTATCTCTTCTAAAAGCGACAAGGCATTTTTCACTCCTCGCTCTAAAAGAATAGAAAGAAGCTCCTCCATTTTTTTGTCATGCGCTTCAGGCAAGAGATTAAGCACAATTCCTTCCTGCTCTTTAAGCGGTATTTGATAGCGCGGATTAAGAATCTTCTCGTCGGAGAGGTCCTTGTAATTCTCCAGCACCGCCTTGGCGTGGGATTCTAAGCTTATTTTCGGCGCGCCTTCAGAACTCTTCTTTATATGCTCGCGCAAAAAAACAATCTCTTCTTCGGGCGAAGAAAACTTTTTTTCTAAAGAAGCCTTTAATTCCATGATTGTTGTAATGTTATTATAAAAAACAAAAATCCCCAAACTCCCCAAGGGCGGCCCTTGGGGTTGAACCACCTGTAATTAAGTAGGGTTAAAACTCAGCTTTAAAATTAAGCCAATCATTTATAAAATTCTTAAAATCAACAAATGAGGTAAAGTATTCCGGAAAAGATTTTTTATCTAAAATTACTCTCTCTGACCTACTTTCTTCGAGATAATCAAGGTAACTGGAATATTTGTAATTTTTTAGATACTGTTCTGCTCGTTTTTTATTTTTAATCCCAGTTTCTTTCCATTTAAGTTCAATAATTTTGACTGGATTTAGGTGTATGTAAGAAAACAAGTATTTTAAATAGTTATCATTATCAACATGGCTTGCTTTAAATTTTCCCTCAAATAAAGATCCTGTTCTATTATTTTTTTTGTTAAAAAACATTGAGTAAGCAGTGGAGAGTTTACTCATAAACTTTGTTATACCCCCCTCACTTGTTTCTTTTACAAGAAGATGAAAATGATTGGGCATTAAACAATAGGCACCTATAGCCACGATTGGTTCCCCTTCATTTATTTCCCCCAAGGGCCGCCCTTGGGGAATATCTCTTAATACAACTGGTTTGGTACTATTTGAAAAGAAAAGTAGTTTTATAAACCTTTGATAATCATTTCGATCGACAAAAATATTTCTTTTTTCAGTTCCTCTATTATAGATGTGATAGAATTCTCCAATTGAAAATATAAATTTTCGTTCCATTACCAAATTATATTACACACACCAAGATTCCCCAAGGGCCGCCCTTGGGACGGGCGCCCTTGGGACGGGGAGGGCGGCCCTTGGGGCGGGGCTTATAGAAATCACCAACTGATAATCATTCTACCGGCACCGCCGAAACCACCAGAATTATTATAAGGATCACCGCCACCGCCACCGCCACCGCCAGCAGCACGCCCACCAACTAACCCAATACCTCCCCCCCTAGTCCCTCCACTACCTCCAGTACCAATACTGCTTGAACCGCCCGCTCCGCCAGCGCCATAGCTTACACCGGTAGCGCCCGAATTACCGCCAGGTCCGCCGGCGCCGCCATCGCCGCCGTGAACAAAACCAATATCACTTTCACCGCCAGAACTACCTCCCGTGATTGAATATATAACCGCGCCACCACTTACCTTGACTAATTGGGTGGTTCCGCCGAAGACCGTTGGCCCTAGCACCACCGCTGGTGCCCCACCGCTACCTATCACAATATTATATAAATCACCCGGTATGACTGAAATGCCCGTAGTGGTTTTCTGGCCACCAGCGCCGCCGCCGCCGCCGCCACTAAATTGACCAACGCCACCACCGCCGCCGCCGCCCCATGACTGAACAGTTATACTCGTCACACAAGTAGGAACAGCCCAGTTATTTTGGCTAGAATTGAAAGTTGCCGGGGAGGTCGGCGGTATGCAAGGAGGGGGAGCAACAGTAACCGTCACTATTTCCGGTCCCGCCGTTCCGACAGCTCCCGAACAGGAAAGACTGTAGTTTGTTGTTAAAGTTAGATTACCAGTACTCTGTGATCCAGAAACAGCTTTAGCTCCAGACCAACCGTTTGAGGCAGTGCAGGAGGTGGTGTTAACCGAGCTCCATGTCAATGTCGACGAGGTATTATACGCAATTGAAGCAGGTGTTGCTGAAAATGTCATTGTTGTTGGAGAAGGGGGAATTGATACCCAACCTGAACCATCACAATATTCAAGCTTTGAGTTTGAGGAGTTAAAGCGCATTGTGCCTGCAATTGCAGGACTACAGGCGGCGGAAGTATCACCGATTTTCAAACTAGTAGTAATCACCGCGGTAGTAATCACCGCTGTATCCGCCACAAAGGCGGTAACTCCCAACCCTCCGCTTTTAACTTGATTCACTCCGCTGGCATTTATGGGAGGAGTAGAGTTTGCGTTTGGCGGCGTGGCGGTCGGACCAGTCCAGGCATAAACATAAGAGACGCCTATAGAGAGAATGAGGGCGAGAGCGAGGGTTTTGAGAGATTGAAGTAAGTCTTTCTTAAGGTTTGGCATGGTGATTAAATTTAAAGATTAAAATTAAAAGTTAAAAAATTTTGTTT
>ERZ1292623.1909-Hain-H51-01um-R1-1909-length-19374-cov-5_pt1 | contig 11262 bp, 13 predicted proteins | sample MGYA00564398_ERZ1292623 | MGnify/ENA primary metagenome ERZ1292623 (study PRJEB36523, sample SAMEA6512633) | groundwater metagenome | collected 2019-01-07 | study: AquaDiva: Metagenomics assemblies of 32 groundwater samples
TTTTGAACTTTGAAATCAACTTTCCCATACGCCAGATATTCACGGTCGTGAATTAGTAGCGTATTACTCGTCCCTCGACCCACTCAAGATAAAAGCAAAGGTGTCAACAAGCGAGGTTGACACCTAGCTCTTTAGCGCTTGCTCCACTTCGGGGCCTTTCTGGCTTTCTTTAAGCCGAACTTCCTGCGCTCCTTGGCTCGCGGGTCGCGTTTGAGATACCCCTTGCTCTTAAGAGCGCTACGAGTCTCTGGTTTATTCTTGGTTAGAGCCCTAGCAATGCCATGCTTTATAGCATCAGCTTGAGATGAAATACCTCCGCCAGATACTTTTACCGAAATAGAGAAATCCCCTGCTTCGCTTAGAGGAGCAAGCGCCCTCTTCTGAAGTTCTACTGTGGGGAAATAAACCTCAAGCTCCTTATCGTTTATAGAAATGTTAGTTTTCGATGCGGGAGTAATGCGCACACGAGCCACAGAAGTCTTCCTTCTTCCTACCGCCTCTATGTACCTTGTATCTTTTGTAGTCATTATTCGTTGATTTTCAAATTCTTCATCATGCGCGGACGCAGTTTATTCTTCGGCAACATGCCATAGACCGCCATACGGAGAATCTCTCTCTGGCCTTTCTTTTCTATCACTCGGCTCATCGACTCCTCCTTGATACCTCCGGGATAAAGAGAGTGATGATAATACTTTTTGTCTTTGAGCTTCTTCTGCTCCATCTTCATAGAACCGGCGTTTGAAACTTCCACTTCAACCGAGGGAATAATATTTCTGGCGAAGTCGGTGCGATTTTTCCCCATAAGAAGTACCGCCACTTCTGTAGCTATCCTCCCCGGCACCTTTCCTTTAGCATCTATTTTATAAGTTTCCATTTTACTTGTAGTGAGCGCAGTCGAACTATACAAATTCTATTACGGCCATCCTGCTCGCATCGCTCTTTCTCGGCACAAGCTTGGTTATGCGAGTGTAGCCTCCCGCCCTACCTTTATACCGAGGAGAGAGGTCCGTGGCAATCTTTTTGGCAGTAAGCTTGCCTACTCTTGCCTCAAGTAGCCTCCTCGACGCTTGAGTCTCGGATTTGCCCAGAGTAACAAGCTTTTCTATATAAGGGCGGAGCTCCTTGGCCTTGGCTTCAGTGGTCCTTATCTTCCCTTTAGCCGCAAGAGCATAAGCGAGAGACTTCATCAAAGCTTTTCTCTGATTCTTTTCTCTCCCGAACTTTCTCTTGGACTTCTGGTAACTCATCTTATTACTTGAGAGTAATGCCGAATTCTCCAAGCGCCTTCCTTATCTCTTGGATACCCTTAGCTCCAAGGCCCTCGACTTCAAGCAAGTCTTTCTCCCTCTTCCGTGCAAGACCGCCCACAGTGCGGATATTGCCTCCGGTCAAGGCATTGGTAGTGCGGGCAGAGAGGCCAAGCGATTCCACTCTGGTCTTAAGCACCTCTGAATCTGCCTCGCTTGAAGACTTTGCGGCCTTCAATTCACCAGCTGGGAGGTCCTTTTCCACTAGAGGCTCATCTGCTTTCCAGCCAACTATAGCTTTAAGCTGATTGATCATCGTCTCAATAGCGGTTGCCAGAGCCACTGAAGGTGCCACAGTACCGTCGGTCTCGATAAAGATTCTTAGTTTATTGAAATCTGTCCTATCACCTACGCGCATATTCTCGACCTCATAGCTTGCCCTCCGGATAGGAGTAAAGATGCCGTCGAGGGCGATAGTTCCGATATCCACCCGAGACTTGTCTATCATCTCTTTAGGCATGAAGCCCAAACCTCTCTCTGCTCTGATCTCCATCTCAAGAGTAGTGTTCTTGCCGATAATAGTGGCGATGTGCTGGTCCGGAGTAAGTATTTCTACCTGTCCCGGCACTTCAAGGTCCTTGGCAAAGATAGCTCTTTCCTCTGCTCCCGTTCCCTTAACCTTGAGATAAAGAGTTTGTGGCTCCTCTGTGTCGAAGCGCATTTTTATCTTCTTAAGATTAAGGAGGATGGTGATGACATCCTCCTTAACTCCATCCAAAACAGAAAATTCGTGAGCTACGCCTGTAATCTTTACAGTGGTAATAGCTACGCCCGGAAGAGAGGATAGGATGATGCGGCGCAAGGAACTCCCTAGCGTGTAGCCGTATCCCGGATAAAGCCCATCTATTTCGAAGATTCCGCTGTCCCTTTCTTCAGAGACGACTTTCGGCTTCGAGGGCAAATGTATTGTGTAGTCAGCCATATGGATAAGATTAATAAAGAATAAGTTTGTAAGTTTATCGGTTATAGAATTCCACCACAACCCCTAGGTCGAAGTGTTCTCCGGCCGGATCATAGACCGGCTCACCCACCACCTTGACCGAGAGCTTTTCCGGATCGACCTCAAGCCAAGATGGAGAGGAAAGAGATTTTATCCTTTCTCTGGCTTCGCCGAAGAGAGGGGACTCGAGTGAATGTGCTCTCACGGAGATGACATCTCCCTCTTTTACTCCGATCGATGGGATAGTCACTCTCCTGCCGTTTACCATTGTATGCCCATGGCCCGCGGCTTGTCGCGCTTGAGCGCGAGTCTTAGCGAGGCCGGAACGGAAAAGCACATTGTCAAGCCTCTTCTCGAGAAGAGAAAAAAGTTTCTGCGTCGGGTTTGATGCGCGCGAAGCTTTATCGACATACCCCCGAAACTGCCTTTCCAAAAGTCCATAAGTAAGTCTCGCTTTCTGCTTCTCGATAAGTGCGAGACCATACTCGCTCTTGGGCCTTGTCCTCCTTTGCCCTCGTTCTTTTCTGGCAAGAGAGAGGGTGTATTTGGGGCTCTGCGTCTTCTCAAATATCGGTGCGCCGAGCCTGCGAGCTATTTTATATTTAGGTCCGATTTTCATATTATTTAGTTTCTTCTCGGCTTAGGCGGTTTGGGGCCATTGTGTGGCACTGGAGTCTTGTCTTGTATGGAAATTAGATTTATGCCCTTAGAGATAAACCCTCTGATAGCCGACTCTCGGCCCGAACCCACTCCCTTGACGACCACCTTCACCTCCTTTACTCCGAGAGTGCTAGCCTTGGTGGCAAGCTCTTCGCCAACCTTGGCGGCGGCGAAGGGCGTGCCCTTCTTCGCTCCTTTGAATCCAAGCGAGCCAGAAGTTGCCCAAGCCAATACTCCTCCCTTGGAATCGGCCAAGACGAGCTTGGTATTATTGTAAGTAGAGTCGACGGAGAGTACGCCGGAATCCACCCGCTTTTTTGAGCTTGCCTTCTTCTCCTCTTTTGCCACAGCGCCTTCCGACACTGGAGCTTCGGCCAAAGCCGATGCTGAAGCTAATTTCTTTTTACCCATTATTTATTATCAAACTATGTCTTCTCCGCCGTCTTTCTGCCGGTGCCCATGGTTTTTCTTCCTCGATAAGGCCGTGTGGTGCGTGAATTGCTCTTGGTGCGTTGGCCTCTGACTGGCAAATGCCTCATGTGCCTTACCCCTCTGTAAGCTTTGATATCTTTCAGACGCTTGATATTGCCAGCCACCTCTCTCTTAAGGTCACCCTCAAGAGTAAGATTCTCGATAAGAGAACGGATTTTGTTTTCTTGTTCAACTGTCGCCTCTTTGGATTTGAGGCCTAGGGGAATACGGGCTTCCTTAAGGATAGAAATAGCCTTAGGGCGCCCGACACCATGAAGGATGGTCAATCCAATTTCAAGCCGTTTATTTTCCGGAATAGTTATGCCGAGTAATCTCATTATTAACCTTGTCTTTGCTTATGACGGGGATTAGCCTTGCAGACCACATAAACATAGCCCTTTCTGCGGACTATTTGACATTTTGAGCATATTTTTCTTACCGCCGCCTTTACTTTCATGGGAACTTGCATTGTAACTCAAGGCACTTATTATGTCTATAGTCTCTTTGTGATGCGGGCCTTACCGCCGTAAGGCTCGAGCTCTAAAAGAACCTTGTCCCCGACCAATACCCTTATGCGGTGAAGCCTCATTTTGCCCGAGAGATAAGTGAGAATTTCTTCGCCAGTCTCATCGAGCTTAACTCGAAACATGATGTTCGGTAGCGACTCGACGACGATGCCAGACTTCTCGACAGGTTTAGCTTTCTCTGGATTATTCATCTTCGAGTCTCTTGACTGTAATTTGAGAGGGGTCTTCGGGGAAAGATGACTTCCAGAATGGCTTCACAGTGACAGTGGCTCTCTCAATAGTAGAGTAGCTCTTGAGAAGTTCATCTATCTCTCTCTTCTCTTTTCCTGAGACGGCGGACCTTAGAGCTGTCTCGTCTGTGCGCCAAAAGACTTTGCCACTACCGCTTACTTTAAAGTTTATTTTATTTGCGGAAATGAGATCAGACGGCACACTCCCGACAAACGATACATCAAGAAGGTCGAGAGGCTTGAACTCTACTTCTTCTCCAGCCAAAACTTCAAGCTTCGCGCTGGCAAGCGCCAAGGCAAGTTCCCCTCTCTTAAACATGATGCCGTAGAGATTGCCCCGAAGATTGATAGTGGCATTCCCCGAGCTCTCCGATTCCGCTTGTGGCAAGTCTTCGAAAGTTATGGAGGAAAGCGACGGGAATAAGATGAATTCAGTGGGCACTTCCGCCTTAGCCGTGGTTAGAAGCTCTTGGCTAAGAAGGGCCCTTAAATCAGTCTTTGCCTTAGCGAGCACTTGAGGGTCGATGGACTTCTCCTTGCCGACAAAACCTCCCGCCATAGGAGTCTTTGACCGAGCATAGACACTTTCATATTTAGATGAACCTTTCAGTCCGGGAACGGTGAAGTCGGTAAGGCCGACATTGTATGACGGTCCAGCAACATCGGCATAAACTACCGCCTCGACAGAGCCATTGGCCGGCACAGTGATAGCCTTGTCTATCCTGTATATTTTGCCATCAAGAGATTCGAAGCGGGTGTTCTCTACAAGCTTCTGCGCGGTCGTGGACTTATTGTAGACCACTATCGATCCGGAAGCTTTGCGAGATACTTCGCTTTCTCCCGTCGCCGCCACTGCCATCCCCTTGTCTCCGGAAAGTTTAATCACGCTGTAAAGGAGAATGCCTCCAGTTTTCTCGGCGGAGAAAGTTTCTCCGCTAAATGATATTTGAGCAGAGCGCGGGACATAAGTAAGGACGGCACCGCCAAGAAGAGAGAAAGCAACAAAGGTAAGAAGAACGGCGGAACCAAGAATGGCCCAAAATACTTTCCTCGGACCCTTTTTCTTAAAGCGAGTAAGAGGAGGAGGCGTCTCCCGTGGAGGCGGAGGCGTCTCTGTTTCTTCTGATTTGAAAGACTTGACCGGCTTTCTCCTCACATCAGAGACAGAAATATTTCTGATGCTTCGCTTGCGTTCCGGCAGAACCATATCATCGATATTCTTCGGCATGAATTTATTATAACTTACTTTTAAATTTCTGCTCGCCGGCAATCTGGGAAAGTTTCTTATGCTCTTCCATTTGATTCTTAAATTTCTCTTCATCCACCTCGGGCAAGACTTCCTTTATGATATCAAGCGGTAAGCCGTAGCTTGTAAAGAGAGTGAAAGGGTCGGCGCCTTTCTCCACCTGCCTTAATCCAGCCTCAAGAGCTTTCTCAAATTTCTCTGCCTCTCCAGACACAATTTTTTCCGTCTCTATATTAAATGAGTACAAGCCCTTGTAGCTCTCATGTTCCATTACTAGTTTAACGGCGGAGCCCAAGGATTCCCTACCGGCGCGAAGCTTCTTGCCGTGAATATAAGCTCTGCGAAGAAGCCGTCTCAAGACATAGCCTCTGCCGGCGTTTGAGGGCAAAACTCCATCGGCAATCATAAAGACCGCCGTCCGTATATGGTCTGCCACTATCCTAGCTGACCTCTCGGGAGAATCAGGCGCGAGAAGAGACATAAGCGGAGTAAAGAGGTCGGTGTCGAAGATATTATCCTTCCCTTGAAGCACCATGGCAAGGCGTTCGAGACCGGCGCCGGTATCGACATTGCGTTGGTCAAGCTTGCCGAGAATCTTCCCGCCCTCGGCGCGATATTCCATAAAGACATCGTTCCATATCTCCACTCCATCGTAGAACATTTCCGTGCAGGGACCGGTAGGGCCAGTCCAATCGAAGTTTTCTTTGCGGGCCGGCCACCAGTTATCCCCCGCGCCAAGATACTTTATCCTCTCCTCCGGTATCCCTATTTCTTTCCAAATCTTTGCCGACTCTTCATCCCGAGGCGCATACTCGTCTCCGGCAAAAACCGTAACAAGAAGTCTGTCTGGGTTAAGACCGAAACCTTCATCTTTGGAAGTAAGAAGTTCGTAACTCCACTTTATAGCTTCCTCTTTGAAATAATCGCCCAAGGACCAGTTGCCGAGCATTTCGAAGAAGGTGTCGTGCGTGCTGTCTCCCACCTCTTCTATATCCTGCGTCCTAACGCACTTCTGTATGTTGACCAAGCGCTTGCCTTCCGGATGCGGAGCGCCGAGAAGATAGGGGATGAGGGGCTGCATTCCGGCAGTGGTAAAAAGGATTGAGGAATCGCCTTCCGGCACAAGAGAAGCCGACGGCACCACATTGTGCCCTCTCGCTTCAAAAAAGCGCAAAAACCTGTCTCTGATTTCAGCTGACTTCATCTAAAGAAATATAACATAAAAAGAGAGGAGCCCGGCTCCTAACGGAGTCGGGCTCGCAAACGGTGGAGGGGCATCCAGAAGACCCTGACTGGTAGGTCCAAGAAAAATCCGGACGCCCTCCGAAAGACGAGATGGAAACGATACCTCACCGGCGCATGCACGATGTTGTAGTTCATACTCGCCTCCCCTTCTTGCATTATAACACAATAATGGATGAACTAGTATCTAAACTCCCCCTTGCCTTTGCCCGCTTCTTTGTCGCCGTACTCGGTGCGAAATCTTTTCCAAGACTTCTCCAGCCGAAACATCTTGATGCGCGAGTCGGCATACCGGCCGATGATGTCGTCAATCAAACTTTGGTCCACTTTGGAGCCATAGAGACCTTTGGCGTGTTCGAGATAAACAATCATCTTATTGCTGGCGGACATCGCCTTCTCCAAATAGCCCACGCCAAGCGCAAAATCGGCAAAGCGCAGGGAATGCGCCTCGGCGACAAGAAGCGGCACGGCGAGCGCGCATTCCGAGAACCTTTCGGCGTAAGGATATTTGAGCTTCGCCAGTTTCGGCACCAAGTTTTTGGAAATAAGCACCGAACATTCAATCACTTTCTGGTAGATTTCCAAATCTCGGAAGGTCCGCACTGGCTTCTTTGGCATGAAATTCTTCTTTCCGTAGTAGCTCATGTTTTTGAATGACTGATAACTATATTATTTTCCTTCGGCACTTCAGCCTTGGTGCCGTCCTTAAAATGAACAATTTTCCTTCTCGGATTAGCGCTCTTTGGGCGAAGCTTCTTGACCACATGCAATGGATAGAATTGGAAATATTCTTTCTCATCAAACCACCCGCAGACAAAGTGGAAAAGCCGGAGACCGGTGAGCCGAGAAAGAGCCATGGCATACCAAGTGAGCTGTTCTATCGGGCGCTCTTTGCTGGCATTCGGCTTGTAATCCAGAAGATGGACCGACTTGTTGCGAACCTGAACGATATCTATGTGTCCCGTAATCAGTTTTGGAAACGGTTGTGGCCCTTTCTTGCCCTTCAATAAAATAGGCCCGGGACCTTTCTTATGCATAACATCGGCACTAGACCCGCCGTCCTTGGATTCGTGATATTCTGATATCACGAATCCAAGGACATTTTCCATATGCTCCACATCTTCTCTCCTGATATATACTGGCACCTCGGTAGCTACCGTGACGGAATCATTGGCGATAAGAAATCTCTGAAGCTCTTCATGCCTCCGCTTGTTCTCCGCCACCGACTGGAGAACGAAGCCGGCCAGTCGATTGGCATAGTTGTATTTGCCCCGCACAATCATACCCGCTTTATCGAATTTGCTCTTTACTTCAGACATCCGCTCGCCTTCGGCAAAATACTGATGCGGCGTCTCCGAAGAAACAGCGTCAAGATAATCCTTAAGCGGAGATAAATTCCTGTTCCCGAACTCTTCGAGCATCAACCGGATTTTGGCCCGATGGTAGCGGAAGCGGTAGAGCTGGCGGTGAGCCATGGTTACGGTCTCGATGACCTCCCGCGGACCGAAAAGCTTAGTGGCGTAAGGCCGCAAGCGCTCGTAGCGGCAGAGTTCTTTGTATTCATTTATCCATTCCGATACGGTAGCCGGTTCGGGAGAAACACCGAATTTCTTTTTTATCAGCCGGCAGGTTTCCTCGAAAGTGAATCCGAGGTTGTAACAGCTCATCGATTCGATGACGATATTCAAGGGAAATTTCCGGCCCTTGATGTCTTGAGCAGTAAAAGTTTTCCCGCATTCCGGATTTCGGCAGAGATATAACTGGACAACTTGGTGCAAATTTTTTCTTGTCCCGCGTTTGACGAAGTCTTTGCCCTCGCAGTAAGGACAAAGTTCAGCGACGCGCGAAGTACCGATGTTTAAAAGTTTTTTCACGCTTTAATGATACAATGATTTCGGCTCCCTTCGCGGGCTACATATTCACATGGGGCTATTGACAAGAAACGGGGTATTTGATAGTCTGTATACATACCAAGTCTGAGTCTGGCTTCCGAACCTAAGGAGCCTAGAGACGAAGCCGTCGCGCAAGCGACGGCTTTCGTTTTGCTGATGAACTCGTGGGGCAACGGACGAAACCGCTTGAGATACAGCGCGCCGTTTATGTCTTCTACTCACACACCAAATCTTCTTTCGGAAGACACGGCCGCAGCACCCTAGAGAGAGATACGGTGTGGATACTCTCATCCGCCCCCACCAATTAATTAACTCTTTTATCATATCACGAACTTGCTTGATTAAAATCTCACGAGTTTCTTCGTTTTTCAAACTCCCTTTTGCTATCCGTGATACAAAATTTTCCATAAATTTATTCAGTTGGCGTGCTTGAAACCGTCTCCGAAACAATCGGTTCAGCCGTTGGTTCCTCCGCCAACGGTTCATCTGGTTCGATTAAGGCAGATTCAGAAACTGGTTCGGGTGGCGTTTCTGCCGCAGTTTCCGGCTCGCTTTCTACGACTGTTTCTGATGTTGATGTCGCTTCTATGGGGACAGTCTCCACAGTGGAAGTTGCCACTATGTCTTCTATTATAATTTCATTTCCGCCGGAAGTTGCCTCGCTTGCAGGTTCCGCTATTGGCGCAGTTCCCGCCGCTTCCACCATCCGCATAAATTGCTCGCGGGTCACGCAGACATCTTCTACACAAAGTTCTTTGGTAACAAGCTTGTCAGTTATAAACTCCTTTGCCAGAGCTGTTATTCGATCCTTGAGGGCAAGGACTTCATTATAAAGCTCTCTGATACCTTCGAGAATTCTAGTAATAAGAGAGATGTCGTATGAGACCCGCTTATAGCCCTTCTCGTCGGTATTGACCATCTCTGGAAAGATTTGCTCCACTTCCTGAGCTATAAGACCATAGTTGATACCCGGCTGACCGTTCAGCCAGCCATACTCGTCATTTCGCCATTCAAAAGTCACTGGACGCAGTTGGGCAAGCTTTTCCAAAGTGTTGCCAGAAAGATTCTCGATATTCTTCTTTAACCTCTCATCCGAAACACAGGAACCGGTCAAGGTAGTGTTGTCCGCATCCCGCACACAACCCGTGGTTCCTGTGCCAACTTCTATGTCGCCTTCTACATCTAAGATTATGGAGTCGGGGCTCGTCGTCCCGATGCCGACATTGCCATCAGTTTTAATTGTCAATTTGTCAGAACTACCCGTTTCATCTCGGATGTAGAAATTACTATCCGTATTATGAGTATTTCCAGAACCTGCTATGCCGATGCCCCACGATTGAGGCGAAGCATCGGTATTAGTCATATAGAGTACTGTTGCGTCTGTACTAGCGCTTTCCATCTTGATTGGAACAGCAGTAGTTGTGTAAACTTGAAGTTTACCCGTGGCCGGATTCGTCGTCCCGATGCCGACGTTGCCGCTTTTGAAATAGACACTGTAGTCCGTCCCATCATAAATACGCAAACCACCACTCGCAGCAGCAATTTTTTGAATGAAAGCCGTGCTACTATCTCCTGAATTAGTAAATCTCAAATAAGGGCTATCGCCATAGATATGTAAATTTCCGTCCGGCGCCGTCGTCCCGATGCCGACGTTGCCGCTCTGTCCAATTACCAATCTTGGATTTACATTATAAGGGTCGCCACCACTTGCAGAACTCTGCATAATCTGCAAGTCGCCATAATTTGAAATTCCACCTCCTATAAACCAATTCCTTGAATTAGTATCTCCAGAAGTATCGTCCAATCTTATGCCCGCCAATGTAGTCCCTGATACAGAATTACCGCTCAGGTGTAATTTTGTTACTGGCCCCGTCGTCCCGATGCCGACGTTGCCTTCGATTATTAATCCTCCCGTTGGTGCCGCAGTGGTATCGTATCCACTGCCAAAGCTTCCGCCGCCACTTACTGACAACTTCGACCCTGGTGCCGTTTCCCCGATGCCGACGTTGCCTGCACTATCAATTGTCATTCGGTACGCCCCTGCGGTCTCGTCGTAAAACGAAAGTCTACGAGTAGCACTTTGCACATTAGAACCAATACTGAAAGTCCCTCCATTCGCCGACGTGCTAGTGAGAGCAATACCACCGAAAGTTCCGCTAACTTGGAGTGTCGGTGTCCAAATACTCGTCGGCCCCGTCGTCCCGATGCCGACGTTGCCTCCAATGTAAGCAGTATTAGCTACTCTAAGCGCTGTGGTAGAAGCAAGGTTAGAGACAAAGAGGTCTGTCGAGGTAGCGTTGGTTGCAAGGAGAGAAGAGACTGTTGTTGAGGCAAGGGTTGAGGAAGCGGTAGAGAGGAAGCCATTGAGCAGGGCTAGAGTGGTGGAAGTAGCTTGTTCATTTGTGGAGAGTTTGGTGAAGGGGAAGGTAAAGCCGGGAGAGGAAGAGAGAGTACCGTTGGAAAGGGAAAGATTTCCTCCAATGGTGAGAGCACCGAGAGAACCTCCGGGGAAAGCGTAAGGGATAACGGAAGAAAGATTGGAGACAGCAAGATTAGTGGTAGTAGCGTTGGTGGTGGTTGCGTTTGAAGCAGTGAAATTCTGAAGAGTGGTGGAGCCGTTGAGAAGGAGGTTAGTTAAGGTACCAAAGCCCAAGGAAAGATCGCCAATCACGGAAGAGTTTGCTCTAAGAGATGTGGTAGAAGCAAGGTTAGAGACAAAGAGGTCTGTCGAGGTAGCGTTGGTTGCA